>Ga0154561_1065_pt1 | contig 4767 bp, 3 predicted proteins | sample RifGroF2_FD_105704 | JGI IMG/M metagenome (GOLD analysis project Ga0154561, IMG submission 105704) | Lentisphaerae bacterium GWF2_50_93 | reverse complement strand
GGCGTACCGTCTTGCCGGACCGCCAGCACCTCCCGACGCACTCCGCGGCCGGGATCTACGACCTGCTGGCAGTCTTTATCTTTTCCACTTCTCCACAGATGCCGCCAGGGGTGGCGGCGTACCGTCTTGCCGGACCGCCAGCACCCCTGCTGGCAGTCTTTATCTTTTCCACTTCTCCGCAGATGCCGCCAGGGGTGGCGGCGTTCCATGCCGTTTCACCGAACACGGATTACCGTTCACCTGCCTCGGGCAGGAATGCCCGAGCTACCTCTACGGCAGCGCCTCCCGGAGCGGTATTCCTCGCGGCAGGAGTCCTATTGCCATGCAAATCAATCCTTGTACGGGTTGAATTTAGGATATAATTTCTCCGCGCATTTCGGACAGATACCGTGGCTGAATTCAGCTTCCGAATGATCCCGGATATAGGCTTCAATCTTGTGCCAGTACCCTTTGTCATCCCTTATCTGCTTGCAGGACGCGCATATGGGAAGCAGTCCCTTCAGTATCCTGACCTGGGCATCAATCCGTTTGCGCTCGGTGATGTCGTGGATATTGCAACGGATGAACTTCTTGCCGCCGACCTGGCAGACTGTACACGAGAATTCCACGTCCAACTGCTTTCCTCTCTTGGTCTCAAGAGGCAGGTCTTCGTAGCGGATGTAGTATTGGGTCTTCAACTGCAGGAATGCTTTACCTGGCAGTTCGGGATCCTTGAAAATCCCCACATCCCATAGGTGCCTGTCCCGCAGTTCCTCGTCCGCGTAGCTGAGAAGGGTGTTCAGGAACGGGTTGGCTTTCAAGATTTTCCCCGTGTCGAAGTCAAGCAGGAGTATTCCGTCCTCCGCCGACTCGAACAGTTCGCGGTAGCATTCCTCGCTGGCGGCCAGAAAGCGTTCGGATTCACTGACCAGCCTGACATGTATGAAGACGAAGAGCAGAAGTAGGCAAAGAAAGCATGTGAGAATTATCGGCTTGAGCCGGTCGATGGACAGAGCCCTTTCCAGTTCCGCCGCGCTTGTATCCAGGCAGAGCACGGCATTCACATCCCCGCCCCCGGGATTGAGTACCGGGACAAAACACGACACGATCCTCCCCCATCGGCCATTGAACGGGCCTACGACGTCCTCCTTGCCGGCACTGAAAACTTTCAGCAGTCCGGCAGGGGCATCCTTGTAGATGTTCCCTGGTGCGGAATAATCCATGGAGTCCGGCAGCTCGGAATCCACGAGACAGACCACCTTCCCGTCGATCATCCTCATAAGATAGAAGAGCTTGCCCCCGGGTGTCGCATTGCGCATCATGATCATCTGCTCCTTCACCCTCTGGTACTCGTGGCTTGAAATGTCCTTTCCCGTTCCGGAAAGACGCTCTATCCTCTTGAAATCCATGGCGGCGGCAGAGGTCCTGACCAATGTGCGAATGGCATTCTTTCTTTCATCGCCTTCCATCCTGCCCTGGTACTGCGTCACCACCCATCCAATTAACAGGATCAGGATCAATGAGGCGCTCATCCAGACGATGTGTCCGACGCTTCTGGGGATCTGGAACCCCAGCACGTATTTGTCGTTCGCATGTTCGGCGTAGGTCCAGATCATCACGGTAATCAAGCAGGCCAGCACTCCCCGGAAAAGCTGGATCGGCAGATGGAAGCAGATCAGGAAGTTCTCATAGTTGAGAATCGATGCGGGAAAGAATGAAGAGCCTGTCACTATCAGCCCCGTGGATATTGCATACCCCAGCATTGCGCAGGAGGCCAATGCCAGAGCCATTCTTCCTGAAGGCGCATTCTTCGAATGCCGGTACAGCGCGACGGATGCAAGCATGCCGCCAGGAAGAGCAAGGCTATAGCGTATGAAAGGGTCAAGGGCCTTTATGCCTACAAGGGCGCCAAGACATGCGAGGATCGCGAAGGGAATTATCAGCCAGGGGAATTTCTCGCCAAAAATCCCGCGTCTGCCGAATTCAAAAAGAAATACGAAGGAAAGCGCCATCACTGAAAGCCGTATGAAATAAAAAGTCTCCCAGTCCCCCAGGCTTATCGCAACCAGGTCAAGCCATTCGCTGATACCGTGGACAAGGCCGAACACGCCGAGGAGCTTGATCGGGAAAGGGCTTGATATCCTTATGAAGAGGCATACTGCGCCAAGCAGTATGAAGCCCAGCCCGTAGAAGAAAATAATATAATCCATCTGGCTTACCATGAATTCAGCCATAACAGTTAACTCCTGGTTTGGAAAAACCCTTTTACGAATGTAAGGCTCAGGGTATTTTTTTCCATGGGGGAAAACCCCACCTTTTACAGGGGGAAAACCCTATCACGGGGGAGTTCGGGAGTTCGAAAATGCAGAAGTTCGGAAGTTTAAGGAATTAGCTGGGCTGAGGAATAATCCGGAAGCAGTATGGGCATTCAAGACGGCGGATGTTCATACTTGTAATCTGCAGTCTGCCGCCAAGGGTGGCGGCGTACCGCCCTGCCGGACCGCCAGCAACCTGCTGGCAGTATTCATCTTTCCCCTTTCCACATCAATGCCGGCAGGGGTGCCGGCGTTCCATGCAGCTCTCTTACCGGACCGCCAGCAACCTGCTGGCAGTATTCATCTCTTCCCTTTCCACCGATGCCGGCAGGGGTGCCGGCGGTCCATGCCGACCACTGATTACCGCCCTCTGTCCTCTGCCCCCTACGGATATTTCGGTGGCTGGCCGGCGGCGGCACAGAGCTTATTGATCTCCTTCTTCAACTCGACCATGCGGAGCTCGCGCCCGACAGCGACTTTTTCAAAGAGCTTCAATTCTGTGTTTGCCTTACTCAGTTCATTCACACGCTTCTTGATCTGCTCTTCCGCCTGTCTGCGCTCAGTGATGTCCAGAGTGGCGCCCACATACCGGATTAGCTTGCCCGTCCCATCGAAGTAAGGCTGGGCCTTGTTGTAGATGAACCGCACACTGCCGTCGGGGCGAATGATCCGGTTCTCGTTCTCGAAGGGCGAGCCAGTACGCAGGGCTTCGCCAAACGCCTTGTCAAGCGCCGCCGCGTCGTCGGGGTGGATGTAGCGACGGAGCATCTCCTCGTAAACGGGCGACGGTCCTGCCGGATCCAGTCCGTAGATGCGCTTCTGTTCGTCCGACCAGACCGTGGTCTGCGTCTCAACGATGTATTCCCAGCTGCCGAGATGCGCGATGCGTTGGGCTTCCGTCAGTATGCTGCGCGTCTGTTCCAGTTTTTCCTCGGCATTCTTGCGCTCGGAAATGTTGAGATGGGTTATGACCGCACCCCCACCGTCGCCTAATGGTGCGACCGTCATAAGGAACCATCGCTGCTGATTCGGACTGTGGCAGGGATACTCCAATGTAAACTGTCCGCAGGATCCGCCGAGTACGGATTCTATGCCTACCAGCGCCCTGGCGGCATCAGCGTCATTCCCGGTTGCGGCACGCCGGCAGACATCCAGGTAATTAGCGCCTACTTCCACCGTGGCCAAACCGCCCGCATCGTTGCTGCTTGCAAACTCAGTCCAAGCCTGGTTGACGGCTTTTATCCGGCCATTCTGGTCAATCACGGAAATATGAGCCGGCAGAGCCTGCAATGTACTACGGTTCAGCTCCTCACTCTGTCGCAGCGCCACCTCGGCCTGTTTGCGTGCGGAAATGTCGGTGACGATGCCGGCCACGCCGTAAATCCGGCCCTGCGCATCACGTAGCGGTAACTTTGTTGACAACCACGTGATCGAGCGGCCGTGGAGATCGCTGTGCTCCTCGAACTCCACCGCCCGGCCAGCGGCGATCACTTTTCGGTCGGTGGCCTCGTGGGCGTCGGCGTCGGCCTGGGGCATGAACTCGTGCCGGCGCTTGCCGAGCAACTGCGCCGGTGTGGTCCTCAGCAACGCGGCCAGCGCGGCGTTGGCCAGCACGAAGCGCTCCTCCAAGTCGCAGGCGTAAACCATCGCGGTCGTGTTATCAATCAGGCTCTGCGTCTGCCGGTGCACGGCCGCCAGCGCCTCCTCGGCCTTTTTACGCTCGGAGATATCGCTGAATACGATTCTGCTTGTCACTGGGCCACCACTGGAGTCTCGCAAAAGGGACGCCTCCAGATGCGCCCAGAATGATACTCCGTCCTTTTTCACCATCCGCAGCTCGCATGCATCCGGCGCACCCGGTTCAAGCAGCTTTTTGCGGTAGAGATAGAAAATATCCTGGTCCTCAGAAAAGATAAAACGGGTAAATGGTTTCTTGACGAGCGAGCAACGCGCCGCGCCGAGCAATTTGTCCGCGGTATAATTGGCATCCGTGATCAGTCCCTGTTCATCAAGGGTGCAATAGCCGACAGGCGCAAGGTTGTAGAGGTCGAAGTAGCGCTTCCGGGAAGTGTCCAGCTCCTCCTGTATCCTGCGCAGCTCCTCGTTCTGCATCTCCAGCTCGATCTGTTGGACACGCAGCTCGTGGAGCTTCCGCCTCATTTGTTCCGGTGACGGGGATTCATCGGTTTGGGCAACTTCCTCATCAGCTTTTTTCTCAGCCTTCCTGCGCAGGTCGGTGAATTTATCAGTGTTTTTCCTGTTGGCGTTAATCATATTGACATCTTTTGCTTCAAGGACGGATTAATATTTATACGAACATACTATTACAGATATCTTTTGTCCATAGGGTAAAACCCTAACTGACATCAATTCCGGACCGCCAGCACCCCTGCTGGCATGCATTCAATTCTGCCGCCAGGTTGGCGGCGGTCCATGAATTCCGGAACGCCAGCACCCCTGCTGGCATGCATTC
>Ga0154561_1013_pt1 | contig 7915 bp, 7 predicted proteins | sample RifGroF2_FD_105704 | JGI IMG/M metagenome (GOLD analysis project Ga0154561, IMG submission 105704) | Lentisphaerae bacterium GWF2_50_93 | reverse complement strand
TGCTGCCTATGGCAAGCGACTCCGACCATATGGCTTCCCTGGCGTGATAATTGCTCCTTATATAATCCTCGAGAGTCCTCTCGTACCATTTCCTGAATTCCTCGGTCTCCCCCTTGTGCCCGAGGCATTTCAGGAGCTGGCCCATGTCGACGATCCGATATCTGTGTCTTTTTCCGGTCAGTTCGTGATAAGCGGATTCCGCCCATCCGGAAGGATGGGTGCATTTCCTGGCCCTCACCATGTTCATGTCGATATAGAAGATGCACCGCGACAGGTGACCGCCATCCTGGATCATCGTCGGATGGTAGCGTCCCCTCCAGAATGCCCCCTCCCTTCTTTTCCTGAGATTATAGTCCCTTGCTGAATTCCCCTGGATGTACCTCATCGCCCCGGAAACCTCCGTGGCCGACCCAGCATGGAAAAGAAGATGCACGTGGTTGCTTGTCACAATATAGTCCAGTACGGAGACATCGTACTTCCCTGCCGCCTCCCTGAGCCTGCGCAGATAGCGTCTGCGGTCCTTCTGGAACTTCAGGAGGAGACGTCGCTCCTGGCAGCGATGAGTCACGTGGTAGCAGCACGGCTCATTCCGGTTTTTACGAGGATGCCCCAAACTTTATTCTCCGTAATGTTGAATATATCCAATTGGGTTTAATTTGGTCGGAATATCAGTAAAGACAAGCCTTAAACGCACTATTTGGCGCTATTTTAAGCGTTTAAGGCTGATATTTGGGATTTAACTCATCGCATAATGCTGACATTAAACATCATAAGTGCTAACGACACCGCTTAAATAGCCGAAGCGTTTAAGGCTGATATTTGGGATTTAACTCATCGCATAATGCTGACATTAAACATCATAAGTGCTAACGACACCGCTTAAATAGCCGCTTAAATAGCATAATGCTGACATTAAACATCATAAGTGCTAACGACACCGCTTAAGGCTGAAACGACACCGCTTAAGGCTGATTGTTAATGTGAAATTGCCCTGAGGAAATTCCCTGAGTAAATCTTCTTTAATGAATCCCTGTCCAACTTGAGCCCTCTGCCAGAGAATACTTCGTTGTCGGTCTCAAGGAATTTTCTCATTTCAGCTATTCTTGCTGCGCTGCAGTTCAAATGCTCCCGCGAGTTGCCGTCCGATGGAGCGGTGTTGTCCGTTCCGAAAAATATCCTGCCAGAATATTTCATGAAAAAGGATTTCCATGCGGAGGGATGTTTTGAAAAATTATGGTACATCTCGTAGCCGGGTGTGATATCGAAGGAGACATTTTTCCATTTGTCCATGAACTCTGATGCTTTCCCGACATCAGCCGACATGAAATAGAAATGGGCGAGGATCAGCTTCAGCTTCGGGAATTTCTTCAGCACTCCTTCTGTCTCTGCATAAAGCTGTTCCTTCGATGGAAAACTTCCATCACCCCAGAACCAGCCGTGCTCTTTCGCAAAATCAGAAGCTTTATCAGGATCCCAGAATTCCTCCGGATCCGCCACGTGCAATATGATTGGAAAGGAATTCTCCTGCATGTACGAGTAATATGAATCGAATATTGACGAATCGATTGGTAATCCGAGTGTCTTCCTTGCATTCGGCTTGCCTTCAAGCATCTTTATCCCGTCAGCTCCGGCATCGAAAAGCTTCTTCGCCTGTTTCGCAAAATCAACTTTGCCTTTGAGGTAGGACTTGTCTGAATAGTCCAGACCCCCGAAGAAATATATCTTGCCGGGATTCTCCATCTTGAGCTTCAAGGCCTCTTCATTGTAGAAATGCTCGCCGTGCGCAAGCCCCTTCGGAATAGATGCTATGCAGATTCCGTCAAGACCGGATTTCATCATCAGGTCTTGCAGGAAGTCCTCGCAGTCCTTGCCGGCATAAGCATGGAAATGCGAATCGATTATTTTCCCGTTATACATCTATTTCTTCATATCAGCGGTTATTTATCGTAGTGCCAGGCCAGTCGTCGGTCCGGAAAGGAACCGCCGGCAGACCTTCCTTGTTATATAGGTTGCAGCCTTCAGGATTGTTCGCCCAGGCATACCTTGCAGCGACAGGTTTTTTCACCTCTTCGCTCCATACAATGACCTTGTCTCCGTCTATCTTCGCCTTCGCCCATACAAAGACCTTGCTCGCCGTGGCGGAGCCTTCTGGCGAAGACGGGTCATCACCGGCAATTGCGAACTGCTTGAGATCGCCGTCCTTGGCGACAAGCCCGCCTCCAATGTTCTTGAAGCTCAGGACGATCTTGTCCCCGTCGACCTTCATTGAATCATATGTCGGTCCCGAAAAAACCACATCCTGGCCGTAGGCGACTTTCAACGCCGAGAGCTCGAGGCGTTTGCCGACATCCTGCTTGTTGCGTGGATGGATGTCCTTCGCGTCGCCGATGTCTATCGCCAGGGCGAGTCCGCAGTCCTTGACTCCTGATGCTGTCATTGACTGCGCCTCGCGGAGTTCCGCCCATCCCGATTCCTCCGGCTTTGCGGCTGGAGCCAGGAAGTTTGCAAGCTGGACTATGAGGAACGGGAAATCCCTTCCTGGTTCAGCCTGGGCCCATTCCCTCCTCCAGTCGTTGATCATTGCAGGAAGGAGCTTCCTGTACTGGTATGAACGCCCGGTATTGGAGCATCCCTGGTACCAGATTGCGCCTTTTATGGCGTATGGGATTATTGGATTTATCATTCCATTGAAAAGAGTCGCTGGAGCATTTGGATTGTCGGGTCCCATCGGGGCCTGCGGCCTCATGTTTGAAACTACAGAATATTCAACCTTGTACTTCCATGGACCGGAAATCACGCTGTTCTCATCTCCGAGCCGTATCGTCATATCCTTGGACTGGCCTCCGAATCCGCCACCGCCGAAATGATCAAACACCCTTACTGCAAGACAGTTCTTCCCTTCCTTCACAAGATTTCCGGGAATGGTGTACTTGCGCGGGGCCTGCCAGAAATTTGGAGTTTCCTCCCCAGTTGTTCCGACCTGCGTACCATTGAAATAGGTCACATCGAAATCATCGATAGAACCGAGTGACAGCGAAAGATCCTTGCCGGCCCATTTCCCAGGAATTTCAACATCCCTCCTGAACCATACCGCTCCGTCTATGTTCATGATGCTCTCCCACATGCACGGGAGCTTCATCGTCTTCCAGTCCGCATCACCGAAATCCTGTTTCGCCCAGCCTTGCTCAAAACCCTTGTTGCCGGTATCCTTTATCCTTTCATCATCCTTCCTTGAACCTTTGTTCTTCTCCCATTCAGCCAGCTCCTTCTTGTAGTTTTCCATCGATGCGCTGGTGAGGGAGGAGGCATATCTCTCGGTTATCGGTGAAAGGTCAGGATCGCTTTCAAGCGTCTTGAAGGTTGTCCAGGTCTCCGCAGGCGTCCCACCCCAGGAAGTGTTTATCAGGCCAATCGGAACTTTCAAATCCTTGTTCAATTCACGTCCAAAATAGTAACCTACGGCCGAGAATCCGCCGACAGTCTCCGGCGAGCATACTTTCCATTCGCCCTGAAGAGTCTTTATTGGAGTGCCAGCTGGCTTCTTTGCGACCGTGAAAAGCCTGATCTCCGGATATTTCGCGTCCGCGATCTCCTGCTGCGCGTTGTTCGTGTTGGAGACCACCCATTCCATGTTCGACTGTCCGGAGCAGATCCAGACATCACCCACGAGGACATTCTCGAACTTAGCGTTGCCGTTGTCGGATGAAACTTCAAGAATACTGGAAGTCGAGTTCTCTTTCATGGTGTCAAGAATCGCCATCCAGTCGCCCTTCGCATCCGCCTTGGCTTTCTTTTCCTGGCCAGCGAACTTCGCTGTCACTTCGGAACCCGGTTTCGCCACGCCCCAGATCTTCACTGGAATTCCGCGCTGCAGCACCATGTTGTTCGAGAACATCGTATGCACTTTCAGCCCGGCAGGCGCTGCGGCCTCATCGGCGGCAAGACAGTTGAACGTCAATAACGCGGCTCCAAATAGAAGCCCCAGCAGACTCTTTCTCATAACTCCCCTTTCTTTGATTAAGTAGGACGGGCTTTTCAGCCCGTTGCTTTTTTAATTTTTAACAGGCTCGAAAGCCTGTCTTACTATTATATTCAAGATCTTTTCCGCAAGCGATTTCTTGCTCTGCAGCGGTAGCGTGATCTTCCTTCCATCCCTCGAGATCAGTGTCGCGGCATTGTTGTCCGACGTAAAGCCCCTGTCCTTTTTTCCGACTTCGTTTGCAACTATCCAGTCAAGATTCTTCTTTTCCAGCTTTGATTTAGCGTTCCTGATCAGATCCGAAGTCTCCGCGGCGAAACCGACGAGGGTCTGTCCCTTCTTCTTTGTCTTTCCTAGCCCGGCCAGGATGTCCTCGGTCTTTTTCAGCTTTATCGACATCGATGGATTTTTCTTTTTAATCTTGTCCTTTGCGAACTTCGCAGGCGTGTAGTCGGCTACCGCGGCAGCCATGATGATGAGGTCTGCGGATTTCGCAAGCCTGCGGACTTCACACGCCATCTCAGCGGCGCTTTCAACACTGACGGTCTTGACGGATTTGGGAGGTGTAAGCGATACGGGGCCGCTGACAAGCGTCACCTTGTTGCCTTTATTAGCTGCGGCTTCCGCCAGGGCGTAGCCCATCTTGCCGCTGGAATAGTTCGATATGTATCTGACCGGATCGATCTTCTCGCGGGTCTGCCCGGCTGTAATTAGAATTTTCATAAGACCTTAAATATTAACCACAGAACACACAGACTACACAGAAAATATGAATTTGTTTTTTAGGCTTATGATAAAAATTCTGTGTGTTCTGTGTGTTCTGTGGTTTGAAATCCTATTTTAGTTCTTCCAGAATTCTTGCGAGGATCGCAGGGACTTCCTCCATGCGGCCTTCGCCATTGTCGCCGCAGGCGACCCTGCCTGCTACTGGTCCGATGAATTCCACACCCCTGCTTTTCAATATTTTCACATTCTTCTGGACGGCCGGATGCTTCCACATCTTCGGGTTCATTGCAGGAACAACAACAACTTTGCCGGTATGGGAAAGCGCATAGGTTGAAAGAGCATCGTCGGCGATACCGTTTGCAAGCTTGCCGATGAAATTCGCGGTGCAGGGGACGACTGCGAGGAGCTTCGCACGATCGGCAAGCTCTATGTGTCCTGGCTGCCAGTCCGGCATTGCCCACAGGTCCGTGATGACAGGATTGCGGGAGAGCGTCAGGAAGGTCTGCGGTCCCACGAGCTTCTGTGCGGAGGCTGTCATGATGACAACGACGTCCTTGCCCTTTTTGACAAGCTGGCTTGTCAGATCGGCCGCCTTGTACGCGGCTATCGAACCAGTGACTCCAATCACAACTGTGCTTTTCATAAAATTTTCCTAAGTTATAAATTCCGCTTCGAAATTTATTAAGTATAGAACCCCGAATCCTCGAGTCTCTTGGTGCTTTTGTGGAGAATGTCGAACAACGTTTCAAGATCCTTCACAGTCTGTTCTACTTCCTTGTTTATCACAAGATAGTCGTAGTCGCGCCAGTGGTCGAGTTCGGATTTGGCGGTCTCGAGCCTTTTCATAATGACTTCCTCTTTTTCAGTCCCTCTTCCGCGCAGGCGCTTTTCGAGTTCGCCGAAGCTTGGAGGCCCCAGGAATACGAATTCGGTGCATTTCTCCAGGAGGGAATATTGTTTTGAAGACTCCCTTATATGGAACGCGCCCTGGATGTCGATATCGAGGAGGACATCCTTGCCCGCACGGACACGTTCGATGATTTCAGATTTCAGAGTGCCATAGAAGTTGCCGTGGACCTCGGCGTATTCAACGAACTCGTTGTTCTTGATCTTGCGCTGGAAATTCTTCTGGTCGATGAAATAATAGTCCCTGCCGTCGACTTCGCCGTTGCGGGGTTCGCGGGTGGTGCATGAGACGGAAAAGCACAGCCCGGGATTCCTCTGTCTGAGCAGATTGCAGACGGTCGACTTTCCGGCGCCGCTGGGTCCGGAGAGGATCATCGCTATTCCAAGTCTAGGTGGTTTCATGGTTGTAATAGTCCGATTTTCAATTATTGGATAAATACCCTTTTCTTCAAACATATAATATACCCCATAAACGTATTATAAGCCAGTATTCTTGCGATAGTTAGGACGGATACCCATTTCCCCTGCCAGCTTGTCTGGGAGAAAATAGAGATTATCAGCTATTGTTGCTGTCTGCCACACGTACTTCCCCCTTCGCATCCGGCGATGTTCACTGCCGGATGCGAAGGGGAAGGTTTGATTCTTCTGTTTTAGCCCGAATAATCTGTTACTCCTGCCGGACAAGCCGGCAGGGGGTGTCCTATCTTTATCCGTTGCTTATTTGCTGCCTTTGCGAACTTCGCGTTCTTTACTTTGCGCCCTTTGCGGTTAATTTTATGGAATTGAAGACCGACTGCCGAAGACTGACGACTGGAGATTTTTTATGAGTTTCAATCCTGAAAAACCGTACAACGAGCTGCCTCTGCTTCCGCCAAAAGCGGAGGTGGAGACCAGGACCATCCTCAAGCAGGTCATAAAATCAAGGGCCGCCCTGGCCGAGCTCAACGGCAAGGCCCTCATCATTCCGAACCAGGACATCCTCATCAACAACATCACTCTCCAGGAAGCCAAGGACAGTTCGGAGATTGAAAATGTCTTTACGACCAGCGACAATCTGTTCAGGGCGTTTTCCGCTAACATGAAGAACACCGATCCGGCAACGAAGGAGGTCCTGAGCTACCGCGAAGCCCTCTGGGCCGCCCATACCGAACTCCAGGAATCGAAGAAGTTCACGACAGCGCTTTTCATAAAGATCGCACAGCAGCTCAAGGAGTCCGACACCGCAATCCGCAACGAGCCGGGAACAAAGGTCCAGAGCAGGAAGAGCGGAGAGACCGTCTACACGCCTCCAGAAGGTGAAGCAGTCATACGCGGGAAGCTGAAGAACCTCGAGACGTTCCTCAACGACGACAGCTTCAGCGATTTCGATCCGCTGGTCAAGATGGCGGTAGCGCATTACCAGTTCGAGGCGATACATCCTTTCTTCGATGGCAACGGCAGGACCGGCAGGATAATAAATGTCCTTTTCCTTGCGAGCAAGGGCCTGCTTGATCTTCCCGTCCTCTACCTGAGCAGCTACATCATCCGTAAGAAGGCCGCGTATTATTTCCTGCTGAGGGGCGTGACCGAGAAAAACGACTGGGAAAGCTGGGTGCTCTACATGCTCCAGGGAGTCGAGGAGACCGCGCTCCAGACGATCGACCGGATCGTAGAGATCAGGCAGCTCATGGACGTCACCTGCGAGAAGGTGAAGCAGGAGCTTCCCATCATCTATTCCAAGGAACTTGTCGAAACCCTCTTTGAGAAACCCTACACGAAAATAGAATCACTTGTCAGCAAGGATATCGCCGTCCGCCAGACCGCTTCGAAATACCTCAAGGACCTCGAGGAGATAGGCGTGCTCAAATCCCAGAAATGCGGCAAGGAGACCGTCTACCTAAACACCGAACTGGTCAAGCTGCTGTCGAAACAATAAAATGCAATTAAAAAAGTAGAAAAATGAAACCAAAAACTTATGCATATTTCCAAAAACTTGATGATATTTCACGGCAAAAGGTCAATCTGGTTGATGGTAAAATTATATATGATGAAAAGCTTGATTACTGGTCAGGATTATATAATGAGAAAACTTTTCGTCATGCTTCAGACCGAAAAACCGGATGAGACTTGCTATTAATAGAAAACCGGAGTCAATCTCGATTGCTGCTGGGTTAGGATAAGACACAACTAAAGTTGTGAGGTACTCCTACAGGCTAATGTTTCAATTGTTGGAGTTCACGGCTGTTATGTAAACAGTCAAGCCGCCTCCGCCCCATTTCTTTTATTTTTCCATGTTTTTTTATTGACAGGAGGACAAAAATCCTC
>Ga0154561_1002_pt1 | contig 8966 bp, 1 predicted proteins | sample RifGroF2_FD_105704 | JGI IMG/M metagenome (GOLD analysis project Ga0154561, IMG submission 105704) | Lentisphaerae bacterium GWF2_50_93 | reverse complement strand
TGAATGCCATGGCGTGACGAAAAGCTGTAAAAACAAAGCGGTGAATAATCACCGCAGTCCAAAGTCAGGCCGGAGCGCCTGACGTAAAAGAAGAACCGGAGAGCGTGACGTGGACAGTACTGGAAAATGCGTATAGCAGACAGGCCTTTAGCCTGTCCCATTCCTGGAAACTAAGATGGTACATGCTAAAGCACGTACCTACTTAACGCGCAAATCCGCCTCAGGCGGACTACTACGAACGAGTTCAGCTGTTTTTGGACTCATTCCTAAGTCCGACCGCACTCAACTTCAGACTTCCTGATTCGCATGGGTAGAATTATAATTCTGTGGAACAATCTTCCAACAATAAAAAAAGCAGGGAGGAAAAAAATCCCTCCCTGCTTTAACCTCCAATACACCTCAAGGAGCGGTGTTTGTATAAGCCGAACTACCAAAGTTGTTGATAGCGCTAACCCTGTAGAAATAGTTCGTACCCTTGATCAGCCCTTTGTCTGTGTAGAACCTTGTGCCCGCTTTGACGGTCGCAACGGGAGTGAAAGGGCCGATGGCGGCCAAGCCTCTCTCTACCTGGAAGGACTTCTCGTTGTTTGAGTTGTCTGTCCAGATCAGGAACGCCGTCGTATAGGCCCTGCTCACTCTGAGGGCTGTCGGGGCGGCAGGTAGGTCCTGGGGTCCCGGCACCACGGTGTACGGCCTCATCATCTCATTGTCCTCATGGTCAATGATGTGACAGTGCCAGACAAACTGTCCAGGCTTGTCGTATTTTGCCTTTACCCGCAATATTTCTCCGGGATATGAAACGGCTGTATCCTTGGTTCCCGACTCCCACGCTTCTGGAGGTGTTATAGTTCCAACTGTGCCAAAAAGCGGATCGAATACCTCGCGGTTCACCACTTCAAAATCGACCAGATGAAGATGGACCGGATGGGCATCCACTGTAAAATTATATATTTCCCACATCTCAGTAGTGCCAGACAGCGGGGTCTCGGAAATGATGTCACTGTACATCAGGGGCACTCCGACCGGGGTACCATCCGGCAGGAAGGAAGTAGTACCTAGGAATGCTACGCTGGGGCCTATGCCGGGAAGCACAACCGAATCCAGCTCATTGATTGACAGCTGTCTAGTACTTGTAACAACATCCTTAGGTGTTATTGCAGGAAGAACCAGCTGGGCCGGCGGGGTGCTTATGTCCAGTCCTTTTCTGGCTATGACCTGGAACTGCATGACCTGTCCGGTTGTGAGGGGATTCGCCAAATCAGCGGGAATGTTTGTGCCGTTGAATGGCGCATCATATCCCACATTTTGCAGGATTATATTGGTACCGACCGGAACAGTCGTGAAGTCCACTATCACGTCCGACCTCTCCGCAGGACCAATGAGCAGCTGGCTGAGGCTGACAGGGGCCGCCAGGAATCCCTGTTCGGCGCCTATCTGCCAGAACGGGAGCGCATTGTCCATCTGCAGGATGACCGTACGGGCTTCACAGCCATTTAGAAGTCTGAACCTGTACCTGCGCTGTTCGACCTGGAGATAGGGCCATGTTTTCCCGTTGACGACAATGGTATTGCCGAAAAACTCAGGATTGTGAATCGGCGCAATGTCGGTCACTGGCGCATAAGGACCTGTAAAGCCGTCAAAGAATGCACGGCTGTCCGGGAAGAACAGCGAGCCGTCGGCGTTGAACGACCTGTCCTGGATCGCGATTGGGATCTCATAAATCCTGTCACCAGGCTTTGTATTGACGTTTGGAGCGGGATACGGAAGCACTGCTTTCCTCCCTGCACTTGTCATTACCACATCACCGGGACCTCCCCTGAGGTGGTAAAAACCGGCCGATCCCATGTAGACGTTGACGCGGGTAATGCCAAATCCATGGTCGTGATACCAGAGTGTTGCCGCCCTCTGGTCATTTGGATAATCGAAAATTGCGAACCCCGGACCCCATTCCGCGCCGTACCCGGACAGCTGCTTGTTTAAGTCGTAGTGGGTGCCTGTGGTCGCATAGCCTGCGGGAATGTCATTGGCTGCGGGAAGATACCAAGACAGCGGATGTCCATCATGCTCGGGCTTTACATGGGCGCCATGCACATGAACGGTCATCGGCACTGGTCCGACATACGGAGCCGGATCTGTTCCATGAAAATCCCTTCCTGCATTGCCTGCCGGCGGATTTGCCCAGTGGATCGTCTGATCGACAGGCAGGCTGTATGGTATGAAGTTCCCGTTTACATCCACAAGTTCATTTACCCATTTAACTTTCACCGTCTTATTCACCTTCGCCTCTATGGTGAACGCAGGATAGTTGAATGTCGCCGGATACTTGATGGAGCCATAGCCCCATACCGTGGTCATCGGCAGCCCAGTAGGAAGCACCTGCTGGTTAAACTGCCTAAATCCGATTTCGTAATAATCGGCAAACTGTCCTGTATCCGTCCGGGATAGGCCAGTTTTCGGCATTGCAGGCGGAATCACCATCGGATCCACATACTTTGGAATCGACAACGGATCCAATGTCGGTACGGCTTGCGCAAAGGCTGGAACAGCGCAGACAGAAGCAATGGCTGTTATCGCAGCAATCAAGACACTTTTTTTCATTAAATTATCCCTCCCCATGACACACCTCCAATTCGATTTTTCCGGCTTTTCTTTTCCCTTCACTAACGCATTCCTGTCCATGTCCCACCTCCTTTTATAATTTTCAAATAAGCTTTTCCCTTCTGAAATTCCTTCATTCCCCATGATGCACCTCTTTTTTTTATTAAAAATGATAACTCCCTATACGATCAAACGTCCTTCACCTAGTCTCGCATTCCATAGAAAACCTGCCCTCCTCCCGCGCTGATCGGACAATTCCGCATCAGACCGCAAGTAATTCTTCAAGGCCGATATCAACGCTGGTCTTGAACAGTTGGTTGCGTTCCATGAGGTTGCCGCGGTTCGCCATCTGGCTGAACATGCTTTCCACCGCCGCCCTTTCCTGGGCCTCAGCAACCTGCTGCTGTTCGACAACATCTTCCTTAGTTCCCATGATCGCATCAAGGAATTTCTCCTTCAGCTCGTTGAATTTATTTCCAAGGAATGAATTGTCGTCCATCGCGATTGCATTGTCCCCGACGGCATATGAACCGCTGCTGATGAGATTGGTTGTTGTCCAGGAATCGACACCCCGTACCGAGAAGACCGGGCCATTGTTCCATGCGGTTCCGGTGATGCAATACGAGTTGGCGTTTCCAGGGACGAAGGTTGCCCCTTCCTCGGCAGGAGTTGTGCAATGGAATGTCGTCGTGAGTTTTGTCTTGTCCGTGCCAGTCCTTGCGATAGACCAGGTCCTGTTCAGGATATCGGTATTGGCTGCTTGCGCACCGTCATACTTGCCATCGAGGGTCACACTGTCGAACGTACCAAGCCCTAAGAGCTTGCTGGCGGCAGTCGTGCTGGCCGACAGGTCGATCTGCGTGGCTGTCTTTGTGCAGTCGCAGGTCAGGAAGAAGGAAACCGGCGTGCCAATTTTACCAGGCTGTACCCATACCCTGTTATTTGCAGGTGTGGAGAAGAAGTGGTTCATGTCGTCATTGACAACCGAGCCCTTGATCTGTAGTGTTGGCGTGACGGTTGGAGTCGCTGCATCGCCTACCTGCATGTACTGTGTTGCCGCGGCGGCGTCAAAGCAGAAGTTCCCCTTCACGGTCAGCGTGCCCTGGCAGATATACGCATTTCCTGTATTGAGTGTAAATGTAGTTGTGGTCATGGCGTATGTATTGCAGAGTGTCAGAGTCCTTATCCCCGCTCCATCAAGAGTGATATTCTTGAATACTGTTGCGGACTTGGCGTTCGAGGTGTCCATGTCCCCGCCATTCATGGACAGGTTGTCCATAGTCATCTTGCCTGAGTTTGTGAAGTTCCCGCCAGCCATCGTTATGGAGGAATTGGTTATTCCGGTGTCCTTGATGGTACCAGCGCAGATTAGGTTTCCTGTTCCAAGGGCCAGGTTGTTCACCGTGATGATCCCGGTGGCGGAGCTGCTGTTCAACGTCCCGTTTCCTGCAAGGGTGATGTCCACGAACGTCACTTTTCCGGTATTCGTGAAATCACCGCCATTCAGGTGGAGGAAGGAACCCGCGAGTCCGCCTGAATTCCTGATAATACCAGAGGTGTTCGTGAGATTTCCGGTGTCAAGGGTGATGGTCTTGTTTACTGTAATTCTTCCTGCCGTTGTGCTGTTGGTCAGCGAACCTGAACCTGCAAGCGATATGTTTCCGGCAGTAGTTGTCAAAGTGCATGAATTTGTCAGTGAACCGTTGCCGGAGATCGCTATGCTGTTTGCGACCCTCATGGTCTTGGAGTTGGCAAGATCCCCGTCCACAAGGGAAATATCCTTTGCAGTCATTCTCCCGGTATTATTCAGGCTTCCGGCACCGGCAAGGGCAATATTGTCCATGGACATTGTGGCATTGTTGGTCAGACTGCCGCCGTTCATGGAGATTGTGGAAGCGCATGCAGTCCTTTCCATGATAGTTCCAAGGTTGGTAATGTCTCCGGTACCGAATGACATGTCTATTGAATTTGCATATACTTTCCCAGTTGAAGCACTGTTGTTCAACGAGCCGTTGCCGATGAATGTTATTGAATTGGCTTTCAAGGCGACTTTGTTGTCCAGGTCGCCGTCTGCAAGCTGGATAGTGTTAGCCGTCAGGGTTCCTGCATTGCTGTTCAATGCGCCTGCCCCGGTGATTACTATTGAATCCGCGCATAATGTCTTGCTGTTTGACAGCGAACCGTCAGCGAGAATTATATCGGAGGAGGCATTGTAGAATTTTCCGGCATTGACAAAGGAGGCATTGCCGCCCAGGGTTATGTCGCCCATGCCAGCCATGGCTATAGTTCCGGTTGAAAGATTGTTCAACATGCCGTTGTCCATGGAAATGCCGCCATAGACTGTGAGAACTGCCGGATTATCAAGTATGCCGTCCGACATATAGATATCTCCGAATACATTGACGGCCTGCCTGCACTTTATAATGAAATCCGTAGTCGTGCCTGTGAGCGTTCCGTCAAGATAAATCCCATCGGCTGAATATTTGCCCTTGAGCAGGGTCAGAGATCTGTTCAAGCTGACAATCTTGAGGTCGCTTACCAGACTGCTTCCCACAGACAGCTGCAGCTCGCTTCCATCATCGAGATAAGAAAAATATCCTACTCCGGTATTATTTATTATGCCAGCTCTTCCTACGGTAACCACGATCAGACACGGCGATACGTCCGCAAGTTTATCTGCATCGGTTGCAAAAGCCTTGTGCACCAGGACAAGGTTCGATGTCGTAAAGTCTACTTTTCCTGTGACCGTAATTGAATTGAGCAGGTGAATGTCGCCCGTAGCTGATGTAACGGAAAGATTGCAGACGGATCTTATATCGCCGACTGATGCATCTGTGAATGACCAGATGGTCAAACTCTTGCCGTTTCCTGTGAACAGTGAACCGGCGGTAACTTCACTTCCAATTGTGATGCTCCCTTCTATCGACTCGAAGGAGATATTACCAGTAACAGCATTGTTGACTGTGATTTTCCCGACAATGCTCAGGTTGTTCGTCCTGGAAATTGTTGCATTGACCCCAGTCGCATCCTTCATTATGGTGATATTGCCTCCCAGCTCCAGGGTGGCGGACGGCTGAGTCAAGTTAACTGTGAAAACATTGCTTCCAAAACTGATTATGCCTGATACTGCAAGCGTGCCTGAGATGCCATCGGCGGCAGCAGGAGCATTTGCAGTCGCTGTTCCGGTGGTCGCTATTTCAAATCGTCCATCAATCCCGACTGTCAGACGGTCAAGTCCGAAATTCAATAATGACGGAGAGGGATTGCCAGTTGTGCTGTCTGTCAGTGCCAGTGTCTGTGAACCGATGTCGATCTTAAGGGCTCCTGCATCAGTGACGTCAATTGTACCTGAGGTCCAGTCGGATACTGTCAGTCCATCCGTTGTAATCTGATTTCCCAGGCCGTTTGCGATGATATAGCTGTTGTCTTTAAATTCAACTGCGTTTGAAGCTGCGCCAAGAGAGACACTGTTCAATGTCACAGTGGTCGGAGTTCCCAATGCATCCCCGAAGAATATGGAACTAGTCCCTCCTGCGCTCATATTGAGATTCGTAAGATTTGTGTCTCCGACAAGAGTTATGTCCCCGGCTACCGCTGCATCTGTTATTCCCAGGCCTCCATCTATTGTGCTGGAAGTAACTGTCAGATATCCGGAAACAGCAATAGTATCAGCATCTGTAATTGTGCTGTTTGCCAGCACCATGTTGCCGGTGGCGGTGATTACCGCAGCATTTCCGACGATCATGCTGTCGGTAATTGTCATGTCGACGGCGGATACGGATGCTACGGTCTGGATTATGCTTCCGTTGATCATTGAAAGATTGCCGGTAACCGTGACAACTACATCAGTTCCATCGATTACGCTGTTGTCCATTGCAAGGTCGCCGATAACGGTGAAACTTGCAACGCCCGACAAAGTGATGTTTGTCAGGACCAGGCTGTCGGTGAAGGTGAATGCCATGTCGCTGCCGATGATAGAGCTGTCAGTTGCAGTCATGCGGGCGAAGGATATGGAGGCAACAGTCTGAATTATGCTTCCGTTGCTCATTACAAGATCGCCTGTAACCGCGATATATGCATCAGTTCCATCTATTATGCTGTTGTTCATTGTAAGGTCGCCGGTGACGGCGGCATTCAGGCTTGATACGCTGACGATAAAGCTGTCGGTCATTGCAAGGTTGCCGGAACTGAGGACAAATGCACCCGCACTGTCAATCGTGCTTGTGTTCATCGTCATTGCTCCTGTGACAGTGACACTTGCCGCATCGGTGATTGTGCCGTTCGTCAGCAGCATGTTGCCCGTGGCTGTAATTACCGCCGCGTTTCCGATGATCGAGCTGTCTGTTAAAGTCATGCCAACTGCACTGACCGATGTTGCGGTTTTAATCAGGCTCGCGCTGGTCATTACAAGATTGCCCGTGGCTGCGATGCTTGTAGAAGTACCGTCTATCGTGCTGCCGGACATCGTAAGATCTCCGTTGACTGTGGCTTCTACGGTTGAAGCACTGATAATCGTGCTGTCGGTCATTCCAAGATTACCAGAACTGAGGACGAATGCGCCTGCGGCGTCAATCGTGCTCGTAACCATCGTCATGTCGCCGGTTACAGTGACACTGGCTGCGTCTGTTATTGAACTGTTCGTCAGAAGCATTGTGCCGGTAGCGGTGACTGCTGCGGCATTGCCCGTGATGAAGCTGTCGGTTACAGTCATGTCGACTGCGCTGACTGATATGGCGGTTTTAATCAGGCTGGCGTTAGTCATTACAAGATTACCGGAGGCGGTTATTGTTGTGGCGGTTCCGTCAATCGTGCTGCCGGACATCGTCAGATCTCCGTCGACGGTCGCGGTTATGACTGAAGCGATATTGATAATCGTGCTGTCAGTCATGGCAAGATTGCCGGTGCTGAGAGTAAATCCAGACTCACATTCAACAGTGCTTGTGATCATTGTCATATCACCTGTGACAGCAAAACTTCCAGCGCCATCAAACGTGCTGCCGGTCATCAACAAGTAACCAGTGGCGGTAATTGCTGCATTGTTTCCGTTGATCGTGCTGTCGGTCAGAGTCATATTGACGGAGCTGACCGATGCTGCAGTCTGTATGAGGCTGCCGAGAATCATTGAAAGATCGCCGGTAACCGTGACAGTTGCATCAGTTCCATCTATTATGCTGTTGTCCATTGCAAGGCTGCCGGAACTGAGGACAAATGCGCCCGCACTGGCGACCATGTTGTCAATCATCATGAGGTTCGCGGACCCGAGTACAAGTGCACCCGTGCTCGTCACCGTGCTCGTGGTCATCGTCATGTCGCCTACGGAGACTACGCTTGCCGCATCAGTGATCATGCTGTTCGTCATGACAAGGTTGCCGGTCGCGCTTATCGCAGCGGCTATGCCGGTGATCGTGCTGTCGGTTATCGTAACGTTCGCGCCGCCGACCGATGTCGCGGTCTGGATCATGCTGAAATTGATCATCGCAAGGTCGCCGGTCGCCGCAAGGCTCGTCGCGGTCCCGTCGATTACGCTGTTGTCCATTGCAACATTGCCGTTCACGGTCGCAGCTATTGTCGATGCGCTCGTGATCGAGCTGTCGGTCATTCCAAGGCTTCCTGCGCCAAGGACGAACGCCCCGGCTGCATCAATTATGCCTGTAGTCATCGTCATTGCGCCAGCCACTGTCACGCTCGCCGCGTCAGTGATCGCGCTGTTCGTCAGGGCAAGGTTGCCCGTCGCGCTTATCACTGCAGCATTCCCGGTGATCAAGCTGTCGGTTATCGTCATGTTGACGGCGGATACGGATGCGGCGGTCTGGATTATGCTGAAATTGATCATAGTAAGGTCGCCAGTCGCCGCCAGGCTCGTCGCAGTTCCGTCGATTATGCTGTTGTCCATTGCAACATTGCCGTTCACGGTCGCAGCTATTGTCGATGCGCTCGTGATCGAGCTGTCGGTCATTCCAAGGCTTCCTGCGCCAAGGACGAACGCCCCGGTTGCATCAATCATACCTGTGGTCATCGTCATTGCGCCGGTGACTGTCACGCTTGCCGCGTCCAAAATCGTGCTGTTCATCAGGCTGAAGCTGCCCGTCGCGCTTATCGCTGCCGCTATGCCGGTGATCGCGCTGTCGGTAATAGTCATGTCGACGGCGGATACGGATGCGGCGGTCTGGATTGCGCTTCCGTTGACCATTGAAAGATTGCCGGTAACCGTGACAGCTACATCAGTTCCATCGATTACGCTGTTGTCCATTGCAAGGTCGCCGGTGACGCTGAAACTTGCAACGCCCGTGAAAGTGAAGCCTGTCAGGACCATGTTGTCGGTGACCGTGATTGCCATGGCGGTGCCGATTATCGTGCCGCCAGCTACA
>Ga0154561_1113_pt1 | contig 9133 bp, 8 predicted proteins | sample RifGroF2_FD_105704 | JGI IMG/M metagenome (GOLD analysis project Ga0154561, IMG submission 105704) | Lentisphaerae bacterium GWF2_50_93 | reverse complement strand
ACAGCTGTCTGAACGCTTCTGGAAAATCGGCGCATCTGATCAGGAACCTCATGTCCTGCCTCAGTGGAGGTTCCGTCCATCAGGATATGCTGCACTCTGAACCCGTGGACATCAAGGGTGTCATTGAGGAATCGGCGGACCTTTTCCTCAGGGAATCCGGTATTGCCTTCACATTGCGCTCGAACCTGGAGAACGGGCTTGTGCGTGGCGACAGGCTCCAGCTCTTCCAGCTCTTCAGCAATCTTTTCATCAATGCCAGGGAGGCGAGGCCAAAGGCCCTGGTCGTGAACGTCACGCTGTCCCGGCGGACTCTCGCGGATGGCAATCCCTTCGGGCTGGCTCCGGGGAAATATGCCGAGGTAGCGGTCGCCGACAACGGCTGCGGAATAGCAAAGGAGCACATCGGGCACATATTCGACCCGTATTTCACGATGAAGAAGACGGGGTCCGGACTGGGGCTTTCAATATGCCGCCGGATCGCCCTGGGGCACGGAGGGGCGATAACCGTAAGTTCCGAACCCTCCTCTGGAACGGTGTTCACCGTAGTGCTGCCGGCCTGGAACGTAGAATAATCCACTATTGATGGAATGGACGGCTACCCGGGAATCCTGCCGATTATGTCTTCTATTTCCGAAACCACGAACGGCTTCGGCATGAACTTCGAATAATTGATTCCACTTCCTACAGCCGTTTCCTGTGAGACGCTTCCCGACATAGCTATTATCACTGGATTCCCGTATTTCTGTGGATCAATGGATATCATCCTCGCAATCTCCCATCCGATACCATCATTCAGCAGATGGTCCAGGAATACCAGGTCAAACTGGTTTTCAGCGCAAAGGGGCGAAGCTTCTGCGAGCGAGGCGGCTTCCAATACATTGAATCCTCCCTTCCGCCTGATGATTGCTGAAAGCAGCCCCCTGACTCCGGAATCATCATCGACTATGAGAATCTTGCGCATACAAGCCTCCATTTCACCTTGACTTAGGTGGAAGCATTTCCCCTGCCAGTATCGACAGAAAAGTTGGTATAATACACAGGATTCTAAATATTCAAAACAACTCCACGGTGTTTAATCATTATTTATATGTGGATTGTATTTGGAGGAAAAGAGAAATTAGGCTGGATTTCGGTCTTTTGACTGGCAGGAATCGATGGAGGGCTGTGGAGGAAAGCCAACTTCTGGGTAAAGTTGTCCAGATGTTAAGGGCAATGGGTGGAAAATCCAGAGGATCCCTTGGTAATCCGGATTATGTTAAATCTCACGCAACCAAGATTTTTTCACTTTTGTAGACCCGAAGGCGACAAAACTTGCGGCGGACATCATTGGAAAGCGGGAATACTGGAAGAGAAGCTATGGATATTCGGGAGGAAGAGGGAATTCCAGTTTCCAGAGGGTTGAGGAGCACAAAATCAAGGGGCACGAACTGATGGCCATGAAAAAGTTCGAGTACGTCATCCGCCATTGCGAGAAAGGATTTGACAGGACGCATATCAAACCTTTGTTTTAACAGAACATTATTCTAAAATAAACTTGTAGAAATACAGGCTTGCCTGTGCTATCGACAGGGACACTCTTTGCCAGGCAGTTCTTTCTCCGAATCGCCTCAAAGTGGAGGCTATCTATGCCGCTCCATTCCACAATCCACGGTAAAACAGTCCTGCTGGTCGTCTGACGCGTGTTTTTTGTCTGGAGGAAACACTAATGTGCCATAGGTCTAAAAGCCTGAGACTGCTTCAAACGGATATGACGCATTGTCAGGCCGGAGGAACTGTATTCGTCAAGCGCTTCTTGCTTTCCTGAAAACTTGGTTTTTGGAAAAACGCCTATTGTCAAAAATATCCTTTTCCTGATTTTGACTCTGGATATATTCCTATTTAGGAAGTTGATATGCGAGATGCACTGGTCGAAGCTTTCCTTCCAATGAAGGGGATTGTGTATCCCGGATAAAATCATGCTGTTTTCGGTATGTTGAATCCGGGAGGAATGATTATTGTCTTTGCTTCAGGCTCTTTTCCCTCCAAGAGATCAAGAGTAAGTTCAGCAGCCTTCTGCCCTATCGAATATGAATCGACGGCAACATGAGGGACTTTGACGGTGGATCCTGTCTCGAAAAGCGAAACCACGGTCAGATCATCCCCGTATCTTATTCCGAGTTCGCCGCATACCGTAATTAAATCATTGGCAAGCTTCGAGTCGGAACAGAGCGCGAAGATGTGTTTCCTTTTTCCTGAAAGCATTGACCTGAGTTTTTGCCTTATCCTGAAGGTCATGTTGACGGTTTCACACCTTATCCCGTATTCTCCAGCAAACTTCGGTACGAGTTCGAGCCTCACACTGTTCGACTGGTACGGGACGCTCCTCCTGTGGAAATAATAAAGCATAGAGCCCTTGTCGATCTGTCCTGAAACATGATCCATTGCGAGCCTGATACCCGTCTGTTCGTCGTTGACTACCGCAAAGCCTAGATCAGTATAGGCGCAGTGCCTGTCCAGCAGGAAAATGACTTTACCTTGAAAATTCTCCAGTATCGGCATGGGAGAGAGGACTTTTCTGGTCCAAGGCAGGAAATCTAAGGCCAATACTTCCACCTTGCCGTTCAGAACCCGTAGTATGTCGAGCTGCTGGTATGGCTGGATGAACCCATGGGTGATGTAGCCGCTGGGCATGTGGTCATCCCAGCCAGAGAACGTCTTAGCCAGGAAAGGGGCGATGAAAGACGGTATGCAGATGGCTGCGCGCGCCGTTGGAAATGAGATGGCTGGCGATGAAGATTTCTTTTTACTTATGACGAAGCTTCCTCTTCCTTGGAGTTTGTGTATTTTTCCTTGTGTTGTTAAGAATTGAAGGGTTTTTCTTAGCGTGGTCCTTGAGACCGAGAGATCCTGGCAGAGTTTCCTTTCAGGTGGCAGCATCTCGCCATTATGCACAGATGACAGTATTTTCTCTTCTAGTTTTTTCCATTTCATTGCATGGGCCTCATTAGATTTCTGCATGGATATTTTACATGCCGGTATTACCCTATGTCGCATCGCCAGCTGTTTCAAGCAGATGCTATAATGTTTGGAAAAAAAGCAAACAGCCCTTGACTTGCTCCTGTCATCGTGATATTATTTGCATACCGGTATATGTTCTAGTAATGGAAAGGAGTCTTGTCAATGTTCGATAAATCATATGGGAAACAGGGGGCTTTTTCCAGGCCGGTTAAGCGAAACGGCAACAGAAGGGCATTCACCCTAATTGAACTTTTGATAGTCATTGCGATCATCGCAATCCTTGCCGCTCTGCTGCTGCCGGCCCTGCAGTCGGCGAAAATCACGGCGAATTCCATCTTGTGCAAGAGCAACCAGAAGCAGATCAACCTCCTCCTTCAAATGTATGCAGGCGATAATGAGGACAGATTCCCCGGAGATCAGTATGGTCCTGTTGGACAAATTTCACCCAAATGGTACAGAATACTTCAGGCCCACTGCGATATTTCAGAAAGTGTCATGCTTCAATTGCGTTCGTGTACGGGATCTAGAGTCGGGTATTTTGTTGAACACGGAATAAATCACCATGTACTGAGCGCATGGAACCAGAACTTGCGCATCGGATCGAGATATTCATTGTGCCCTGAACCGGCTAGGACGTTCCTCGCTCAGGATTCCACTTTGGCTGTGAGCTATCTTGATAAATTCAGATACCTTACATTTAAGAACAGGGGAAATGTTTCCTTTATCGATGGTCATGTCGCGGATTTTTCTGTAACTGAATATGCAATGTCTGACAGGAGCAAGGGAGTGACCGACGGCGGCTACTTGAACGGAAAGAATTGGCCGGAGCCCGTAATATATGACTACTGGTGAAGACGACATAACGGCAAACCCGATTGGCAATTGCAGGTGAAAATACATTATGAAAATGCAAAATTAAATTACATAAACGATGACAAATAAATATGGAACCATCAATATAACAAGGGAGTGAAAGTGCTTATCATCACGAAACGAAAACTGGCTTCAGTTGCCGCAGTTTCTTTCTTTCAAAAAGGGCAATCGGATATCATCCCAAATTATAATAATCCTCTTCAGATGCGTCCAAAAAGCAGTTTGAAATTCCTGCTTTTCTCCCTGGTTATCGCAGGCATATGTGCACCAGTCTGGGCGGCTAAGTTCATCGAGGCCCGTCCTGTCGACGATGAATACGTGATGGTATACTGGCAGGATTCAGCTGTTGAGTATAAGGACGATGGAAAGGGGGATACTGCTTTCAAGGGACCTGAGAATGATACTAGGGATATGATCAAGACCTACGGTCAGGCGCTGGACATATCGACTGCCTCCAACGCCGCCAGCTACACTCTCACGTCCAAAGATGATGCCAACTACTCCACCGCCATCAAGCCAACTACGGCTTTTCGCAAGACAAAAGTTAGTGGAGTGGCATTCAAATGGCCCGAAGGCCTCTATGCTCTCGAGCATACGGTCTTTCTCAAGCTGCCCAAGAAACTCCAGCAAGACAAGCATTATACTTTGAGTATTGCCGCCAACACTAATTCTGATGTAATCTCCAAGGATTTCAGCTTCGATATCTTTAAATGCGTTTCTGAGGCGATTCACGTGAACATCATCGGGTACAATCCTGATCACACCGTGATGAAATCCGGGGATCTGTATATGTGGATGGGTGATGGAGGGGCTAGGGATTACTCAAGTTACGTAGGCAAGAAAAGCAGCCTTGTGAACGTGTCCACCGGTGAGAAGCAGCCCGTAGGCACGGTCTCATTCTGGAAGCCAAGCGGCAGCGATTTCGGAGGCTGGAACCTGACGAGGTCAAACGTGTGGAACTGCGACTTTTCCTCGTTCACCGGCACCGGCACCTACCGACTGGCGATTGAAGGGGTTGGCTGCAGCCCGGACTTCCAGATCAAAAAGGATGCCTACTACGAACCATTCAAGACCTCCGTTCGTGGCTTCTTCTATATGCGGATCGGAGAAAGCAAGGACATCGCGCCTGTCCCACGCCAACCCCGGTATATTCCCGGAAAGGATCCCGCCAACTTCAAGGTTTACATGACAAGTTATGGCCCTTGGCATCCCGACTGGAAGAAGAAGGGCGGCGACCAGTGGGATAACCGTGACTGGTCAAAATACAAGGAGCCCGGCGAACCAACCAATCCCAACGCCTGGGGAGGCCATGCCGATGCAGCCGACTGGGACCGAAACCCCGCACACATCTTGATCATCTATGATCTGCTTCTTCCCTATATCCTGAGCAACGGCAGGATTAACGATGACAACCTTCAGATTCCAGAAAGTGGTAATGGTCTGGCGGACATCATTGATGAAGCCCGATATGAAGTAGAGTTCTGGCTGCGTCTCCGGGACAGCAAGGGAGGCTATTGTGCAGGGCTGAACAATCCCGATGAAAAGAATAATTGTATGTACCAGGCGGTCGCCAAACCCTATATGGCCTGGGCAAACGCCGCCAACTGTGCCATGCTCGCTGACTGCTACCGAATTGCTGGCAAGACCGACCTTATGAACAAGTATAAGGATGCAGCCGTTGAGGCTTGGAAAGTTGCCAATGATGAAGATCTCGATGTCAAATATGACTTTAGTGATGGAGTGATGCGAGGACGCGATCTGAAGATGATGACTGGAGCGTTCCTCTACAATGTTACTGGAGACAAGGCCTACGAAGATGCGATGGTCAAGGAGAGTCTTGCGACGACCCCAGCCACTGAACTCGACAAAAAGGGCAACTACTGCCAGTACTGGGGGACAGCCGCCTATCTGATGTGCGCCAAACAAGGGTGGCGGCAAATTCACTACCCCACGTTGCTCAACAATATGAAATCTTCTATCATCAATGAGGCCATGCAGAAAAATGTGGATGAGTCGCATAAACGCCCTTCACGCCGCAGCAGCGACAATGCCTATGGCTGGTTCCAGTCGGTTCAGCAAGTCCAGGCTCTCTGCATCGCCCATACCGTCGCCACAAATCAGTCGGACAGGGATTCCATGCTCAAGGCATTGCTTTTGGAAGCCGACTACGGCCTTGGCCGAAATCCCATGAACATGGTTCAGATGACGGGATTGGGGAGCCGATGTGTTGAGGACATCTATACCAGCGGACGCAATGATGGCACATCTGGAGTGCATCCCGGCCATACTCCTTATATGAATGCGGGTTCCTGGGGCAAGGGTGTCTCCGCCGATCCAAAACTGTATTCCGGAAAGGGCTACCCGGCATGGGATAAGTGGCCGCATGGAGAAGCATTGTGGCGCGCAAGGTGTAGCTACGCCAACAACGAGTTCACCCCGCAGCAGACCATGCGAGGTAAAATGTGCCTTCTGGGATATCTATACTCTCTGGGAGAAACACATAAGATCCCATGATTTCAGTTCACCAGGAATAACTGGAGGAGGATTGTTTATGATAAAAATGTAGTTTCTATGTGAATTATTGATTAGAAATTAAAGAGCTATTTCATTTTCTGGGCTATTCATTTTGCTAAAACACATAAGAAGATATTAAGGAGGTAGGATTATGATCAGGAAAATGGCAGTTGCATTAATGTTCGTATTTTGTCTTAATACCATGGCGCAGTCTCTCGTCGTCTTTGATGGCGCGGACAAAAAGGATGGAAAGTCGTGGGCAGGTCCAAAGGATACTGTGACTTTCGATGTTTCGAATGCTCAGCCGTATAACAATAAGGCGGCTCTTGAATTGAAGGCGAAATGGAGCAACTGGTGGGCCGGCGGCGGATGGAACTGGTTCGGCTGGTATGGAGAGGGAAACGATGTTTCCCAATATGCAAATCTCAGCTTCTACATAAAGAAATCTTCAGGAGATCTAAAGGATCTCGGGGTTAATCTGGTGGATGCAGCAAACAAGCAGTCCAAAAGGATCAAAATAATTGAATCTGGATGCATCACCTCCATTGGCGCGGAATACGCCAAGGTGACAATCCCCATGTCAAAGTTTACAGGGGATTTCAATTCTAAGGCGATATGGGGCACGGATTTTGGAATCTATCCGAAGGAACAAGCAGGTGAATGCAGTTTGTATATTGCGCAGATCGAGTTTGGAAAATAAGCATCAAACCTGCACGGGGTAGTATTGTTTATGGTGGGGCATGAATAATAATCTAGCAAGATTTTGCATTAGTTAAAAGTTGACATGTCCTTTATTTAATCCTACGTGGCGCATTTACATGTGCTACCTGATTTAGAGACAAGTTAAATTAAATTCCCGAAATATAAATATTCATCACTATCCAGCATACAGTGCATGATGAAAATGAACTGATTTGACGCAAGGAGCCAATCATCATTTATCCGAGAGGAATTTTGAGGAAAAAGACAAAAATCAGCAGAAATTATTAAAAAGTCAGGCGACATGAATAAAATCGAAAATTTCGAGAATGTTTTGGATGGCAATTGTTTTTTTTCGCGTTTTAAGAATAAAGATGATATAAATGATACAAACGAAAGAAGGAATAGTAATCATGGACGCACATGAATCAGAAATAATTTTCTGGGATAAACACCTCGATCTTTATCATAACCCTAAAGGCAATTATTTTAAGGAAGGATTTAATCCCAGAGGAGGATACATAGCTGATTTTACTATAATTAAGAAGGACGAGAGATACCATTTGTTCCACATTGAACGAAAGCATGGCGGGAATTGTGCATGGCCCGGACACGAAATTTATTTTGGACATTCAAGCACAAGTGATTTTGTCACATGGGAAACGCATATGCCCGTTCTTTTCATACAACCGGGTACATGGGAAGGCTCACATGTATTTGCACCATACGTTATGCAGTATGGAAAAATGTACGTCATGTTTTATACCGGTTTGAACGAAGATCATTCGCAGAGCATAGGGATGGCTTTTTCCAAGGATCTTTTCTACTGGGAAAGGTATTATGGCAACCCCATATTTCAACTTGCCAACTGCGAATGGGCATGCTGGGCCAGAAATGTTGTCAGTTCCTGTAGAGATCCGCATGTTTTCACGGAAAATGGAAAAATGCATCTGTATTATACTGCCGTTAAGAAGACAGGAGAAACCTGTATAGCTCTTGCTACATCGGAAGATTTATACAATTGGAAGGACGAAGGGGCGGTTTTTTACCTTAAGCTTGATTATGGCATGAAGGTAGTGCCGGGGCCAAGACATATTGAATCCTCATGTGTACACAGGATGGGAGAACAGTATTATCTTTTTTATGGTCATAACGCAGGGGTAAGGTATAATAGGTCAAATGATCAGAAATGCTTTGGCAATGCTGAAGGGGAAATGATATGGAGTGGATTTACAGGCTTTGAAGTGATTGAAAGGCAGGATCCAGTATGGCTTGTCAGCGCTTTTGAAATGTCGGAGCAAAAACTGTTTGTTGGAATCATTGACTGGTCGGATAGTAAACCTGTAGTAAGCCTGCCAGAGGATTCATCTGAAATAAGCAGATTTCTCCGGTGACGGATTCCGAATATATACGAATATAAGCTTGAACAATTACCGAAATAATTGTGGGGTATGTGTAATGGTCTTTAGAGTTATTTTATAACACCTTAAAGAAACGGCTTATATTGTTTTTTCTGATAAGCGTACAGTTCCATCCTCTATGATGCCGAACTGAAATCCTCTTCTAGGAGAGAAACTGTCCTGACAGGCAATACGGGGCATTCTTTACGTGTCTCGACTGGGAGGCGGAAAACTGTGCCAGTCTGTGGAAGGTACACAATGGTAATGGGATAAGTGTCAATCGAGCAGGTTATAGGTGGAGGTTTCATGGGTCAACCTTTAGCTTTAGTAAGAACAATCTCGGCAGATATGCCGCATGGAAAGTTGCCGGCTTCATTAAGGAAGCAATTACCAAGAAGGGAACTGCGGGAGTCGTCGGTCGATGGTCGTCAGTCGACGGTGGATAATGAAGATTTGTAATAAATATTGAGCTTGGAGGGGGGATGAACAGTCAGAATGTTGATGCAGAGGGGTATGAGGAAAAGTGTTCAATATGCGGAAGAGTTTTGACTAAAGGCGTTGGCAGATTCAGGACACCTGACCAAGTTTATTGCGTGAAATGCTATTACGAGAGACATCCTTCGCCAAAAGAGGATGACAATAACTCAAAC
>Ga0154561_1112_pt1 | contig 9154 bp, 8 predicted proteins | sample RifGroF2_FD_105704 | JGI IMG/M metagenome (GOLD analysis project Ga0154561, IMG submission 105704) | Lentisphaerae bacterium GWF2_50_93 | reverse complement strand
TGAAACCACAGGCTGTATTACTCAATCCCTTCAGGATTCATCATCAGGATATAACATGTGTGACATTAATGTGTTATATCTTAAGTTAACGGCATTAGACTTCAACTCTCCTTGAGAAATGCCGGCAGGTTGCCGGCGGTCCAATCGGAAGGAACAGCTTGAATCCGGAAGATGGAATCTTATTTTAATGCTTGCTCGATAACCGAACATGGAAGGGGACTGACGTGAAAGTTAGCAGGTACTGTGTCTTTGAGACCGCATTGAAATCCACACGCAGGCATGAAAATCCGCTTTGGGACTGCGAGGCAGTCGCAGATTTCACCGGCCCGTCGGGGAAGATTGTTTCAGTGAAGGCTTTCTGGGATGGAGCAAGCGTCTGGCGCATCAGGTTCAGCCCCGACGAGATCGGCAGATGGAAATGGGTGACACGTTGCATTTCCGGAAACGATCCGGGTTTGCACGGCAGGAAAGGCGTATTCGACTGCGTTGCATACCGGGGCGGGAATCCTGTCTACAGGGACGGTCCGCTGAAGCTCTCCGATAACTGCAGGCACATTGTCCATTCCAATGGCAAGCCGTTCTTCTGGCTCGGAGATACCGCATGGAACGGTGTCATCCGCGGTAATGACAGGAACTGGAAAAGGTATCTTGAACTGCGTGCCAAGCAGAAGTTCAACATAGTCCAGTTCGTGTGCTGCCACTGGCGGGGTGACGCCTTTGACGAGGCCGGAGAGAAGGCCTGCGGTGAGGAGCATCCGATACGGATCAATCCGTCCTTTTTCCAGCGCCTCGACAAACGTGTCGCAATGATAAATGAGAACGGCCTATATGCCGCGCCCGTCGTCCTCTGGAGCCTGCTGAAGACGGATGTCGGATACAAGCTGCCTGAAGAAGATGCCACCAGGCTTGCCGCATATATTGTCTCGCGTTATGACGCCCACCAGCTTGTCTGGCTTCTTGGAGGAGACGGCAGATACCAGGACATCGGCATTGAAAGATGGAAGAGGATAGGGCGTTCGGTGTTCAGCACCGGGCATGACCGTCTTGCCGCCCTGCATCCATGCGGGCTTAGCTGGATCGGCGAGGAGTTCAGGAAGGAAAAGTGGTTCGACATCATCGGCTACCAGTCCGGACATGGGGATCATGAGAAGGATCTTGACTGGCTCGTAAAGGGTCCGCCGGCGACCGGATGGAAGCGCAAGCCGCCACTTCCGGTGATAAACCTTGAGCCTAATTATGAGAACGCACACGGATACAAGCATAAGACCGTCTTCAACGACTTCCATGTCAGGAGGGCGGCCTACTGGAGCCTGCTCGTGAGTCCGACCGCCGGACTTACATATGGCCATGACGCCATATGGAACTGGAACTTCAAGACAGGTCCGAGCGAAGGGCATGACAACTGGCACGACAGGAGGGTTCCGCCATGGCATACCGGACTTGAAACGCCGGGAATCAGGAGCATGACGGTCATGCGTTCAATATTCGACCGCCTTCCATGGACATCTTTGATGCCGGATCAGGGGATTCTCGGAAAACAGCCTGGACAAAAGAATCCGGAGGCCTTTGTCGCCGTAGCCAAAGCCGCAGACGGGACACTTGTCATTTATTCTCCGAAGGGAGGAGAAGTCAGGCTCAAGGCAGGCAGGAAGATAAGCGGTCCTTTGCGCTTGGTCGATCCGAGGACAGGAAAGGTATCCAAGGTGATTGACAAAGTCGGCAGGACTATCGGATTTCCCGACGGGCGTGACTGGCTTGCCGTCTGCGGGAAAGGCTGGAAGACATCCAAGAGGTAGTCCTTTGTTTTTTTAGGAATGCGGTACAGGCGTCCCGCCTGTAATTTTAGCCTGCTCGAAAAGGGGGTAGCACAGACATTCCTGTCTGTGACGGAAACTGAAATTTGAACCCACAGACAAGAATGTCTGTGTTACTTTCAAGACAAATTTCATTTTGAGATTACCTTTTCGAGCAACGCCTAACTAACGCAAGGCACAGGAGAAATGCCCGTGTTAAATTTTCAGGCGTACATTCCCAGCTTCTCCATGAGTTCTTCATGGCATGTCTCTATTGATTTGCCGGCAGTGTCGATTACGATTCTGTCTTTTGCCCATGGCTCGTAATGGCGGCCCAGGACTTCATTCCAGGTCGGCGGTTTTAGTCCGGCAACCGTAGGATATCGTTTCCCGATCCGGCTGCGATGTTCAGTCTTGTCCGAACAGACGATCTCGATGTTCACGTGCCTGGCTCCTGATTCCAGTGCGACATTCTCCCATTCGTCCCGGGTCAGCACGATGGGATTGCACGAATCAGCCACGACGCTGTTTCCAAGTTTCAGGTTGTCGGTTGCAATCCTGTACGAAAGGCGATAGCCTTCACCCTGGACATTGAATGAGCATAGGTCCCTCAGACCTTGTTCTATCGTGTCTATCCGCAGGTGCACCGCATTTTTCTCCTTCGCGAGCTTTTGCGACAGCGTGGTTTTGCCTGAGCCTGGAAGCCCGGAAAATATATAAAGAATAGGTTGCATGATATTGGTTCCTATAGAGGTTCCCAAATTTGATTCTGCCGCATCTGCAGGAACGTCAGAACTCATCCGCCAGTTTTTTCAGGGAATCGCCGGTGAGTCTCTGCATGGTCCATTCATCCATGGGTTTTGCGCCTATGGCACGGTAGAACTTCAGGGCTGGCTCATTCCAGTCAAGCACCGACCACTCGAACCGTCCGCATTTGCGTTCGCAGGCGAGTCTGGCAAGATATGAAAGCATGACCCTCCCGAATCCCTTTTTCCTCATGTCCGGTTTGACGTACAGGTCTTCCAGATATATTCCCGGCCGTCCCAGGAAAGTCGAGAAGTTGTGGAAGAAGACGGCGAAGGATACCGGTTCCCCATGATAATATCCAAGGATAACCTCCGCGACCTTCCGATGCCCGAACAGCGCTTCCTCCAGCATTTCGTCGGTCGCCGCCATCTCATGGGAAAGTTTCTCGTAGTCCGCCAGCTCGCATATGAACGAGCGTATGAGCGGGACATCGGAAGCAGTTGCCTCGCGGATGACAAAGTCCTGTATGCGGGTCTCTATTTCCATTATTCAATCCTGGTTTGATATATCTTTTGTTTATCGCCTATATCTTTCTCTTTGGACAGGCAGTCTACGGTGTCCAGACACCAAGTTCCCAATATGACTGGCTCAGGAAACAGTTGCCGGCAAAGCTGACGTTCTGGACAGGCACCTCGGTGTTCGGGATCGTCCACGAGGGTGAATATTTCTTGATACGCGGTATATGCCAGAAACAGCGGAGCACAGGGAAAAGGGTTGTATCATATGCGCCGGGATGGGTATCATCCCCGGTCTTGAGCTGGTAGTTCTTCAGCTGGGCCCATGTGTACGGGGCAGGCGTAGTCCAGCCAGGCAGGGTCCAGTCGCATTGCGCATCGCTGAACTCATAGAAGTAGCTGACGTTGCCCACGTCGGCATTGGGATTTACGTTAAGGCCTGTGTTCCCAATCCTGTCATAGGTCTCGGAATGCAGGTTGTCTATCCTGGCAAGCCAGGCGGTGGAGGCGGTGTCATCAGGATTTCCGTCCGAAGGGCACTGGAACACCTTGGCGGTCTTCAGTGAGTCCGGATAGAGTAGGGAGACCCAGCCTGCATCGTTGTTGTTGTAGTCGTTCTTGTACATTATGAACGACAGGCCGATCTGCTTCAGGTTGTTCAGGCAGGCTGTCTGCCTGCCTTTTTCCCTGGCCTTGCCGAGGGCCGGTAGCAGGAGTCCGGCAATTATTGCGATGATCGCAATTACTACCAGAAGCTCGATAAGGGTAAATTTATATTCAGTTTTTCGTATCATTCCATGTCTCCAATGAGTAATAACGTTGAAAATGCAGCTTTATTGTTCATATAGATAACACCGAGTTCAAGTTTGAGCTAGTTGGATATGACCCAGTTTATAGGAAAACCTTTGGATCTTACGGATTCAATTTTCTTATTCATATTGCTGTTCGGGAAGCGAGTTTGACGCTTAATCATATCCGGCTGTACCCAGTTCGGAGAATGCCATAGTTGAACCAAGCCGCCCATCGCGGCAGTTTACTTGTCCGCCTTCACCTGATGCCTAAAGTATTACTCCATATGGGGAAGTTCAATAGTTGGGCTTCCGTTTTGAAAGCAAGGAAATGCAAGCTGAATATCCGCCAGCTCTATAGAATGGGGTCCGGCCCGAATGGCTCTAAGTTAAGCACTCCTGCTCATTCCGCATCGTAACCGTACCGGGTGGGCTGACCGGACTGCCGGCAAAACTTGTCCACCTCTTTCTTCAGCTCGACCATCCGCAGCTCACGCCCGACCATGGCCTTGTTGAACGTCTCTAGTTCGGCGTTCGCTTTCGCCAGTTCCTCAGCGCGTTTCCGGAGTTGCTCCTCCGCCCGCTTGCGGTCGGTGATGTCCCAGCCGGTGCCCAGATAGGTGCCCGCATCCAGCCGGAGCACGGTGGTGATGTAGTGCCGGCCGGACTCGGGGCGGTAGACCTCCTGCACCTGCAACTGACCCGTGTCCATGGCTTTCTGAATGGCAGGGAGGTGCTGCTCGGACCATGTTCTCCCGAAGATCTCGCTGGATGTCTTCCCGTGAATATCGTCGACGGACGACACACCCAGGATGCGCAGGAAGGCGGGGTTCGCTTCGCGCAGCCGGAGCTCGACGATGCGTCCGCTTTCATCCCGCTGGACCTCGTACACGGTGACCATCTCCTCGATGTTCTCGAACAAGTTCCTGAACTTCGCCTCGCTGGCCCGCAGGGCCTCCTCGGCCCTTTTGCGTGCGGCGATGTCGTTGCTCAGGCTGAGGTTCAGGCTTTCCAGTTCGGAGTTCAGCTTGAGGACGCTGTCGTTGCTCTGTCTCAGGTTCCTGTAAAGGATGTTCTGGGGGGTGGTAAGGACGGTCTCCACGAATCCGAGGTATATGAGGTAGAAGGAAGCTATCTGGAAAAAGTGGCCTACCCCGTTCATTATTCCGAAGGGGTCAGTATACAGGGTGAATACCAGCCCGGTGGCAATGGAGAAAACAAGCGACAGGGCGATGATTCTAAGTATCCGGGCGTCGAAAGCATGGCGATTCAGGAGAAGCAGCCCCAGACCGCCCAGAAGCATGAGGCAGACGACGTAGTCGCTGTAGACCTTGAACGCCGTAAGCCCTGTGCCATCGATGTAGGTTGTCGGAAAGTTGCGCCAGAGGAGCACGGAAAGCAGCACCAGTGCGACACCCAGCATGTAAGCCGCAAGCACCAGGACGGGATATACCTTCCGCTTTATGAACAGCGGCGCCAGTAGGAACGAAACCCCCAGCACATACCTGCTGGCTATATAAAACGTGGGGCCCAGGTTGCCGTACTGGGGGAAAATGCCCATGCCCTTGTTGCCGACAAGGTGCATGAAGTCCAGCAGGGCGAAGGCTAGAAACGCGATGGAGATAAGGAGATAGTAGTTGTTGTCCAGGTGTCTCCGGCCATTCCAGACAACGAGGAAAACGCTGCCGGCTATGAAGACAGTGAGCATGTCGGCGATGCTGTGGAATAGCGGGTAGTTGGCCCGGCTCACGAGGTAGAGGAGTACGGCCAGAGCAAGTCCTATCGACGCCATCGCCAGGAAATATCTGTACTGATGGTGCACCCGCAGCTGGGCCGGGTAATCCTGCGACTCCATCTGTGTTGGTGGCTTGCTCATGCGTAGACCGTTTTTTCGGTTACGTCACATATGCCCACTGGCCTTTGCTCCAAATGCCTGTTCCCCCGGGCAGAAGCGGCACACGCTTCAAGAGGCAGCATTATGCCTCGCAAGGGTACGTCCACAAGCACGAACTGAAGTGGTGAAGATTTCACGTTCAGCGCCGTGACCGTGGAAATGGCGACGCCAAACTGATATTTCCGGTACAACGTCTCGAAATTGTTATTCATGTCATCCTCTCTCCCGCGTCCGGGCTAATATGAGCTAACGGGTGGTCCACCGGTATTGTATATATGTTGAACCAAACCGCCCATCGCGGCAGCTTAACTTGTCCGCTTTCACCTGATGCCTAAGGTATAACTCCATATGAGGAAGTTCAATAGTTGGCCTTCCGTTTTGAAAGCAGGGGAATGGAGGGCATGGTTTTGCCTTTGGCAAGCATCGCCTTGCCCAGCTAAGGCCGTGTCCGCTCTTCCGGTCTCCATGTTTCAAGAATCAGCAGTGCATTGGCTCCGTATCTCCTGTTTGTGTTGACGGAACGCTGGCAACCTGCCGGCATCTTTATCCTTCCATAGGATCGCGGAGGCTATAATAAAATAAAGTGAACTGTCTTTTTATATTGAACCCCTGCAGCAATGAAAATTCAATGTTGGATGTTTGAAGTTCAATTTAGGCCTGTCCTGTTCTGTCCTGAGCGTATTTGAAGTAGCTTGTCGAAGGACGCCGGTGCTACACCCGCTTTTTCCGGCATTCCATCGGGGTCATGCTGAATGTCTTCCTGAAGATCCTGTTGAAGTAGCTGATGTCGTCGTATCCGAGTTCAAGTGCGATGTCCTTAATCTGGCGTGACGTGTCTTCTACATTGCGCCTGGCGATCTTCATGCGTTTCTCCTGGACGTGCCTGCCCAGGGAGATTCCATTCTCCCTGGTGAAGATCCTGTTGGCATGCCTGGCGCTTAGTCCGCAGCATGATGCGATCTCGTCAAGTGCCAGGTTCCGCGAAATGTTCTCGTCGATATACGAGTTGATGATGCGTAACGCAAGCTCGGAATCGTTCCTTTCGGCGGGATAGTCCTCGGAGAGGAAAGGCAGGTATTCCCTTATGAAGCAGAGCTGGAGATCCTTGATGAGCAGTGACACTCTCTGTGTCTTCAATGCGCGGTCGGAACTGAGCTCCTCGAACAGTTCTGATTGGGCTTTGTTCAGGGCAGGGGTGCCGGAAAAATGATATCCTGCCTTTTCAATCTCCCTGTTCAGCCGCTGGATTGGCCATGACGACTCCCTGAAGCATTCGGCCTCGAATAGGAATCCCAGGATCACGGTCGGAGGATTCAGACAGGTCCTCCGGTGCGCCTGTCCTGCCGGGATCAGCACCCAGTCCTTACGCTTGGCATCTATCTCAATGATCCTGTCCTTGATCCTGTACTCCATTGTTCCGAGGTTCATCATGGAGAGCTCGTAGAAGGTCTCGTGGGTGTGGACGCCGGTGGTCTTGACGGCGGTATCGGGGGTTTCATGGAACATGTCCGTCCTGAATTCCCAGTGTCCGATTCGCAGGCGATCCCCTTCCTTCAGGGCGGATGAACAGATTGAATTGTTGCTGCGGCGGGATGCAGGTGTCATGTTCATGGCAGTTCCAGTTTTCAAATTCCAAGCACCCAAACTAAAGTTTGTACTCCAACGGCCATTTCCAATTCCACCGTTGTCTGTCAATTATATGTTGGAGTCCAAGCTTTAGCTTGTCTTCAATCTTTGATGAAGGAAAATGTCTGTATAATCTTATTATGGAGTTAAAATAACATTTATGTTTACATATGCAAATAATGGAAGGATGGAATGTCCGGCAAGTGCTATAAATGTCCAAAAAATCCTATTGGCATCCGGGCGGGCAGATATTATTTATAAAGGATAAACAGAAAGGGATTTCATGATGTTCAAGAAAAGTTTTTCAACTGAGATAGGGCGCACCAATCCAGACTTCATTGTCCATGTGCCGAAGAATATTGAGAAGGGGGACGACTGCGGCAACGAGCATTTCCTGGTTTTCGACATGAAGTACGGGACCCTTGGGGCGGTATGGACCCAGAGCAGTTTCGAGGGCAGGGCAGACCAGCGGATCGTGTTCAGCAGGAGTTTCAACGGGGGTATAACCTGGCAGACCGCCAGGACCATAGCCGGAGGAAAATCTGACCCGAAGACCGGAAGCGGAATGTGCAGCTGGGGTTTCCCCATCCTGACAGCTTCAGGAAGAATCTATGTGTTCTACAACAAGCACATTGGCGTCAACGACATATTCTGCCATACAACTGGACTGATGGGCTGCATCTACAGCGTCGACAATGGAGTGAGCTGGTCTGAAGAGACCATCATCCCGATGCCGCATGACAAATGGGACAACCCCGATGATAAGGTTCCGGCCAACTGGATCGTATGGCAGCGACCTCTTGATCTCGGCGATGGCAGGCATCTGGCAGGATTCACGCACTGGGTAAGTCCGAAGGTGCGCCCTCCGGCCCCGCTCAAGGCATGGTGGTCCGAGGAGGCCGTGATACAGTTCATGAGGTTCGAGAACATCAACGACGATCCGGAGCCGCGCAACCTCAGCATAAGCAGGCTTGCGTCCGGAGATGCCGCGCTCCGCGCTCCGATTCTGGGGTATCCGCATGTGAGCTGCGCACAGGAACCGTCGCTGGTGCATCTTCCCGACGGCGGAATATTCTGCTCGATGCGCACCGCCACGGGAAGTCCGTGCTTTTCCGTTTCACGGGACCGAGGGGAGACATGGACGAAGCCCGAGATTCTAAGATACAAGGACGGCGGTGTGCCTCTCATGCATCCGGTAAGTCCGTGCCCGATATATCAGATTGGCACTGGCGAGTACGTTCTTACTTTCCATAACCATGACGGGCATTTCGGCAAATGGGGTCCGGCTGAAACGACTTTCCACAGGCGGCCGATCTGGTTTGCAAGGGGCGAATTCAGGAAGGATGCGAAGCAGCCGGTATGGTTCTCTGATCCGCTCCTGCTGATGGACAACGACGGTATTCCTCTGAACAATATTGACGGCAGTCCCGGCAGGACGGATCTTGCGATGTACGCAAGCCTGACCATCAGCAGCGGCGAGCCGATCCTCTGGTATCCCGAAAGGAAATTCTTCCTGCTCGGAAAGAAGATCTGGCGTGAACGGCTGGAGATAATGGAAGTGGACAAGAAGTAAAATCCATTGGGTGGATGAATGGATGTCTGGATGATTGGGTTGAATTCAAAGAAGCAAGGAAAATAACATGATTAAGAGTAATGGATGGTACAGGCTAAAGTCCTGTCTACTATACGCATTTCTCAGGAATTTCATCGAGAGGGCATCTGTATTTGATTTTGAGTCCGTGTTTGTTTACAACCTGAAGGGTTGTCAGATAGTAGCCGGAGGTCGGAGCA
>Ga0154561_1102_pt1 | contig 10818 bp, 6 predicted proteins | sample RifGroF2_FD_105704 | JGI IMG/M metagenome (GOLD analysis project Ga0154561, IMG submission 105704) | Lentisphaerae bacterium GWF2_50_93 | reverse complement strand
TTCAGTCTGTACGACTCCGCTAAGGCGATGCTGAAGCATCGTTGTGCGGAGGCGGACGGGCTGAACGCCGAAAGACCCACGCCGTAATGCGGTTATGCCTCTTTTTGCGCGGCCTTCGTCTTGGCCGGAACCGACGATACTTCAGTATCGCCTTGTTCCATCCAAGCCAAATCCGCATCAAAAACAGACATGATTTTATTCGGCATATTTGCGATACATGACACTAGTTTGAACCCGCAGAAGCGCCCTCCATGGATGTTTCCTGTGGCATTATATATTTCCAGTGTCCGATAAGCTATGAGGACAAACCCTATCGGCGCATGGGTTAAAACCCTATCGCTGGAAAATTGCGGGGCCTGCCGGCGTGCGGCAGAAATGCGCAGAGGAAAATAAAGGGAACCTCTAAATGCAATATCCAGGAGAACCTGTCTCCCTTCGGGTTGCGGTTCTTTTTGGCTCAAAGAATAATATCCCTGCCCCATGTCTGAAAGATATTCTTCTCCAGAAAAAAACGGGGAGGGATTTCTCCCTCCCCGGCTGTCAAGGTTATTATTATGTTTAAGGTGTCACAGCATTGGATGCCACTGATGCGGCTCCAGTACCGATGGCATTTGTCGCATTTACCGTGAATGTATATGGCGTACCCGTCGTCAGTCCATTCACAGTTATCGGACTTGCCTTAGCCGTTGATGTTATGCCTCCAGGATTTGACGTCACCGTGTACGAGGTGATCACGCTGCCACCGTTGCTCGTGGGTGCGGTGAACGGAACTCTGACCTGGGTGGAGCTGAGCCTTACGGCCTTACCGATCTTCGGCGCTCCGGGCAAGGTTGCCGGAGTAACTTTGACGGAAGCTGCCGATGCAGGGCCTGTGCCGATCGAAGTGGTCGCCTTTACAGTGAATGTATAGGCTGTTCCGTTCGTAAGACCGTTGACAACAAGCGGACTTGCCGCTCCGGTTGCGGTCTTGCCGCCAGGAGACGAAGTCACAGTGTATGAGGTTATCGCACTTCCTCCGTTGGATGCAGGCGCAGTGAAGCTGACGGTCGCCAGAGCATTTCCTGCTGCTGCGCTGACTGCAGTCGGGGCCCCGGGCAACGTCACAGGCGTAACAGCTGTGGTCGAAGCGGATGCCGCGCCGGTTCCAACCGCGTTGTTGGCTGTCACCGAGAACGTATAAGCCGTACCATTTGTCAGTCCGGTCACAATTATAGGACTTGTCGTCTTAGAGGCAGTCAAGCCTCCTGGAGCCGATGTCACAGTATAGGATGTGATCGCAGTTCCACCATTGGATGCAAGAGGAACTGGGATGAAACTGACAGTTGCCTGCCCATTTCCAGCCACTGCAGTACCGATTGTCGGCGCAGCAGGTACTGTTGCTGGAACTACGGCCGCTGAATACGCCGAAACTGCTCCGGTTCCAACCCCGTTAGTCGCCTTGACATTGAATCTGTAAGATGTCCCGTTCTTGAGTCCGGGAACAACTATCGGGCTGGCGGCTCCGCCTACAGTTATTCCACCTGGATTCGAAGTCACAGTATAACCTGTGATCGCGCTGCCGTTGGCAAGAGGAGCCGTGAAACTGACAGTCGCCTGAGCATTACCCCTGACGGCCTTAGCCGCCGTAGGTGCTCCTGGGACGGCGGCAGTAGGAGTTACTGCGCCGGAAGCTGCTGATGCAGCGCCAGTACCGAGCGCATTCGTCGCAGTTACTGTAAAGGTATAAGGAGTTCCTCCTGTCAAACCTGTTACAATAATCGGACTTGTTTTCTTTGCAGCTGTAAATCCACCGGGATTTGAAGTAACGGTATACGATGTGATCGGACTGCCTCCGTTTGAAACCGGAGCGGTGAACGCAACTGTAGCCTGTCCAATGCCTGCAGTTATCTTTCCAACTGTAGGTGCACCCGGCAATGCCGCGGGCCTTACCGCCAGGGAGCGCGTTGAAGCAGGTCCTGTGCCGACGGCATTCGTCGCCTTGACCGTGAAGGTATATGACGTACCGTTTGTGAGACCGGTTACAACTATCGGGCTTGTCAGACCAGTCGCGATTTTGGATCCTGGGCTCGATGTCACTGTATACGATGTAATCGGTGCGCCTCCATTGTTCGCCGGAGGCGTGAAGCTTACCGTAGCCTGCGCGTTTCCAGCAATGGCGGTAACAGTCCTTGGGGCTGATGGAACCAGCCCAAGAGGAGCGACACTCGAAGCCGATGACGCGGAACCTGTGCCATAAGCATTGGTCGCTGTCACGGTGAAAGTGTAGTTGGTGCCGTAGGCCAGCCCGTTTACTGTAATCGGACTTGACGACTTGCTGACGATCAGACCTCCGGGATTCGCGGTCACATTATACATCGTAATCGCTTTTCCGCCATTGGATGCAGGAGGAGAAAAAGAGATCACTGCCTGCATGTAACCTGCAGTGGCGCCATTCATAACAGGAGCTCCCGGAACTGATCCGGGCGTCGCGCTGGTTGAAGCGGCAGATGCTGGGCCTGTACCTATGGCGCTGGTGGCAGTTGCCGTGAAGGTATATGCCGTACCATTTGTCAAGCCGGTTACGATTATCGGACTTGTCGTACCTGTCTTTGTTATGCCTCCAGGTATGGAAGTTACAGTATAGCTTGTGATCACGCTTCCTCCATCGGATGCAGGAGGAGTGAGATCGACTGTCACCTGCGTGTTTCCTGCCGTTACAGCTCCAATTGTCGGAGCACCAGGAACTGTGGAAGGAATCACGTCGTTGGATGCAACAGAGACCGGACCTGCTCCAAAAATATTATTGGCTGCAACCTGGAACGTATAACTCGTTCCATTCGTCAGTCCGATTACAGTTATCGGACTGGCCGTTCCTGTTCTTATTATGCCGCCAGGAGTTGATGTCACCGTATATGATGTGATGGCCGGGCTGCCGTTGGGAACCGGGGGATTGAAACTGACAGTAGCCTGCGCATTTCCCTTCACCGCAGTCACTGCAGTAGGAGCCCCGGGGACGCCGGCAGGAGTTACCGCGTTGGACGGAGCGGATGCCGCCCCTGTTCCTAATAGATTTGTCGCGCTTACGGTAAATGTATATGGTATGCCGTTTGAAAGTCCAGTAATAGTTATCGGACTTGCTGTCCCTGCCGCCGTGATGCCGCCGGGGCTTGAAGTCACAGTATATGAAGTGATAGCACTGCCACCGCTTGAAGCCGGAGGAATGAATGTCACTGTCGCCTGTGCATTTCCTGCAGTAGCAGTTGCTCCGGTCGGAGCGCCGGGAACCGTTGTAGACAAATTAAGCGTTACAATGTTGGAATCTGGAGAAACTCCTGCAGCATTGAAGGCGATGACCTTGTAGCGGGTAGTTCCAGTAGGATTTGCAGGATCGGCAAACGTGGTCTGGTTGGCAGGTGCCGTGCCTATCATTTCGAAGACACCGGTCGCACCAAGAGCCCTCTCAATCCGGAAACCTACTTCGTTTGCAGGATTGCCAAGAGTGGCTGGATCACTTGCAGGTGTCGGATCCGTCCAGTTGAGGATTGCACTTGTTCCAACTCCTGTGACGGTCAGGTCTGTAGGAGCGGAAGGCAGATCGACGACGACATCAAACGCTATAGGACGCATCATGTCCATCTCCTCGTGGCTCAGGATATGGCAGTGCCACACGTATTCCCAGCCGAAATTGGAGAGGATATTGGTGGTCGGAGGCACAAGATCACCACCTGTATACGGATCAATATTGGCGAACCCTTCTGGAGATCCCGGCGGAGTTGCAGGGCTGAGGTATCGGATGCTTTCACGTATGCCAAAAGGCAGCTTTGGCGCCGTCGCCCTCAGGGCCACAATCGTATCCTCAAGAGGACTTACACGTACTGTCTCCTTCCAGCCCAGTTCGTTGGCATCCGGCAGTCTGATTGCTCCATCCCAGCCAACGCGGTTGATCACCTGCACATCGAACAGATGGAAATGGATCGGGTGCGTGTCCACACCGTTATGTGTGATTTTCCATAGTTGCGTACCATCTCCAAGGGTCGGGGGTCCATCAGTAATCGAGTCGACAACTATTTCGGTTGCTGGGTCAACAAAGCTCTGCAGCACAAAGTTCTGCGTGACTGCACTGGTATTTTGCAGTTCAAGGCCCAATTTGCCGCTCATGCGCCCGTATTCCTTGTCGTAGGCTTCGCCCATCTCATCCTGAATCGCCTTGGGAGCCATAGGATTATTAAGTATGACACCTGTGACCGTCTCAAAACCCAGTGCTGTATCCTGGATTCTCGAGTAGCCCCAGTTCGGCCAGGCAGTCGGAAAAGTTTTTGCATATGTGTCATTATAAGCCGTCTGCCCGACGATGATGGGATTCTGGCCTCTTTCAAACACACCCTGGTATGTGGGCGTAGACTTGAACTCATTATTGAGGTTGGTCATGTTGAAGGAGGAGATAGGGGCAGCCGCTACTTTTATCTGCATGATGGTGCGGATGTTCGGACCGAAACCTATCTGCGGTCCGGTATGGCCGCCGGTATCTGACAGATCCGGAGCACCAGTGTAGTAGTCATAACGTGCATCAAGAGCAGGAAATGCCGCAGGTGCATCATTATAGAGGATCAAGGTCTGTCCCGCAAAAGCGGAGAAATCGACAATCACGTCAGCTCGTTCCGCAGGTGCCAGGAGAAGCGAATGATCAGAAACATTTCCGAAATTGAAGGTGGTCGGATCCAGATTCCATACTATTGGCTGGCTTGGTATTACTGCCGGTGCGGGCAGAAATCCACCCTCGTTTCCTATCTGTATCCATGAAGGACCTGCTGTTGCAGGATCCGGAACTCCGCCTTCCCTGCCATCGGTCGGCCAGGTTGCGGGGAATCCTATAGTGGGGACTGCCGGAACCATCTTCACTTCAGTAAGAGTCCTGCCGTCCGATGAGGCGACAGCCGGATCCGCCTTGTAAAACTGCAGATTGAAGAAGCGGTCGTTGGCTCCGTTCAGAATTCTGAAGCGATAGGGTCTTGGCTCGACAGTATGGGTTGGAAACGCGGTTCCGTTTACCAGTGCTGTGTCGAAGAATGATTCTCCGGGCATGGATGGATTTGGGCAGGCAGGCATTTCTGGCGGTTCCCAGGGCGCATTGATCGGATCGTAGAACGGATTTGGGATGGGAGGATAGAGAACATCTGTCGTAGGAGGCCAGAACCACGGACCATAATGCCAGCGTCCGAATGCATTGGCTCCACCAATGTCATACGGGTTCTGGGCGGGGGAATAGATATGCGGATACCAGAGATCTCCATTCACCGGAGGACGTACGCCATTGCCGTCAACTGCTCCCGTACCCCAGTTCCAGGTCGGATCGGTCACGCGGACCGTACTGGCGTCCACAAAGCTCTTGTCTTGTATTATCAGAGGAAACACATCTGCCGGAATTATTCCACGGGTGACAAGATCCTTTTCAATCGGATCCTGGATGAGATAACCTGCGACCTCGCCGGCATATACGTTGAGACGGGTTATACCATATGAGTGGTCATGGTAGAACAACAGGCGTCCACTCTGCTGATTGGTATAATAATATGTCTGCGATCCCGCTCCGGGATCAGGCATGTCCGGCACGTTCTGCATGCTGACACCAGTAGGATAGGAAGTGTTCTCGCCGGCAGGAGTAATCCACTGATGGGGTGTTCCGTCGCTTATCCACGGGGTCTTTCCTCCGTGAAGATGAAGAACGGCGCGGTTCTGAGTGTATTCCGTCCCCAGGGGGCCCATTCCGGCACCCATGACCGACTTGTCAACTGGAAGAAAGAGTTCTCCAGGAGTGCCGGTGGAAAGTTCGTTGGTGAATTTTATACGGACTGGACGGTTCTTCTGAGCGACAATCATCGCTCCAAGATAATGTATCGGATCCGGATTGATGGTGTTTTGACCGCCAGCATCAGTACCCTTGTTGGTCTGCACATATCCCCTGAGTCTTGTAGGATCCAGATCGGTATGAAGTTTCTGGCTGAACTCGCGGACCGATATCTCATAGTAGTCTGAACCAGGATATGTGATGGTGTCGGGGTTGGCTACGGAAATATATTGGCCGATAAGGTTTTCCCCCGCGACTCCAACACCTGGCAATTTATCAATGAATTTACGGATGGCAGGACTGAATGCCCAGTTCGCGACTCCGAAATAATCCGGCGCGCCTCCTGGTGCGGCAGGAATTTTCAAAGGCCCGGGAGGGGCTTTGAGGGGTGCGGCAGGAGCCTTGAGGGGCACGGTTGAACTCTTTTCCACGCTGACGGGCTGCAGGCTTTCCTTGAGGGCCTTCATCCGTTCAGCAGCAGCTTCCCTCTGCGCCTGCGTCACCCTTTTTGCTGCAATTGCATTGCCATCGCGTCTTCCGGAAGCATCGACAGTTCCCTGCGCAAAGGATGATCCAGTTCCCCAGCCCACAGCAACTGCCACTGCAAGCCCTGCGATTGTTAGAATTCTACGCGTGTTCATTTTTCCTTCTCCTTGGATATGTTTATTCGTTGTCTTAATATTTTTACAAACTGAAATCAAATTCCAATTATCCTTCACGGCTTCGCCTCCATCGTCCTAATACGATTGTCGTTTTTCTGCCTTATTGCCTTATTATATGTCGTTGGCACTTCATCCTCAATAGGTATAAACCCCACCTTGACATGGGTGATAACCCCACCATTACAGTCTTCACGCCGCCCCGCCTTTCTTGAAAAAATAACTGACGATCTGATCAAGCTTCCCGCCAAGCTCCTCATGCCTATCCTGGGCCTGCGAGGCCAGGTAGGCGCACAGCTTCCTGTCTTCGACCTTGATGTGGTTCATGAACCAGTTGACAATCAGGTAATTCAATTTTATAACCACCTCATGCTGGGAGACACTTGTTCTGAGGGTCAACTCCATGGCCTTTATCTCCTCGCGGAACGAATCATGTATGTTCTTGTGCATTGCGTAGAACGGATATCCGTATGCGATCATCGCGGACTCCTCCACGCTGAAATGCTCGCCGACGTAATACCGGAGGAAGGAAAACGCCTTCACCAGCGTCTGGCTGTCATCGGCTTTCAGCGAACTGTCAAGAAGGCTGTTGACAAGCCTGATGAACTCCTTGTGCTGGCTGTCTATCAGCTGTATGCCTGTGTCCAGGTCATTCTTCCATGTTATTCTCTCTTGTTCCATATTTAGCATTCTTCATGTTTAATTATTTTTTCTTCCTGTTTTATTATTACACAGGTTCCTTTTTTCCACAATTGGGGAGAACCCTATTTCAAATGGGGTGAAACCCTACCATGAGTATTTAATGATTTAATGATTTGGTGATTTAATGATTTGGTGATTTGGACGTTTGAGAGGTTGAGAGGTTGCATCAGGGTTGGAGGAAGGAATGTCGAATGTTCCTCCTCTCTCGCCGCCGGTAGGGTTTCCCCCTATATGCAGGTAGGGTTTTCCCCCATCGCAAGCAGGTGGCTCGAATCCTATATTCACAGACCAACAATTACATTTATGGAGACTGACATGAAAACACTATTGCTTTCCTTGGCCGCGTTCATTTTCGTTTCAATGCCCTTGCTTGCTGACGAGAAGACGGATTTTGAAACTAATAAAAAGGCGGCTGAACAAGGGAATGCAGAAGCGCAAATGGCGGTTGGCGAATCTTATTTCAATGGAAAGGGCGTAGCCAAGGATCAAAAACAAGCTGTTGAGTGGTACGCAAAGGCCGCAGGACAGGGGCTGGCAAAGGCGCAATGGTCGCTTTCCATATGTTATTTATTGGGATTAGGCGTGGCAAAGGATGAGAAGAAATGGATGGAATGGCTTATCAAGTCAGCCGATCAGGGATTTGCCCAGGCCCAGACTTCACTTGCTTCATGCTATCTATTGGGCAAAGGGGTGGCCAAGGATGAGAAAAAGGCTGTTGAATTATATCAGAAAGCCGCAGCGCAGGGGAATAAAGAGGCAAAAGAGGAACTGAAGAGACTTGGAAAATGATTGACTATGTCGTTTAGAATTTTGAATTGCATATGAAACGTGAAACCAAAAAAAGAAAGGCGGAATCACATGGAAGAGACAAAAAAGACTGAAATCTACGCGGACGGAATCGGGCAGATCCACTTTGTAGGAGGAATGGTGCGCTACGACTTTATAACGTTGCAGCCGGATCCCAAAGGCAAAGGAGAACCGACTCCTGTATATAATGAAAGAATCATCATGCCTCCCCAGGGCTTCCTCAATGCATTCAACTCGATGCAGCAGCTGATCGACAAGCTTCTCGAGGCAGGCGTGCTCAAACGCAACCAGCCTGAGAACACTTTCGAAGCCAAGGCCGACAAAAAGGACAAGAAATAATTGAGATTCCATCTGCGATGCCGCCGGCACGGGAAACGCATTCAAAAGCCGGAACTGCGCCAGGCGGGCCATCGCATTAAAATCCACGTCCTATGGGCGCGGATTTTTCAATTGCCATGTATTTCGGGGGATTAAGGAAAATCAAACTTGAAATCTAACCACATCGCTTGCTTCATGTTATTTAACGGGCAAGGGAGTAGGCAAGAACGAGAAAAAAGCCACTTGCAATTTACAGGAAAAAGTTAATTATTTCTCATTTGACAAAAGTAATGTTAAACTCAAAAAAAAGGCGGAATCACAATGGAAGAGACAAAAAAGGCTGAAATCTACGCGGACGGAATCGGGCAGATCCACTTTGTAGGAGGAATGGTGCGCTACGACTTTATAACGTTGCAGCCGGATCCCAGAGGCAAAGGAGAACCGACTCCTGTATATAATGAAAGAATTATCATGCCTCCCCAGGGCTTCCTCAACGCATTCAACTCGATGCAGCAGCTGATCGACAAGCTTCTCGAGGCAGGCGTGCTCAAACGCAACCAGCCTGAGAACACTTTCGAAGCCAAGAAAGACAAGAAATAATTGAGATTCCATCTGCGGTGCCGCCGGCACAGGAAACGCTTTCAAAAGCCGGAACTGCGCCAGGCGATACATCGCATTAAAAATCCATGCCCTATGGGTGCGGATTTTTACAGTTGCCATATATTTCGGGGCTTAATTAAAAACACACTTGAAACCTAACCACAAGGATTTCCACATGAAAATCATATTCTTAACCCTTCTGACGGGCGTCTTCCTTGTGAATTCAATTTCCGCAGAGCAGCAATTTGCTGAGAAAGACGAAGATCTGAAAGTTCTGGCCGAGAAGAATCCGGACATGGACGAACTGACGGTTTCCGGAGAAGAAATCACCGACAAGGGAATGCCATGTCTTGCAAAGCTTGGAAAGCTCAGGAGCCTTGCCATTATCGGTACAGGCGTCACCGACGAAGGACTGGAGTCGATTAAGGCTCTCGCAAATATTGAGAGATTAGTCTTGAACACCTCCAATATAACCGACAAGGGGCTGCTGCATCTCAGGAAACTTGATTCTCTCACGTCCCTTGAACTTGAAACAGAAGACGTGACCGATGAAGGTTTGAAGAGCCTGCACCACCTCAAGAGGCTTACTGACCTGGGACTATGCTGCCCAAATGTTGCAGGAGAAGGCATAGGCGGCATGACTCAGCTGGTAAAGCTGCGTCTGGCTGGAGATTCAATCTCTGACAAAGCGCTGCTGGAACTCGGGAAGTTGATAGAGCTACGTGAACTGCAGCTTTCTGGAAAAGAGATTACCGGTCCTGGACTTGGGAGCTTGAAGGATTTGAAGAAACTGGAGTCTCTTTCCTTGTCCGGCATGAGGATTGCAGAGGCTGAACTTGTTCATATCCAGGAGCTGCCCAAACTGACCAGACTTGAATTGGACGGCATGAAATTGACAAATAAAGGATTGGATAATCTTATGCCGATGAAGGGGCTCAGCCACCTGACACTCAAAAACACGCAAGTCACACAGTCTGGAGAAGCCGCCATCAAGAAAGCGATTCCGGGCCTGGTGCTCAGCAACACAGAGATAAGGGCTGTCGATGTCTTCACAAAGGATGGCAGGATTATTGAGTTGAACAGTTACTTCGGGCTCTACATGTCCGACACGCCCTATATTGAAAGAGAGGAATGCAAGGATATTGCAATGATAGAGAATTTAAGGACCAAACTGAAGATTCCGGTCCAAATCCTGATTAACGGGATGAGCAAATACATCTATCCCGGCGGTGGAATGTTCGCCCCCTTGAATGAGCAATTCCATGACGGCACAATACGAGAGGGTGACAATGTTGTGACTTTAAAGGATCTGCCGCCTTCATCCTTGTATTTCGGAGTTGTGGAATTCGAACCAGGGGGCGAGAAGTTCCGGCATTTCATCATAAATACAACTATCATCCCCGAGTCCGGGAAAACCGATAGGGAGTTTGTCTTCACGATCCCATACAAGCCCAGCCCCAAAAAGGATTCACCTTCAAAATAAAACAAGGTAATCCCGCAATTTTTTCTGCTTGCATAAACGGAACGCCGGCAACTTGCCGGATCGATTGAAAACAAACGCCACCAGGCTGGTGGCGTTCCATGAAGAAGGTCTGCGACCGACCTGGGAAAGACTGGGCCGTTACAAAATAGGATGACATACCGAGTTCCTGTGGACTCGGGCGCTTCGACTTGATTCTCCTGCGCAGCAGGATAAGCCTACAGTTCGTGTTTGTTTACAACCTGATGGGTTGTCAGATAGTAGCCGGAGGTCGGAGCATCGCGTAGACCTCCGGATGGCGATTAAAATTAATCCGCACCCTGGAGGGGTGCTAGTGTCATGTATCGCAAATACGCCGAATAAAATTATGTCTATTTTTGATGCGGATTTGGCTTGGATGGAACAAGGCGATATTGAAGTATCGTCGG
>Ga0154561_1085_pt1 | contig 25698 bp, 18 predicted proteins | sample RifGroF2_FD_105704 | JGI IMG/M metagenome (GOLD analysis project Ga0154561, IMG submission 105704) | Lentisphaerae bacterium GWF2_50_93 | reverse complement strand
AGGATTTTTGTCCTCCTGTCAATAAAAAAACATGGAAAAATAAAAGAAATGGGGCGGAGGCGGCTTGACTGTTTACATAACAGTTTGAACTCCAACATTTGTCGGTGTGCTGAGGTTGGAGTCCAAGCTTCAGCTTGTGTATTCATGATGGCAGAAGTGCTTAACTTAGCGCCATTCGGACTTGACCCCAATTGTTGCGAATTCCGCAATATCCGGGTGTTTTTTGTTCGTAGTAGCGCATGTTTGCGCGTTCTTGAAGTAGGTACGCCCTTCAGGGTGTACCATCCTTGAATTCATGGTACATGCTAAAGCACGTACCTACTTACAGACATTCCTGTCTGTTTGCATTTTTGTGAATATCGCAATATAGGAGCGCTGGCATCCTGCCGGCAATAATTCTGCTTTTCCCGTCTTTGAAATTCCTATTGGAAAGACTATTTTTTATATAGGATGAAAATATGTCGATGACACTTACACAGATAGAAACCGAGATCTTCAAGCTTCCGGCTGGAAAAAGGGCCGTGCTTGCAGACCACATCATTTCCAACCTGGATTCTGAACATGAAGTAAAATGGCTTGACGAAGCAGACAGGCGTTATGCTGAATATCGTGTGGGAAGAATGAAATCAAGACCCGCCAAAGATGTCCTCAGGGATGCATTCTCCAGAATCAAAGCTTCTAAATGAAGAAGATTACCTTTTATCAATCCTTTCAAGGAATACCATGGTTATGGTAAAGATGCCATTCTCCAAGGTCAGGCCGGAGCGCCTGACGTAAAAGCAATAAGATAAATTCTTGTATTTGTTTTAAAAATGAGGCAATACCAAAAGCTTATCTATAATTCCCGTCGGCTTCAGATATCAGGCAAATACTGGTGTGGGATTCAAGTTGGGGCACGGCTTGATTAAATGTTTCAGCTCCTTCTCTTCCTTCTGTCTCACGCAGTCCATTTCGTAGTTTTTCTGGAGATTGATCCAGAACTCGGGGCCCATCTTGAAATATATTCCGAGGCGAAGGGATGTGTCCGCGGTGACACCCCTCTTTTCAAGGCATATTTCATTAATCCTCCTAGGAGGGACTCCGATGTCGCGGGCAAGCCTGTTCTGGCTTATCCCCATTGGCTTCATGAATTCCTCTACAAGTATTTCACCGGGGTGTATGGGTTTCATCTTTTTTGTGCTCATTTTGCTTGTCCTTCCTTTAATGATAATCTGTAATTTCCACATCATATGCGTCGCTGCCATGCCATTTGAAGCAGATCCGCCATTGCTGGTTTATCCTGATGCTGTATTGTCCAGATCTCGATCCCTTCAACGCCTCAAGGCGGTTTCCGGGAGGAACGTTCAATGATTCGACTGTTCCCACGCTATGGACAATCTTGAGTTTCCTGGCCGCTATCCGCTGGATTTCCGTTGGCATCCTCCTTGAAAACTCAAGTTTGAATATTTTCTCCGTTTCCCTGTCCTTGAAGCTCTTTATCATGCGAATATGGTATAACGCTATCCGTTATAGTTCAAGCTCCAACTTCCAAATATCAAGATATTTCATTTCCTTCCTTTGACATTCCCCTTCCTGAAACTATAATAATGCTATCGATAGTACTTCTATATCTCTGTCAATTATCATTACAAGGAGATCATATCATGCACAAGCTGCGGATGGCCGGAATTTCACTGTCAGTATCATTGCTACTTGGAATCTCACTGAACTTGAACGCTGCGGATCCGGCAACGGCAGCTGCGCTTCAGATTCCTACGGCCACTCCTGCGGAATCACTTCCCGACGCTTCGGATCTGGTGCCATGGCCGGAGAAGGCGTATACTGAATTCGCAGCGGATTCAGTTGTGAACGTCGGCAGCTGGCTCTTTGATGCACCTGCTGGAAAGCATGGCGTAGTGCAGTCCGGGCCGGATGGCAAATTATATTTCGCCGACAAGACACCTGCAAAGTTCTGGGGCACCACCACCGTCTACGGGATGACTTTCCCTGAAAAGCCTGAAGAGATAGTGAAGATGGCGGATTCAATCGCGGCCTGCGGATACAATCTCGTGAGGTTCCACCACAACGACATAGCCTCCAACGGTCTCGGATTCCTCCAGGCAAGCCCCAAGAGCAACACGCTTCTCGATCCGAAGGGAATGGACCGGCTGGACAAGCTCGCGGCAGAACTGTACAAGCGCGGCATCTACGTCTACATGGATTTCGTCGACTCCCGCTCCTTCATGTCTGAGGATGGACTTGAGGACTGGGAAGCCTTGAACAAGCTTGGGAATTCCGGATGGAAAGGCGTTTTCCCCCACCCAAAGATCGTCGATGCCTGGAAACGCTCGGCCACCGAATTCCTGAACCACAAGAATCCATATACCGGCCGGACCTGGGGCGAGGAGCCCGGTCTTGCCACCGTCGAGATCATAAATGAAAACGGGCAGTTCTGGGACTGGAACTTCAAGCTCACCGACAGGATGCAGAAGTGGCATGATGGCGAGTGGAACAGGTGGCTTCTTGAGAAATACGGAACCCGTGAGAAGCTTGACACCGCCTGGACTGATGCCGATGGTAAAAAGGGTCTGTTTGAAGATGAAGATCCTGCAAAGGGCAATGTGTTCCGTCCGCGAATCATACCACTGCTCGAATGGGACCGCCCATATCGCTCCAAGACGCGTGGTGCGGCACGTATAAACGACTATTATGCTCATCTTGCGGAGTCATCCATCTCGTTCTACCAGCAGGCTTCGAAGCAGATCCGCAGCCTCGGATTCAAGGGCGTCATAGTCGGTTCACACGAACTTCAGGGGGCAATCAACCAGTATGCGGAAGTCCAGGGCACCGGCGCACTTGCGGCGCATCTCTATGCTCCCGGATACACCGCCTGGAACGCCAGGCCTAACAGCAAGGGTGCGACAGTTGAAGGCGTTGATGTGAAAACGACCAACTGGTTCTCAAACATTCCGCGTGTTAAGGTCAAAGGAGTGCCAGGAATCAACGGGGAATGGACCGGCGGCTCCCTCACCACATGCGCAGACGTCAATCTCGCAGTTGCCGCAATAACATCCTTCCAGGGCGTCACCCAGAGCCTGCATTTCTCGTTCTCGCACCGCTGGACCGGAGTCCAGATGCCGAACTATGATACGCGCTACGACTACCTGGCTTACAGGAAAGAGTTCGCCCATACCTACAGCTATTCGCATAATGTCCCCTGGATGGCGGTCAACAGGATCTGCGCACCTCTCTTCGTCCGCAGCGATTTTGCCAAACCCCGCTACAAGGCGAACATTGCGTATTCCGCAGAAGATCTCTATGAACAGAACCTCCATGCCCTCGGCCTGAGCGGAGGCAGCGGCACGATCGGAAATGCGGCACTCTTCCTGCCACTCCTCCACGAAGTCGAATGTGTATTCTTCGACAAGGCGTATGAAGGCGATGCAGATGTCGTATTCATGACCGGACGAAGCGCCAGCGGCGACTACAGCAAGGCAAAGCATGCCGTCGTCATCGGTGACAACCCATACTGCGACCGCTACCACAAGAAACGCGACATCGGAGTTCCGGCAAAGGCGGTCAATCCGAACGTGAAAGTCGTTACGCTGTCAACTCCAGTCAGCTTCAAGGTTTCCGCTCCCTGGGAAGCTGAAAAGACCTTGTCATTCGACAAGCTTGAAGGCGCCGTCGAGCTCGCATCGATTCCTGCGAATGCACTTCCCATCGGAAAAAGCGAAGATGGGAAATACACACTTGGCTGGCTCGACGACCGTTTTCTGGTGATACCGAACGGTCGCGCGTTCCAGAGCCAGATCGGCGACTTCCAGTGGCTCTACAGGCTCTACGTCGCCGCATGCAAGCGCTGGAAGATAGATCTGGGCGACAATGCCGCAGGCACGACCTTCTACCGTTCGGATACAAAGGAAATGACTGTTGACTGGGCGTTTGGGACAATGATCATCGACACTCCGAAGACACAGGGCTTCTCCGGCCTCGTCGGATGGCGCGGCGAGAACTCGACGAAGAACCTGAAATGCAAGACCGATAATCCATACGCAAACGTGCTGATCACCAGTGCCGACGGAAAACCTGTCTCCGAATCAAAACGGATGCTGCTTGTAGCCGCAGGGCGCAACCAGAACAGCGGACAGGAACTCGGCAAGGACAAAAATGGTTTCTTGAATTTTGTGAAGACCGGCAAATCCCCTATCCTGGTCGAGGCGTTGCGCGGACAGGTGAGCCTTGTCGGCATGCAGCCGGATCTTGCCGTCTATGCCCTTGATTGCGAAGGTCGCAGGCTTGGCAAGGTCGAAACAACCGTGAGGGATGGTGCCCTGAGCTTCTCGCTTACTCCTAAATGGGGCACTGTCTGGTTTGAGGTTTCTGCTGCGAATGTCGCGGGTCCGGATGCAAAGGCAGCCCAGTGGCCATTGGAGGAAAAACCCAGGACCGCCGCGTTCCCTGCACCCGTCCTTGTTCCTTTCAAGGAATTCCTTGTCAGCGCCAACGGCAAGAAAAAGGCTGTCGCCGCGAAATCCGCAGGAGAAGAGAAATCCACGCTCTTCGTCGCAAAGGATTTCTCCCAGGACAAGAACTGCCTGAGCTATGGCAACATAAAGATTGAGGTTGTACCCAATCCCGACAAGGAGCAGGTGCTCAGGGCGCAGTTCGGCAAGGTCAACAAGGACTGGCACGGAGGATTCTGGTCGAATATCTCCGCCCCTTCCGTAAAGCCCGAGGACTGCCTGGGATTCGGATTCACGTTCAAGGGTGACGGCACCCTGCCCCGTGAATCATATCTCACGCTGAAGATGCAGGGCGGCGCATCATACCGCACCAAGAACATCAACAAACTCTTCGAGAGCGATTCATGGCAGGATGTCCTGCTCACGGGCGCTGACTTCAAGCTCGATGCGGAATACGCAAAGAAGAATCCTGACGCCGCGAAGTCGCTGCCTGAGACACCTGACTGGAAGAGCGTGACGAGGTTCGACTACAACTGCGTCGGACCGCTCATGGACCAGCAGTCGGTCGGACTCTTCGGAAAATTCTATTTCTCGCTTGCCAAAACTGCTGAAGGCGAAGCCCAGTCCGGTGGTGATTTCAAGAAGAACCTGCCTGAAGCCGGGAGTCCAAAATCGCCAAGCATAGTAATTCCATATCAGGCTGATGCTGTCATCAAGTGCGACGGTGCCGTCGACGAGGAAGCCTGGAAGAAATCACTCGGGATTGCGATGGACGAGAACAAGGTGCCTTCATGGCATTTCTTCGGCAGCCATGTGGTCGATGGAAAACGCTTGAACGAGGAAGGTGGCAACTTCTGGCTGCTTGCGACAAAGGCGGGCCTTGCGATCATCGCAGAAGTCCAGAATGGGAAACCGGAAGTAGTGACGGAAAAAGCCGACTGGTATGGCGGCGACTGCGTCGAACTTTTCACCGATGTCGAGAACAAGGGTGGCAAGCCTACAAAACAGCTTTTCCTGGCATACAGGCGCGCGAACCTGGACCGTCCATCCGCCAGTGATCCCGGGATCCAGATTGGACGCGCCAAACTGGACGACGGATATTTGGTTGAAGCGTTCATACCCTGGGATGCGCTCGGCTTCAAGAGTCTTCCCGAAGGTGAATTCGGAATCGAGTTCCAACTAGATTTCGGACGGAAAGGCGCAGGACGCACGCTGCAGATGACTTATGGCACCGGGACAAACGAGGCCTATATAAAATCCGACAAGTATATGAAGGCGAAGGTGGGGAAATAATTTCTTGCTACGCAATAAATTATATCAGGAAGGATGCATTTTGAATAAAATATTTTCTTTTCTGACAACTTATGCAATTTTTGCAGTCTCTATTTCATTATTGGCCGACAATCCAGCCGTCGGCACGACAGAGATCGCGAAATGGAAGGACAACAGCAAGGCCTGTTTCATGATCATGTTCGACGACAGCTGGCCGAGCCACTACCAGGTCGCAGTTCCCGAGCTTGTGAAACGCAAGATGACCGCGACCTTCTACATCAATCCCGGCAAAGGCGAGTACAAGGCGAAGAAGGCAGACTGGGAAGGAGAAAAGGCTGTTTGGAAAAGCGGTATGGCATACGGAAACCACACGATGTCGCATGACGGCATGCAGAACCTGAAGGATGCCGAATGGGAGATCCAGGAGTGCAACAAGATCATTCTGGATCTCATCCCCGGCAAGAATCCTCGTCTGATCTCGTGGGGTCGTCCGGGAGTGAAGGACTGGAACATCTCGAAGGAGGAGACGAAAGCCATTCTCGAAAGGAACTATCTCATCGACCGTCCGACATTCGACAATCACGGCGTCGTATACCATCTGAAGACAGCAGACCAGATGTTCGCACTTGCAGACAAGGCGATAAAGGACGGCGGAATGGAATATATCATCGCGCACGGCGTGGAACGCGGTCCGGACATGAACTGGGGTTACCAGGATTTCTGGGCCTGGAAACAGGATCAGTTCAAGGCTGTGCTCGACGGACTCGCAGAACGCAGGGACCGAGGCGACCTCTGGATCACCGACCATATCTCCTATCACAAATACGAAAAGGAAAGGCAGCAAGGCAAAGTGGAGACGATTGCCGCTGACAATTCAAAGATACGGCTGAAGCTGACTTCACAGGCAAACCCTGAACTCTACGATTCTCCCCTGACCCTGAGGACGGCTGTTCCGAAGGCCTGGACGAAATGCAAGATCCAGCAGAAGGACAAGACAACAACCGTCGACGTGAAAGACGGGATCGCCCAGTTCGACTCCCTCCCCGGGAGTGATGAGATCGTGTTGACGGCAGGGTGAGATCCGGAGCGCCAGCGTCCCGCTGGCTATAATTGCCGGCGAGACGCCGGCGCTCCTATATTTTCCAATATTCTTTCGTAGTCAAGCCATTTTTGGCTGTGATTTTATGTAATTCATTTGATGAACGAAGTGAATCTTTGGACTGCGGCAGCCCTCTGCCGCTTTGGATTAAGAAAAGCGGTACGGGAGTACCGCAGTCCAAAGAGTCCGACTACGGACTCAAATCAAGATTTAATTTTCGGCGAGGGTTTATACTCATTAATTGCAATTCCTCTACTCCTTGTATATCCCTTTTTTCTTCATATCAGGAAATACATGCATGAAATAGTAAAAAACAGCTACCGCAAACCATAGATTGCCGCTAAATATTACGAATAAAATCACCCAACCATCACTGTTGTCACCACGGTAACGTTCCTTCCAATGGACAAATGCAAGAAATTGAGAGTAAACCAGTAGAGGTAAAATCAAGAGAATACCTAAGACAGCAAAAATATTGGCAAGCCCATTTATATTATTCTTAATTATCCTGTCAAAAACAAAGAAAGACGCTAAAAGCAAAAGTCCTAAAATAGCAAGCCAGAATAACTTCTTAACAAGCTTAAACCTGTCAGAGTATATCAAATCGCTAATTTCCTTGTCCATAGGCATTCAACCCTGTATTTGCTGTAAAGATACATTTCTGCATACGCATTACAAGCGATTAATATCCTAGCTCAAGCGGGGAAATCAATATGTCGCCATCCTGCGAAGGCTTGATGTATTTTATCTTTTCATTTACCCACAGGCTTGCGCCATGTGGCTACATCATCTCACCCTCTGCGAGGGTTTTCATTCTAAAGTCCGCGCAGCGTGCGGGATATTGCAGCCCATACCGCAAGGCATGTCTAATATACGCATTTTGGAATACCATGATTTGATGTGTGTTCACTGTCCCGGCTGGGACAGGATGAGAATAGGCAGGGGCTTCAGCCCCTGTTGAATGGATTATATGTAATTGGGCGTGCCGTAGGTACGCCGTGAAAACCGTAAAACCGAGATATTAACATCGCGTACCTATGGCACGCAAACACAATTACTGCAATAAACAGGGGCTGAAGCCCCTGCCTATTTCCATTTCGTCCCTCTGGGACTGAGGACTGTAGCGATGTTTTTTATATGCAAATATGGGTATGGTAGATAGGCCGCAAGGCATGGGAAAAAGGGAAGCAGACAGGAATGTCCGCTTTACTTCTGCAATCCAAACCAATGACAGGCTGAAGCCTATCATACTTAGGAACGCGCAAACATGCGCTACTACGAACAAATGCGAATGCCGCTAAGTTAAGGCACACACTGAAGTATGAACTCCAAATTTTGGAGTCCGGCCTTTAGGCTGTCCCCCTCTTAAAAATTCCTTAACTTAGTGCCATTCCGAGCAAATACAGGAGTCTTCCGTTTGTCGTAGCGCATGTTTGCGCGTTCTTGGATTTTCTTGTTGATTTTAAATTGCACAAAATCACACCTTACTGCGGAAAAATGATGTTTTTGGGTGTATAGATACCTCCTTGTTGTCTTAACTCCATGAGAGTATGTCGGTTTTTAAACCGACAATTCAAGCGTCGGGTTAAAACCCGACATACTTAAAAGGAACTCCTGCATGAAAGACGTCCAGAAGAAAATCCAGAAGATGATAGACTCGGCGGTTGATTCCGGGAAGGAACGCGGACTGCAGGTCACGGCATATTTCGAAGGCGAACTTGTCGTAGACGCCTGGGGCGGTTTTGCCGATCCGAAAATGAAGAAAACTGTAAAGGCCGATACCTTGTTCCCCGTCTTCTCCACTACAAAAGGTATTGCGGCGACCATGATACACATCCTTGCCGACGAGGGGAAGATCGACTACGATGCGAAAGTCGCAGAATACTGGCCGGAGTTCGGCGTCAACGGCAAGAAGGATATAACTGTCAGGCAGGTGATGAACCACAGCGCCGGACTTCCTAACATGCCTGCCGGTATAGACTGGCGCGATCTTCTCGACTGGGACAAGATGTGCGCGAGGATGGCCAAGGAGAAGCCGATATGGGCGCCTGGCACGAAATCCGAATACCACGCTATAACCTACAGCTGGCTGGTCGGCGAGATTGCATGCCGTGTCGAGGGGAAAACTTTCTCTAAGATAATGGAGGACAAGATATGCCGTCCGCTCAAGATCAAGGATCTCTACGTTGGAATTCCCGGCAGTGTCGAATCGCGTGTCGCCACACTTGAGGAGAGCGAAGTCAATCCCGACATGCTGAAGTCTCCTGCTACAAGCCCTATCCCCGGCTGGATATGTCCTCTGCACGAATGGATGAACAAGCCCGAAGGCAGGCGCGCCTGCGTTCCCGCCAGCAGCGGGATCATGAGCGCGAGGGCATTGGCACGCCATTACGCGGCCCTGGTTCCAGGCGGAATCGACGGTGTCGAACTCGTATCCCCGAAACAGATGCGGATCGCGACAAAGCGCCAGCAGCTGAAGGACAAGACCTTCTTCAACCGCGGACTCGGTTATGGTCTCGGCGACAAGGGTTCCATCCAGGGGAAACGCCGCACGGCGTTCGGGCATGGCGGCTATGGCGGATCTGCGGGATTCGCGGATCCGAAATACAGGTTCGCGCTCGGGCTGACGAAGAACCTCTATTCGAAGAACGCGGTGCATTACCAGATAGTCTGCGAAATCCGCAGGATGCTGAAAATACCGTGATAACAAATATCGAAATTCGAATATCGAAATTCGAAACAAATTGGACATTAAGTATATTTCAAATGTTTCAAACACTGTTTTAGAATTGAGATTTCTTTATTTCGAGATTGTTTCGGATTTCGAATTTCGTGCTTCGAATTTACATATGTCCGTATAAACAAAAAGATGGCAGATGGATATTGCGCATCACATAGTGAAGTTCACGGAGAACTTCGGGTTCTGGGGCTATCTCATAGCCTTCCTGCTGGCGTTCCTGGAATCCCTGGCGATTGTCGGCGGGTTCATTCCCGGCACGACGGCGATAGTGATGCTCGGGTTCATGTGCTACCGCGGCTACCTGAACATATATGTCCTGATGGCCGTGACTGTGCTCGGGGCGGTGCTTGGAGACAGCGCGAGCTACTGGCTGGGCACCAAGGGGACCCAGTTCTTCAAAAAGGAGAACAGGTTCCTTAAGGCCAGGCATCTGGACATGGGGCAGAAGTTCTTCGACAAGCACGGCAACAAGAGCATCTTCCTTGGACGGTTCGTCGGCATAATCCGGCCCATGATCCCGTTCGCCGCAGGAATTTCCAGGATGAACTACAAGGTTTTCCTGTTCTGGAACGTGTTCAGCGGCGTAGTATGGGGAGTCTCGCACATATACCTCGGATATTTCTTCGGCGGGGCGTTCAAGATGATCGAAGCGTGGTCCACCAGGGTCTCGGTTCTTTTCCTCATCCTCATAGCACTTGTAATTTTATTCTGGCTCCTCGCAAAGGCCTTCACTCCAACGGCCATGTTCATCTTCAGGATCTCGAGCTCCATCGTCGATGCAGTCCTGGGAACTTATCCGATACGGATCCTGACAAAAAAATTTCCGATAGCTTCCTCTTTTATCGGCAGCCGCTTTGAACGGATCAAATTCTCTGGCCTTCCTCTTACCCTGATGATGTCGACGGCCATTGTCTTCATAATCCTATTCACCATGCTGGCCGACGGCATACTTGATGCAGATCCCATCACGGATCTGGACCAGCGCGCAGCACTTTTCCTTGTCTTCTTCAGGGACGCCCTTCTGCTCAAATCCCTGATATGGATATCGCTGCTTGGAAAATTCCAGGTCATCATGGTGGCTTCACTGTCTTTCATATTGGTCATGATCATCTGGAAGAGAGGGCACATGATACTCCCCTATATTGGAATGCTGGTCCTGTGCGAAGGGGTGATCATGTTCATACGGGAATCCTTCACCAGGCCAAGGCCGACAGGAGTGATTCCAGCATATCTTGAAAAGACCCATTCATTCCCGAGCGAGCATGCGGCGCTGGCAGTGCTGTTCTACGGCTTCATGTCCTACTTCATAGTGCGCATCCTCCTCAGGGACCGTCCGAGGCTGTCGATATGGACGATATTCGTGACGCTGGTGCTGGTGGCGTTCATAGGCTTCAGCCGCCTTTATCTTGGAGCACATTACTTCAGCGACGTCATCGGCGGATATCTGATAGGGGGGATATGCCTCCTGACAGGCATCACCCTGTTCGAATGGGTGCTGAAGAGCCGTGGAATGAATACCGAGGAGTTCCATGTGGAATTCAAACAGAAAAAGCTCCTGACCTCGCTTATTGTTTCAATTCCGTTCTGCTTCCTTATTTTCTACGGGACTTTCGCATACAAGCCCCAGAAGATCATGGGAAGGGAGCTTGAAAACACCGCCCTGCTGACCGCTAAAATAGCTCCGCAGGAAATATTTTCCTTCAACAAGTGGACAAAATTCACCACCGGTGTTTCAGGCAGGAAGCGCGAACCTCTGTCTTTCATGTTCTGGGCCAGGGATGAACAGTCAATGGTCGACGCATTTATCAAGGCCGGATGGAAGATCCCGGATCAGCCTTCAATAAAAAACATCCTCAGGATGGGGATCAGGACCGCAGAAGGCAAATCATACGATACCGCCCCGGTGGCTCCGGTCTTCTGGTTGAACCAGTCGAACGACTTCGCATTTGAGAAGACGAATCCTAATGAACGTCCGAAGACTCACTGCATCCGTTTCTGGAAGACGAATCTGATAGATTCAAAAGGCAACACCCTATACGTAGGCGCCCCGGGAAAAACCGAAAGCAAGGGCAGTCTCGACATCGCAAATGAGAGGAAGATAATGATGAACGACATGAAAACGACAAATCTTGCATCCTACGTTTCAGATGAAACGCTCTGCGAGCCGCTGGCTTCATCGAAAAGAACTTTCGCGATCAGATATTTCTCCGACGGGAAGATTGCAGTGGTCATAATGAAATGATGGAATTGCAAAAGCAGTCGGAATTCAGGAGCCAGAATAAATCCAGATTTGTATGATTTACAATGAGTTTAGCTTAGAATGATTTCGTTGGTAGTAGCGCATGTTTGCGTGTTATTAAAGTAGGTACGGGCTTTAGCCTGTCCCATTCCTAGATTAAGATGGTACATGCTGAAGCACGTACCTACTTCTGTGCTTCCGGGGCCTGTTCGGCATCGGGGGCTGTTTTTGCAGGTTCTGGATCGGCAGGTTTCTGAGGTGCAGCCTCTTCTTTTTTCGCAGGTTCGGTCTCGCCGGTCTTTGCAGGGGCCGGAGTTTTTGCGGCCGCCGGCTTGGCATTCTTGTCAGTCTTCGGAGCTGCGGGTTTGGGAGGCTTGTTTCCAAATGCGTTGAAGGCCTTGCCTATGATACCGGCCGCGTTCTTGTCGTCCTTGTATTTGTTCTTCAGATCGTCAAAACTCTTATATGGACGTCCGGCTATGATTTCGTCGGCCATCTTGAAGGCGTCTTCCTGGGCAACCTTGAGTTCGGCGAAGGTTTTTACGATGTCTTCCTTTGATGCCGCGTTCGCATCAATCTTGATTGTCTTCTTCGCATCCTTCTTGGGATCGGCGGCTTTCTGGGCCGGTGCCTTGTCGGTCTTCTTCTGGTTCTTTGAGGCATCCGTTTTTGTTTTTGCATTCTGAGCCGGGGCGGCGGCCTTGGCCGCTGCTTTTGCGACAGCAGGTTTTGCAGGGGCGTCCCCGCTCAAGTTCTTAAATATGAAATAACCGGCAACGATGATTGCGGCGACAGCGACAAGGGCAATCAGTACCTGGAGTTTGTTGACACGCTCCTCTTCAAGAGGCTTCTCTTCAGGAACCTCCGGCTCGATTGTAGGAGCTTCCTTCCTGACGACAAGCAGAGGCAGCGACTTTTCCGTCTTGGCCAGAGGCTCCGGCCTGACTGGAACAGAGTCCTTCATCTTCAGTTCAGGTTCCTCCTCCATCTTCTTGAGCCCTATCGGCTTCGGAGGAGCGTCCCTGAGTTTCAGTTCAGTACTGTCATTGTTTTCGTTCATAAGGAATTAATAATAGTTCAATATGCCGGTTTTACAATTAATCATGCATGTCCGGACCTGCTGCTCCTGTATTTTCCGGGAGGCAGGCCCGTAAGCTTTTTAAAGGTCCTGTTGAAATAATATTCGTTCCCTATGCCGACAGTTTCCGCTATCTCCTTTACCGGATAGTCGGTGGACAACAGGAACGTCTTCGCCCGGTTGATCCTCTCGGCCGTGAGAAGCTCAACGAAAGACTTCCCAAACAGGCTCTTGACGAGATGGCAAGTCCTTGACGGGGAAAGGCAAAGTCTTTTTGCGAGATCCGCAAGACTGATATCCCTCTGGGCATTTAGGATCAGGAACTTCTGTATTTCATCCTTCCTGGTCGGGTGCGGCATATCGATCCTCTGAATCTCCTCCAGGTTCTTCAGCAGTCCCTGCCCGACCGCCAGCAGCAGCCTCGCAACTGATTCAAAATACCCGCCGTCTGACACCGGCAATGATGAATATGTCCTCAGCAGTTCCTTGGTATACTTGAATTCGCCGTTCTTCTTCGGAGGGCCTGGCTTCCGCCAGATCCCTGCGAAGATTGTTGCAAGATGGATGTTGTCCTTTTTCAGAGGAATCACTATTTCAATCAGTCCGATGCGGCATGTGCCGATGAAATATGTTTCATGCGCCGATCCGGCCTTCGCGTTCATGCCTTTCCTGCAGTATTCGACGCATCTGTTTCGATCCGCGAGGGCGCATATTGGAAGCCGATGGTGGTTCTGCCTGAGCTTTCCAAGAAGAGGATTCCCCAGACCGTCATGAAATATCCCCCCGATGTCATGCAGGGTTATGTTCAGGCCCAGGAGCCGTTCGGTATCCAGTATGGTCTTTTCAATCGCTGAAGATATTCCCTGCGCATCAATACCCATGTTCCTGCTCATCTTATAGTCTTCCTAGGATGGATTTACCGTTATAAAGAATATCCTGTCTTCTGACAGGAGATTCTTTATCAATCTTATCATAAATAGCAATATAGTGCAAGTTTTCAGCAAATTCTTCCATTTACGGAAAAATCCTCCGTGCTATATTTAACCATCAACAAGAAAATTGGAGATGCCCGATGAAGTTCTCGATAGGATACCGGCAGGCGGAAGACGGCTCGTTCATGGAGACCGTCCGCGAATTCCGCAAGGACATCGCCGAAGCGTATTTCCCGTGGGTCGGGCAGGCAAGCGGACGTTCGCCCATCGGTGCCGATGGCAGAAGCAGATCTTCAGCGCGTAAGATGCTTGAGCGCGACCTGGGGGAGATCAGAGACATGGGCATCAGGCTGAACATTCTGTTCAATGCGAACTGCTATGGCGCGGAGGGCATGAGCCGGAAACTGGAAAAGGATATTGTCAGCACAGTCAGCCATGCCATCAGGATTGCCGGCGTGGATTCGGCTACAACCACGTCTCCGGCGATCGCCCACATCCTCAAAAAGCATTTTCCGGAGCTTGAGACAAGATCCTCGGTGAACATGAAGATTGGAACCATCGAGGGGATGGCATACCTGGCGCACCTGTTCGACGGATATTATGTGCAGCGCGAGCACAACAGGGACATAGGATATCTCAGGGAACTGAAGAAATGGGCGGACGCCAACGGAAAGAAGCTCTATCTGCTTGCGAACAGCGGATGCCTGCACAACTGCTCGGGGCAGATCTTCCATGACAACCTTGTCGCCCACGAGAAGGAAGTTTCCAGGAAGGAAAACATGAATGACTTCATGCCGTACACCTGCTGGAATTTCCTGCGCGAAGCTCGCAACTGGTCTTCTATCCTGAAGGCAAGCTGGATACGTCCTGAAGACCTCCACAACTATGAGGGGCTTTTCGAGACCGTGAAGCTTGCGACGAGAATACACGAGAAGCCCTACATGGTGGTCAACGCATACGCCAGCGGAAAGTTCAGGGGCAACCTCGCAGATCTTTTCGAGCCGACGTTCTCCGCGGCGCTGGCTCCGAACGTGATAGACAACACGAAATTCCCTTCGGACTGGTTTGAACGTACAAGCACCTGCAGGCGGAACTGCGAGGAGTGCGGATATTGCGCGGAAGTAATGAAGAAGGTTCTAGTCAATACGGAAAAGTATGTCGGGATTAATCCCGACAATAGACGGGTTGAAACCCGTCCTACTCAGTGAAAAGTATATTGGAATTAATTCAGAAGGTAGGGCGCCTCTCGCCGAGAGCGCCGCCTCAAGAACGGACGGTTCGGCGAACCGTCCCTACCATTGCAGGCGGAACTGCGAGGAGTGCGGATATTGCGCGGAAGTAATGAAGAAGGTTCTAGTAAATATTGAAGAGTATGTCGGGATTAATCCCGACAATAGACGGGTTGAAACCCGTCCTACTCAGTGAAAAGTATATTGGAATTAATTCAGAAGGTAGGGCGCCTCTCGCCGAGAGCGCCGCCTCAAGAACGGACGGTTCGGCGAACCGTCCCTACCTTGGATGCTCAAATTAACAGAGACTAACATAAGGAGATCGTATGAACTCACAGGACATCAAGAGGATTGCCAAGTCCTTTGGCGCGGATGAAGTCGGGATTGGAAACATTGAAAGATGGGAAGGAGCGCCGCTGCAGATGGATCCCAGGCAGATAATGCCGGAATGCAGATCGGTGATCGGCATGACTTTCCGCGTGATGAGGGGAAGCCTGAGAGGAATCGAGGAAGGTACTTTTTTCTCCAACTATCCCGCGATGGGATACGGCGGCCTGACATATCTCTACATTCCAATGACCGTTATCAATATCTGCAAGCAGATCGAGGACGAGGGCTACGAGGCCATACCGATCGGACACCAGAGCGACTGGCGGGCAATTGGAAACGAAGGCGAACCCCGCAAGAATTACAGTGTTCCGGTGGCCGAAGGGCGCGCCGCTCCGGATGTGATGATACAGCTGAGGATTGCCGCTTATCTCTGCGGACTCGGCGAGATCGGTTTTTCAAAGATGTTTCTTTCCCCGAAACTCGGACCACGCCAGCGTGTCGGCATAATACTGACCGAACTTGATCTCGAACCCGATCCCATCTACAACGGTCCAAAACTCTGCAACAGGTGCCTGGCATGCGTGAAAGCGTGTCCGGGAAAAGCATTTGATCCCAAGAAGACCGTGAAGGTAAATCTTGCCGGAAAAGAGGTGGAATGGATGGACATCGACTGCAAGGCATGCGACCTCGCGTTCAGGGGCGGCGAAGTAGCCGACCATCCTCTCTCCCAGGAAGAGGAATACATGGAACCGATGCAGGGGAAGCAGATCCAGAGGGGATCGAACACTCCGTTCTACAAGAAACCCAGGAACCTCTACAATACCGGTCAGGCCGTCTGCGGCGCCCGTGGCTGTTCACGCGCATGCATGATGTCGCTTGAGGCTCGCAAGGTCATCACCAACCAGTTCAAGAAGCCTTTCAGGAGAAGGCCGGAGTGGAGCGTCGACTGGAACAATGTTGATGGAAATCCCCAGGTTCCCAAGCCCGGCGCCAGGGTCGCCCACGAGGCGGACTGAGCCGGAGTAGGGACGGACTTCAGCCTGTCCCATTCTAGAAATTAAGATGGTACATGCTAAAGCACGTACCTACTTTTAAAATACCCCTGCGACCTCGTGTCGCAGGAGATGAAGATCGTCTTGGCTAAAGGAGGATCATTAGCCATCCAATCTTTCCCCTCCTGCCAGACAAGCTGGCAGGGGGGGAGCATGTTGGGCTTTATTACTTAGGAACGACATCTTGCGCGGGGATGATTTTTACCTCAGGAGCGGCAGGAGGCGCTATAAGGACAGGAGCCTCTACTGCCGGAGCTGCAGGTACCTGGTTGGAAGGTGGGGGAATGAAGGGCCTGTCCTTTAAAACTTCCGGGCTTTTGCAGCCACTCATGAAACCGAGAGTTCCTATTGCAATTGCGGTAATGACTGTGGTACCTAATACACTAATGCGCATGTTTTTCACTTAAAAATCTCCTGTTTGTTATTCAGAGTACAGAAATTCCGTGATAAGTTACTCGGACAGAATGATAAGTCAAGTACTGTGTCAATGCCGTTAACTTAAGAGTAACATTTTAATAATATGAGAGTTAGGCGGCATTGTATCTATCTCCAATTTTTCTACAAAATAGACCGAACAAGGAGATACAGGCGTTCTGATCGCGTCTATTTGCTGTCGGTCTTCAGTTTCTTCAGGTTCTTTTCGAAGAAGTCCTCGACCACTTTCATGCTGTCGCCACCGAGATCACCGTGACTTTTGCCCTTGTATACACGCAGGATTGAATCGAGTCCGGCGGCTTTCAGCGCATCTTGGAAGTCGACGCTCTGCTCGACCGGCACGACCGGATCCTTTTCGCCATGCATGATGAGGAAGGGCGGGAAGTTCTTCTTGTCGACCTTGATGTTCTTGACGTAGTGCATCGGGCTGGCCTGTTCCGCCAGCTCCTTTTTCTGGTCGACCGGACCGCCGAGGAGCCTGGTCACGACGTTGTTGTCGTCAGTCAGGTTGAAATCCTTGAGCTTCTTCTGGACCGAAGGATCGTCCGACATCCTCAAATCCTTTATCGTCGTGAAATCGGTCGGGCCGAAGAAGTCGCAGACGGCCTGGACCCTGCTGGATACGCCTGCATTGCCGCCATCGCCTTCCAGTTCCTTGACGCCGTCGCTGACGCCCATGAGCGCGACGAGATGTCCGCCGGCCGAACCGCCCCAGACTCCGATGCGGTCGGGATCGATATTGTATTCTGGGGCCTTTGCGCGTAGGAACCTGATCGATGCCTTGCAGTCCTGGATCTGCGCCGGGAAAATGGCCTGCTGCGCGAGGCGGTAGTTGATGCTTGCGACCGCATACCCTTTTTTAACAAATAGGAGCGCGGGACAGTTCTCCTTGTTGCCTTCAACCCAGCCTCCGCCGTGGATCCATACTATCAGAGGCAGTTTTCCTTTTACGTCCGCAGGGATGAAAAGATCAAGCAAGATTGGTTTTCCTTGGACTTTCGCGTATTCAATATTTTTCTGGACCTTGACTCCGTCGAGTGCGGCCTTCAGGAGCTGGTCCCTGGAAGGCTTCGAGGAATTGCCCTTGTCGGCGGCATCGAGGACGACAGCAAAGGTTGCAGCGAGCAGGAAGGAAAGCAGTACTTTTAAATTTTTCATTTGATCTGTTCAACTCCTTTATTAATGACTGGGCTGACGTCCCATATATATGAAATAATTATACACCAAATCCAGGAAAAGGTTACACTGCCGTCCCATGGATGATTGGATTGCTGGATTAATGGATTGTTGCAAGGCAAAGATTTATGCAAAACAAATCACATGAGAAAAATCTAAAATGCCTTTTAAAAATCTTACTAGAAATCCATCATCCACCTCGTAGATTCTTCATTAATACAATCATGGATTCCGTATTTTCGAGTCTGAAACCTTGATTTCCAGTCTCTATTGTGTTTTATTTTATTAATCCTACAATGAATATTTCTATGCGCCTCGCCGAGGTTTGTTTTTCAAAATTGTTTGTAGTCAAGCCATTCTTGGCTGTGGGTTTAAAAAAGTAGAAGAACACGCAAGAATGCGTTAACTACGAACAATAATACAGTACTGAATTTTTTTCTTAATAATTTTATTTTTCCAGCTTGACAATGTCAGACGACTATGGTATAATCTCAGCCATAAGCCAAATCGTATTGGCAATTATGATATAAGTATAAGTATATTAAAGTATAAGCAGTTAACAAAATATAATTTATAGATGCCAATTCGTTTTGGCAATATATAAGAGGATACGGAAATGGCCATCAATCAAAGAGAAATAGCAAAGCTCCTGAACGTGAGCCAGTATACTGTTTCAGTTGCCTTTGGAAGTGAAGGGAGGATCAGCGAGGAAGTCCGCAGGAAGGTTCTTGAGACCGCAAGGAAATATGACTACCGTCCGAACAGGCTGGCGTCCGGACTCCGCGGGTCGACCACCAGGACGATTGGGATAATATGGGACTTCGTGGATCTCTGGGCAGGAGACACAATGATCGCCATGGACCTGCTTGAACGCCTGCAGGGGTGTGATTACACGGTATACCAGTTCCAGTTTGATCCCGATGCCGATGTAATGTGCCGCCATATAAATGAAATGCTGTCCAGGAACGTGGATGCCATAGTGATGAGGGCCCTTCCCTCGCATCTGACGAATCCGAAACTGATAAGCCTTATCGAGTCGGCGCCGGCAATAGTCGCCGTATGCCGTGAAGACGTTGAGCTCTTCCCTGGCGACATGGTAGTGCATGACCGCAATCTGGCGATAGAACAGGTTGCGAGGCATTTTGCGGGGACAGGACGGAAAAGGCCGGCCATGATGCTGGACATCAACGAGGAATCCAACCCTCCGAAATTCAAGGCGTTCCGCGACCAGTGCCTCCGTCTTGGAATCGAAGATCATCCCAACATGATCATCAGGCTGGAACGCCCCATGAATCCTGACTATATCGGCAATATGCACACGGAGGCGGTCCGGCGCTTCTTCCCGGGGAAGATGGACGTAGACGCGATTTTCTGTTTCAACGATATCGGGGCCTTCCATGTGATGCGCGAACTGCAGGACCGCGGCATAAGGATACCTGAAGATGTCGCAGTCGTCGGTTTCAACGACAATGTCATTGGAAAACTGTGGCGCCCCGCCCTCGCCAGCGGTGACAGGAAGCCGCATGAACTGGCGCAGCATGTCGAGGATCTCCTGATGAAAAGAATCAAGAATCCCGGAGGAAATCCGGAACGCCGCATAGTCCATATGGAGTTCATAAGACGCGAATCTGCAGGATGAACATATTTTTTGCGGTGCAAAAAATATAAAAAGGAAATGGATTGGTATGAAAAAGAGAAGCATGCCTTTCACGCTGATTGAGCTCCTCGTGGTTATTGCGATAATTTCAATCCTCGCAGCGCTCCTCCTGCCGGCGCTGCAGAGGGCTAAGGAAGTCGCAAAATGGATTGCCTGCGCAGGCAACATGAGGCAGATCGGGATCGCGGAAAGCATATACATGGTCGATTTCAGCCCGTATATCCTCCCTTACAGCACTGATGGAGTTGCATGGCATGAAAATGAAGTCTTCAGGGATGCCATGAACGCGCCAAAGGACAGTTTGAATTTCCCTCTCGGAATCCTATGTCCGAACTCGTATGCGGTAAAACATGCAACATCGAATTTCGCCGGAATGGGCAGGAGCTACGGACGGAACCACGAGAACACCAGGCGTCCTGAATACGGAGACTACAGATCGGTATATATCTCGGTGAACAAGGTCAACAGCCCTTCAATACATCCCCTCGACATGGATGCGATGGCAGGCGGCGAGACCACGATGAACGACAGCGGTGCATACATCGACGAGGAGAATCCTTCGGGATCGGCAAAATACGGAGCCACGGCATACCGTCATTTCAACACTCCTGTCCGCAGTTCGGCATCCAGCGCGAACGTGCTCTACTTCGACATGCATGTTGAAAGGACTTCCCGTGACTACCTTACCGGCAAATACATGGACTGGGCGACTGAAACACAGCGCGTCTGGCTGTACTGGTGGAAGTGATGAGTATAAAACATAAAATTAATTTTTTCTTTCCGGTTCCGGAAAGAAAAAATAGATTTACATTGATCGAACTGTTGGTGGTCATCGCGATCATCGCAATCCTGGCCGCCCTGCTGCTGCCTGCGCTGCAGAGCGCAAAGGAAATGGCGAAGTCAATAAAGTGCCTGGGCAACCTGAAGCAGATCGGTGTCGCAGACGGCTGCTACCTTGTTGACAATTCCTCATATTACATGCCCTGGCAGATAGGCACTTCCCCCGATACCATCAAATGGACTGAGCGTGATGATTTCAGGGAATACATGAATGCTCCGGACGGCATTACCTCCTTTCCTATAGACATGCTGTGCCCGGTTTCAAATGCAGTTATTAAAGCTACTTCAAACTGGGCAGGCATGGGCAGCAGCTACGGAAAGAACAGGGAGAACTCCAGACGCTCTGAATATGCACCGTACAACTCGGTCTATATCCTCGAGACCAAGGTCAAAAGCCCATCCAAGCATCCCCTCGACATGGATGCCATGGCCGGAAGCGAGGCTGAAATGAATTCACGCAACATTTATATTGACGATGACAATCCTTCCGACAATAGCAAATATGGAGCCACTGCATACCGTCATTTCAACAGGCCTACCCACGGGCCCAGGGCAAGTTCAAATGTCGCCTTTTTCGATCTGCATGCGGAAAACTGTTCGAGAACATATCTCCTGCAGACCGATATAAATTCAGCATTATCTATATGGGGCTACTGGTATAGATGACAAACAATGGCAATTGCCTATAATATAAGGGAAAAAATGAAACCAACTGCGATTATCTGTTCGGCAATTCTTCTTGCAGCATTCTCAGGCTACTCAGCAGAGAACCTGCTGCAGAATCCAGGTTTCGAACTTAAGGACGGATCCCTGTCCGAAGGATGGAAAGATTGGACTTCCACAAAGCAAAAAATCTCTTCAGACCCCGATTCAGACCATCCTGATAAAAAGTCCTCGCTCCGTGTCGACATAGAGAAGGATGGCGGAAAAAACCTCGGTCAGATCATACAGGAAGTCAAGGCCAAGCCAGATACGGCATATCGTTTCAATGGCGACTTGAAGGCAAGTGCGAGGGGAATGGCATTGTACCAGATCAAGCTAATAGGGCCAGACAAAAAGGAACTGCGGCGTCTTGGGACTGGAAACAACAGGGAGGCGTCAAAATGGGAGTCTGTCTCGACGGATTTCACTACGCCGAAGGACATCGTGTCCGTCCAGGTGATCTGCCGCTTCAACATGGGAGAATCCTCTGTTGGAAAGACTGCATGGTTCGCCAATCCCATCCTGGAGGAGCGCGGTGAGCTGGTCTACGAGGGCGCAGAAGCCGCACCTGCGGCAGTGCCGACCTTCAACAGCATAGGCATCTACTGGAAGCCGGCCGGCGGCGGACCGGAGCGCCGTTGCACGGTGAAATTCCGCAAGGCCGGCGGAAACGAATGGCGCGAGGCACTGGATCTCTGGTTCGACCAGACCATGCACGAAGGCATGGCGGAACATTCCATGGAATACCGTGGCAGCATCGTGCACCTGGATCCAAATACGAAATATGAGATTGAGCTTTCAATTGAAAAGATCGGAGTGAAGAAAACTCTTGAAGTCCAGACCTGGAACGAGGATTTCCCGATAGTGCGCCGCGTGGAAGTTCCTGAAAAGAACAGCCAAACCTTTGTCATAACCGAAGGCGGAAGTCCGGAAAAGGGATACGTGCTATATGCTCCTCCGGCAGGCGTCAAGGCGGCATGGGACGGCGGGAACGAGGCGAAATCCAACATCAAAGTGGATGCATCCTGGGTCATAATCAGAGGACTCACCTTGTCCAATGCAAAAGAGCATGGCATCGAGCTTGGCGACGTGAACCACGTGGTGATAGAGGACTGCGACATAAGCGGATGGGGGCAGAACGACCCTAAAGACGGATTCGGCTTCAACCTTCAGTCGGCCATATACAGCAAATCCAAACAGCTCAGCCAGATCGTCGTCCAGCGCTGCAGCCTGCACCATCCGCGCAGCGACTCGAACAGCTGGAGGGAGAAGCTGGCCAGCGGCAGCAGCCATCCGCGCGGCCCTCAGGGCATCAGCTTCCTGGGCGGACAGGGTCAGTATGTGATCCGTAACAACAAAATCTATTCCGATCTCGACCACATGTTCAATGACGCAATGGGGGAGGTCCACAACTTCAGCTACGACGGTTTCCCGAACCGCGACAGCGACATCAACGACAACTTCGTCTCACACTGCTGGGACGACGGCCTCGAGATCGAAGGTGCGAACATGAACGTCAGGATATGGAACAACTATATCGACGTAACCTGGGACGGCATCGGCGCGGCGACCACCGTGCTCGGACCTTCCTACTTCTGGCGGAACATCTATGCGGTGTCGCGTGCCGGGCCGAAGACCGACGCCAGCGGCTACCGCGGGCACTGCTACTTCAAGCTCGGGAACGAAAATCAGAAATGGTGCATGGGCAGGATGTATGTCTTCCACAATACCTCCCTCCAGCCTCCTCCATATGCTGGGCACGGCGCCCCAAGCGGGGCACAGGCCGGAATAACATTTACCAGCGACAAGAAGCACCATGAGAACATCATCACCCGCAACAATATCTTCCATCTGCGCATAAACGACGAGAAGGCCGTCATAGACTACCGCGGCACAACGTCAAATGATTTCGACTACGACATGCACAACGGAAAGGTGATAGCAAAGGAAGGCAGCGAATCGCATGCCATCAAGGCTGAACCTGAATATGAACGTGCTCCGGACGGACAGCTCTGGCTGAAACCAGGCTCGGCCGGACACGATACGGCTCTTCGCATCCCGAATTTCAATGACAATTTTGCTGGCAAAGGACCTGACACGGGCGCGGTTGAGACCAATTCAAAGGATCCCAAACCCGCCACATGGCCAAATTTCCCTGAACCTGCAAAGGCGATAACTCTGGCAAAGGAGAATGAAGAAGCGTCTAAGCCGGCGGAGGAGGTCCAGGTTCCAGCAGACGGAAATATTCAGCAGAAACAAATAGAGAGCCAAAAATAAAGGAGGGCGGACATTCCTGTCCGCCAAGACGCGGGTTGGAAAACCCGCGCTCCTTTGAAAACATAAGGAAAGGACTTTTTAAAATGAAGATTCTCATGAAGAGCGCCCTGGCGGTGATACTCTTTTCGGGCATTGCTGCCGTGAACGGAGCGGATGTATACATGTCGCTGGATGGCGCCGGGAGCAAGGACGGATCGAGTCTGGAAAATTCCTTGTCGTTCAAAGGCGATGAGGCGTCATTGCAGAAGGCCTGGGATTCGCTGGCTCCTGGAAGCACCCTTTTCCTCGATGGCGGAGAATATCCTGCGAAGCAGCTCATCGTGAAAGCCGATGGGAAGAATGAGAAGGAACTCCGGAAGATCAGCGGGAAGGCGAAGGACGGAAAACTGCCGGTATTCACCGGGGACTGGGGTAAAAATGACAAGGATAAAGGTTTCACAGTATTCAAGATCGCAAAGGGATCGACCTGGTGGGCCATAGAGAATTTCGAAATAGTTAAGTGCAAGATCGGCGTTGAAATCGAAAATCCCGGAAACGTGTCATTCGGCCGGATTGAAAACATCAGCATGAAGGAAATGCGCGAGGGCGTCATCATAACCGGCGGCGCGACCGTGCTGAATCCCGAGATCGGCTCCCATGACATCCTGATCCGCAACTGCCGCGTTGAGAAGTACACCAAACGAGGATTCCGCTTCAAGGACGGATGCTACAATATCACCGTCGAGAACTGCTACGCCGACGCCGGAGGAAAAGAATGGGCCACTGAAGCCTTCCATATGGGGTTCTCGTCACAGGGCGGAAGCGAAGGCGTAAGCGACCATGACATCACATTCATCAACTGCGAAGCCCGCAATAATTACTGGGATGCCGGTGAAGGATATTGGAACGCCGACGGTTTCTGCGCAGAAAGGAATTCTTATAATCTGACCTATATCGGATGCAGCGCCTTTGACAATACGGACGGCGGATGGGATCTGAAGACGTTGAATCCGCTCCTTATCGGATGCGTCGCTCTCCGGAACAAGAAGGACTTCCGTTTCTGGAGCGCAGAGCCTGGCACGGTCATGGTCCGCTGCCTTGGCGCATATGCTTTCAAGCGTGGCGGAAACAGTGAGGAAACCGGACTCTGGACCACGGGCAAGGTCTTCGCCTACAAGTGCAGCTTTGTCGACAATCCATACTCTATCGTGTTCAACAACTGGCATGTCACTCCGGAACAGGAAAAGAACATGAAGGTCCTGCTCGAAGACTGCATCGCGACTTTTTCCGACAGCCAGAAAGATACAATCGCCAGGCTCGACAATGTGAATTCCGTGATATGGGCTCCGGGCGGACGTGCCGGAGAGGCTCCGGGATATGCAAATCCGGAGCAAGGCAGGAAACTCTTCGATGTGGGTAAATCGTTCGACAGCGTCGAGTTAGGTCCGTCAAAAGGATACAATTCCTGCTGGAAGAATGAAAATCTCCTGGAATTCGGCCGCAAGAAACAGCCGCTGATCACGCTGGATGGCAAAAGGCTCCCGGCAGCATCGATCATGCTTTTCAAGGATAAGAATCCATCCGGCTGGTATATGTCAGGATGGAAAGGCTGTGACATGCAGATAGTCAAGGATGCCGGAAAGGAATCCTCTTCCTGTCTTGCATTGACATCAAAAGGCGCCGGAGGCGCCGGCTACCAGACCAAGAGGCGTGAAGCCGTGGTGGATCTTAATTCACGTGAAAAGGCAAAATGGGTGCTGCAGTTGGGAATCAAGGGCGCCGCCGGACAGAACTACAATGAGCTTAAGATAAGAGCACTGAACATGAACGAGGAGATCAAGACGAAGGAAGTGCCGCTGAAGGTAAAACTGGACGGTAGTGTTTCTGACTGGCAGGAAGTGAGGATTCCGCTGTCCGACTTCCTGGAAGATTCCAAGGAGGAATTCGATTCATTCTCCGGATTCTCAATCAGGACCGCCGGGGAATTCAAATCGCCTCTCCTTATCGACCAGGTGACGCTGGAGCCGAAGTGATTTCCTAGTAGGTACGGGCTTTAGCCCTGTTTACTATACGCATTTTTTTGCTCTGTTTAGAATTCTTTATGATGAGTCCTCCAGACGGAGGACGAATCTTTGATAGGGGTAGGGAAAGCGCATTGATTTGCGCTTCCCCTCCCTCCGAACCGGACTGGCGGATTTCCCGCATCCGGCTCTCCA
>Ga0154561_1024_pt1 | contig 47162 bp, 35 predicted proteins | sample RifGroF2_FD_105704 | JGI IMG/M metagenome (GOLD analysis project Ga0154561, IMG submission 105704) | Lentisphaerae bacterium GWF2_50_93 | reverse complement strand
CGACCGAGCATAAGACAAACACGCAAGCTGAAGCTTGGACTCCAACCTCAGCACGCCGACAAATGTTGGAGTTCAAACTTTAGTTTGCTCTTCATTTCTACGCGACCGAGTATAAGACAAACACGCAAGCTGAAGCTTGGACTCCAACCTCAGCACGCCGACAAATGCTGGAGTTCAAACTTTAGCTTGCTTTTCATTCTCACGCGACCGAGTATAAGACAAACACGCAAGCTGAAGCTTGGACTCCAACCTCAGCACGCCGACAAATGTTGGAGTTTCACGTGACCACGTTGACACGTGGAACGTGACTCACGTGGCAAACTTTAGTTTGCTCTTCTTTTAATCTTAGCGGCCATTCAGGTTTGACCCCAGGTGCTTGATAATTGCCGGCGAGACGCCGGCGCTCCTCTATTCCTAGAATTCAAAAACGAGAAATACTTTGATGATTCCAGCAATTCGTAATTCGGTTGTTCGGTTGTTCGGTTGTTCTGCGGGTCGATTGTTCTATTTCATTTCTTCAGAGGCAGCCATTTCAGGACCTTCTGGATGTTGGTGTCCCAGTAGCCCCATTCGTGGGTGCCGGGTCCTTCTTCGTATTTTAACTTGAAGGCGCCGAGGGAATTTATATGGTCCCTGAACCTCAGGTTGTCCTTGTACAGGAAGTCCTCCGTGCCGCAGCATTGGAAGAGCATGGGCTTGGGCTCCTTGCTTTTTGCGAGTTTCGCAGAAACAGCCACCAGGTCATTGTCCGTTCCGGAAATCTTCTTTCCGAAAATCACATTCATTTCCTGCCCCCGTTCCGGCCAGTTCTCATAAAGGTAGGCGGCATCGAGTGCGCCTGAAAGACTTGCGGCTGCGGCGAACCGTTCCGGCTGCCTCAGCGCAAGTTTGAATGCGCCATATCCACCCATTGAAAGACCTGCAGCAAAAGTGTCCTCCCGCTTTTCGGAAATCGGAAAGAAGGAATTCACTATTTCCGGAAGCTCCTCGCTGATGAATGTCCAGTACTTCGGACCGCATGCCATGTCGGTGTAATAGCTGCGGTTGACTCCAGGCATGACGACCGCCAGTCCAAGTTCGGAGACATATCTCTCAATAGATGTCCGCCTGAGCCATATAGTGTGGTCGTCCGACATTCCATGCAGCAAATAGAGGACTGGGTGCTTCTTCTGCCTTACGACACCTTTCATGCCTATCTGCTTCTGTGTGTTCTGGGGAAGAATGACTGTCATTGAACAGCAGAGTCCAAGTGAATCCGAGAAAAAATCGCAGTTTATCAGGGCCATATAGAAAACCTCCGGTTTTAAATTTCACTTGATTCGTCTTGGCTTGCTGGATGCAGACTACTTTTCGCCCGGTGCGCGACCGCCCCCCAGGGCCTCCTTTTTCATTTCTCTTCCTTCGGCTGCAGCCTCACGCTCTCCCGGGGGGAGTCCATTCTCCATGGCTTTCTGTTTAATGGCCTTTCCTTCTGCTGCGCCATCCAGCTCGCCGGGTGCAAGTCCATTCTGAAGAGCTTCCTTCTTCATTTCCCTGCCTTCGGCTGCGGCTTCCCGTTCTCCCGGGGCAAGTCCATTCTCCATGGCTTCCCGTTTAATGGCAGCACCTTCCGCCGGTCCATTTTTTTCTCCGGGAGCAATCCCGCCTCCCAGCTGGTCGGGGTTGAGCGGGGCAGGGGCCAACGGAATGCCCCCAGGTGACACAAGTACAGGAGACTCTTGCTGATTGTTTTTATGAACTGCTTTTTTCCTCCCCAATTCTATTATTTCCTTTTCGTATGCCTCCGCCTTCACGGGATCATATTTGTATTCCTTCTTAATATCGTCCGGAAGATCCTTGAAGCTTACTGGTTTCAAAACCGTCTCGTCATTGTCCTTATAGGATATAGTCAGCTCCCTAGGGTTCGAGTCGAAAACCTTGACGTCCTTGTACGTGGTTCCGGACAAGGTCGTGATGTCACGCGAGAAAAGTGCTGCTGGAAGCAACGCGAACAGGAACACTGCAAGATAAAATCTCATATGGGGACTCCTTCTTGTTTAATCTTTATTAAACTAACATATGACAATGCAATTTCAATATTTGTGATTTACTTGCTGAAGGGAATGGCAGCAGGTAAATCATCTGCAGCACCTGGCGTACTCGAGATGCGCGAAACGGTCGGTCATCCCGGCAATGTAGTCAGCCGTCGCCCTGTGGAGGCCGTCCTTCTCGATCCTTGTCTTTGCAAACCTGCCCATGAGCGACGGTGTTTTTATATAAGTGCTGAAAAGACTCTTCATCTTCTCCACCGCCTCATCGTTCACGTTCGTGACATTCTTGCTGAAGTAGACATTGTGGTATAGGAAATCACGCAGCTTCAGTGTCATCTTCTCGAAACCGGGCTCAAACGAGACAAGCCTGGTCTTGCAATCCTGCGCATCGGAAGGGGAGGCTATCTTGTTTTTGACCAGAAGGTTGTCCGAATGGATGATTACATTGCCGACCATCATGTCGATCAGGCATCTGATGGTAAACGACATCATCCTCTCCTTTCCACCTTTCGCGCCGCGCTCCTTCGCCTTCGAAACTGCGATGCGCCAGATTTCAATCTCGTCGAGCATCTCCTCGGTGATGAGCCCGGCATCCAGGCCGTCATCAATGTCGTGCCCGTAATATGTCAGGTCGTCCGCGATATCCGCAACCTGCGATTCAAGCGATGCGTGGAGGGGAAGTTTCTTTTCGTCCAGTTTTGTTGAGGCGTTCCTGTGCTTGATCAGGCCGGTTCTGACCTCCCATGTGAGGTTGAGTCCGTTGAATTCCGGATACTTCTGTTCGAGAAGGTCGACAATACGCAACGCCTGCAGGTTATGGTCGAAGCCGCCGTGGGCTTCCATGATCTTGTTCAGCGCGCGTTCGCCGGAATGGCCGAAAGGCGTATGTCCAAGGTCGTGGGCGAGGGCGATAGTCTCGGACAGATCCTCGTTCAGGTAAAGGGCGCGGGCGAGAGTCCTTGATATTGCAGCAACTTCAATTGTGTGCGTCAGCCGTGTCCGCAGATGATCTCCTGTCCCGTTCAGGAAGACCTGCGTCTTGTATTCAAGCCTTCGGAACGAACGGCTGTGGAGGATGCGGTCGCGGTCGCGCTGGAAATCTGTCCTGAACGGATGCGGCTCCTCCGGATGCCTGCGGCCCAGCGTCGCCATGTTATGGGTGGCGTATGGCGCCAGATCGCTGTCTTCGTGCCTGTATTGGTCTGAAAGCTTGCGAATCATGTTTTTCATCCTAAAGTATTTGCAAGGAAGAATTATATCATATATAACAATATGGACAACAGAGAAAAAGAAATATTCCTGCTTAAGGTTTCTGCGGCTCTTACCGTAGCCTTTGCCTTTGCTGGTGTCGCTGTCGCGGTATTGACTGATTCGATGTCTCTCCTGCTTGACGGCCTCTACGGCGTCGCCGACATGATAATATCCATCGCAGCTGTCTTTGTGGTAAGGAAGATCCATGCCCCGCCAGACAACAAATATCATTTTGGATATGCAAAGCTTGAACCGTTCCTGACCGGCTTGAATGGCACGTTGATCCTCTGCCTATGCGGATGCACCATCCTAACCAGCGTCCAGGACATAATACACCCGGAGCCTGTCAGGCATCTTTACCTGATCATAGTCTACAGTTTCATCAGCATGCTGATCTGCGTCTTCTTCGGTGTCTACATGAGGCGCTGTGGAAGAGTCTGGAGATCCGAGGTGCTTCTCGTCGACAGCCATCTCTGGGTCACGGAGGCGATAATCAGTGCAGCGATCTGCCTCGCCTTCGGGTTTGGACTGCTTACAGGCAAATCAGAGACGTGGGAGAAATATACGAACTATATCGATCCTGTCACATGCATACTTATTTCATTTTTCCTGATATCACAACCGGCCAGGATAATCTGGGGAAGCTTCAAGGACATGATTGACGCTTGCCCTGCGGACGATATCAGGGGCCGTATTGCCGGTTTTCTGGAAGGAATCTGCAAGGAGCACGGCCTTGAATCCGTTGAATGGATGCGTCTCCGCAAGGCTGGCAGGCGCCTGTTTCTCACCGTATGCTTCAATGCGCCAGGGGATCAGGACAATAAAACGCTGAGCGGCGTCAGGGATGAGATCATCAGGAAGATAAAGCTAGCTGAGCAGTCGGAAATGGATGTCTGCATCGTCTTCAGTGAAAAAGCATAGGTACGGGCTGGCGGCAAGCTTTGAACATCAGTTATAAAAATCCGTAGGACTTTTATTTGAACAGGTCCGGCAGGCACTTGCGCGACTGGACAAGCATTTCCTCCTCGGAGATCGTGCTTATCCTGCCGTTCTTGTATTCATCGTCTATCCACTTCTTGATTGCCATGATTCCCGGATGATCCTTGCGGATGTCAGATGCGGCCTCGCCAAGATTGCTGCGGAGCCAATAGGCTATTCCGGCAAGTCCCGACTTGTCAGTTATTGCGACTTTCGCAGGTCTTTTGAGCCAGCGTTCAGTATCGAAGATATTATATATCTCCTCGTTCTTGGTGAGGCCGTCGGCATGGATTCCCGCGCGCGTGGTGTTGAAGTCAGAACCCACGAACGGATAATTCGGTGGGATGCTGCAGCCGATCTTCCTTGTGAAATATTCCGCCGCGTCGGAAATCGCCGTAGAATCGATCCCGTCATGGTGCCCCGTGATGCCCATCCACTCGATTACCAGCCCCTCAAGAGGAGGATTGCCGGTCCTTTCGCCGAATCCAAGGAATGTGCCGTTCGCTGCGGAACAGCCGTAGAGCCAGGCGGTCACTGCATTTACAAGCACCTTGTGGAAATCATTATGGCCGTGCCATTCAAGCTGTTCCGACTTGATGTCTGTATTTTTCAAAATTGCGTTGAGCATGGCGGGTACACCGCGCGGAAGGGCGGCATTAGCATAAGGAAGGCCATACCCCATCGTGTCACAAAGGCGGACCTTGACTTTTATTCCTGAACCTTTTGACATTTCCAGAAGTTCGTTGATCATGGGTATGACGAAACCGTATATGTCGGCCCTCGTAACATCTTCAAGATGGCATCTGGGCGTTATGCCGTTTTCAATCGCCGCCGCGACAATTTCCTTGTACTCGTCCAAGGCCTGCCTGCGGTTCTTCTTAAGTTTGAGGAAGATATGGTAGTCTGAGCAGGATGTCAGTATCCCCGTCTCCTTTATCCCCATGCTCTTGACAATTTCAAAGTCCTTTTTGACAGCCCTTATCCATGCGGTTATCTCAGGGAACTTCAATCCCAGCTCCTGGCATTTCCGGACAGCGGCCTTGTCGGCATCCGTATAAAGGAAGAACTCGGTCTGCCTTATGAGTCCGCGCGTACCGCTTATCCTGCTCATGAACTTGAAGATCTCCTCCACCTGTTCGGTGGTGTAGGGAGGACGCGCCTGCTGGCCGTCCCGGAATGTAGTGTCGGTGATCCATATGTCGTTCGGTATCGAAGGCGCGACAGGCTCGCCATCGAATTTAGCTGACGGAATCCTGTCGTAGGAGAATATCTCCCTCATCAGATTCGGCTCGGATGTGTTTATGAGTTCGTATTTCATTTCATCTTGTTCTTATTTTTATGGTGAAAAAGTAAGCTAATACAATCATTGCCATTTGTAAAGTCGATTTAAATTATCTATAATTGATTTTTAAAAGAAACTTAACCGGGCATCTCCTGACTGTGTAGCTCGAAAGGTTTGCGGCCATGCGTTCTGAAAAATTCCGAAGGAGCCTGTTCTGGCTTTTCCTGTTGATGGGGATCATGATGCTCGGCACGATATTCATATCCGACGAGCAATGGCTTTCTGAAACCGTACTGTCGGCAGGCCTGAAAACATCAATACTCGTCCTCTGGCTTTCCATCTTCTCCCTGCCTTTTATGTTTTATTATCCAGGAAGCAGGGAGCTTGCAGTCTGCATCACCGAGTTCGACTCCTATGTGTTCGGCATTACGCTCTGGTTCATGGGGGTCAAGCTGACCTACGCGATCGTCGGTCCTGTAATGGTCGTCTTCGGACTCCTGGTTTTTGGGATAGGCTGCATACCTTTCTCGTTTTTCCTCACATGGTTTCTCGGAAGATGGACCGACCTTGAAATACTTTCCGTATTGCTTGTCCTCTGCGTCCTGTGCAGGGTGATATCGCACCTCCATTACATGAACAAGGCAAGGCAGGAACGCGAAAGCTCGTTGATGGATAAAGATGGACTGTGATACCGTCCGGAACCTGTAAAATCCTAAACGCAGCGAAGGACTATTTCCCTGATTGATGTCCTACGTCGACGACTTTACGGGGTTTGCCCTGGAAGTAGCCTTCCTTGTTTATCTTGGATATCAGATTTTCCTTTTTCTTCACCCATTTAGCCCCGTTGGCCGCTATTGTCAGAATGTCCGTGGAACCGCCAACAGATTTTGGACGCGGCTGGAACTTCATGATGGTTTCAGTAGTGCTTATGGCACATGCTGCGAAATCAATGGCATTGTCGAAGGACATATGGCTCCATGGAATCCTGAAGTCCGCCATTTCAGTTGCATTGCCATCAGGATCGACATCATAAAGCTGGTTGAATATCCTGTCGAGGATGTCGGTTTCCCCACCCCATGCAGCACCGTGGTGGGACGCCTGGTTCAAAAGACGCTTCCGCCCCTCGGCGACGGAGATTTCCCAGACCTGCTGCTCCATGACATCATTGGATTTCTTATATCCTGCAACATGGAACTGTATGTTCGCAGGAGATTTGAATTTCTGGAAGAACGGAATTATTTCGTCAGCCGCCTGTTCCACGTCGAGTGATTTCGGATTCGCCTCATGGTTGACAAAGGAATCAACGTACGTGCCGATCGGGATGCTGTTGATGTCTCCCGCGCCATAAACGCTTATCCCGACGTTCTTATTCGTGAGGAACGTGTTGAAGTTCGCGTCAGGCTCCCCTGCGCCGACAGGAAGAGTCTGGTTTGGACCGAGTTTTATCATCCCGCCGGGAATTCGGCTGTCGGATGCCATTACTATTCCTTCGCGGACATAAATCGTGACTATCAGGCTCATGGTTCCCCCTGGGTGGTTAGACTTTCAAATTCCATCAAGGCAGGGACGGTTCCCCGAACCGTCCGTTCTTAAGGCGGCGCTCTCGGAGAGAGACGTCCTGCCTTCAGCAATTTTCAATTACCTCAATTCATGTGTTTCTCAAAAGCGTCCTGATTTCGCCGTCTGTCCCAACTGTAATCCTTACAAAGCGGCCTGTGACAGGTCCCTTGAAATATCTCACCAGTATCCCGTTCTTCTTGAGACGCCTGTACAATCCTCCGCCGTCATTGTCAGGAGGTGCGGCAAAAACGAAATTCGACTGTGAGCCACAGACTTCAAATCCTTTTTCGTTCAGGGATTTTACCAGGAAGGCGCGCGTGCGGCAGATCTTCTTTTTTGTCTCGTTGAAATATTTCCTGTCTTTCAGTGCTGCAACTGCAAGCGCCTGGACAAGCATCCCGACATTGTAGGAATCCTTCACCTTCATCATGCCTTCGATGATTTCCCTTGATGCAAGTGCATATCCCAGGCGCAGCCCTGCGAGGGAATAGCTTTTTGAAAGTGTCCTTCCTACTATGAGGTTGGGGAATTCCTTCAGGAGTCCGACGCAGTTGTCATCCGCGAAATCCGCATACGCCTCATCGACAAAGACGACGCCTTTGAATTTCCGGCATATCTTCTTGATTTCATCTATCGGGAACAATGTGCCCGTCGGGGCATTTGGCCGCGCTATGTAAAATAATCTTGCGTCTTTCGCCTTTTCGGCGGAATCCGGAGGAATATGAAAATCGCCATCGTACCTGAGGGGGATTTTTATGCAGCGGCAGGCCTGGAGTTCGGCGAGAACCGGGTACAGCGAATAACTCGGTTCGAAAGACGCGAGTGGCTCCCCTTCACCGACAAACGCCCTGGTTGTTATTGTGAGAATATCGTCCGACCCATTCCCAACAATTATATTTTCCGGCTTCAACCGGAAAATATCTGCGATGGTTTTGCGAAGTTCGCACGCAAGCGGATCCGGGTAGAGGCGGAGCCTGTCCGTACAGAACGACTTCATCGCCTTTGCGACGGCAGGCGAGGGCGGATACGGGTTCTCATTGGTGTTCAGCTTGACGTACTTCATGTCCTTCGGCTGTTCACCGGGCGTATACCCGCTCATCGCGTCTATATTATTCCTGAAATATGATTTCTGTTTACTCATAGCGGGAAATATAAACCGCGAAACAAACTAATCACACGAAAAAGATAAAAATTTCAAACAATGTAGCACAGGCGTCTCGCCTGTGTGATCAGGAGCGCAGGCATCTTGCCGGCAAATGGCAGCACAAACATTCCTGTCTGTGGCTTTGGAGCCCAGTCAGTATCAGAAGTCTCTGATAGCAACTTAGAACCAGGAAGGTAGCATCAGGTTTATATTGGAGTATAGTACAAGATAGGAGTAGCATAAATATTATGCCATGCCGAAAAAACATGAGAAGGTGAATCAACAGTGCCGACAAGATGAGATATGGTGAATTTACGGATAATATCACTGAAGGTAAAAAAAACTATGCCAATTGAATCTGCGGATAAATCCCTTTTGACCAAGACAAGGGAGATGATGTTTCTTTTAGGTGGAATGATGATTGCTACAGGGATTTCATCTGCTCTGCTGAATCTTTTTGGTGACAACTGGAAATTTCTGATATGGATTGATGAATGGGGTGCCAGTACTGGATGGATCATAAGGCTTGCCGCCATTGCCGTTGGAGGAGTGCTCCTAGTGTCTGGCCGAGTGCCTTCGGTCGACAAGGCTTCAAAAGCTCCAATGAAGACACGTGAAGTAGATGGCAGGATTGTTGGTATGCTGGGACGGGAACTGTACATCAAAAAACCGCGTATCTGGGTCAGGTTCGGGGTTGTAATCCTGATGCTGGCCCTCATGATTCCCACTTCCGCGATAATCGCAATTATTATTTTAACAGATACGACACGGGAGTTCCTGATATATTCGTCAATATGGTTTTTGATTTTATCAGTCGTGGGTGCTTTTTCTGTCCAAGTTTTGCGCCGCAAATTCGGCTGTTGCGAAAATGGAGTTTATTTTTGCACTCTGTTCAGCCGAAGGGAATTGCTATACACGGAAATTGACAATGCCAGTTTCGGTGCCATTGAACAGGATGTCAACAACTGCCCCATGACAGTTGTCACGGTGTCTTTCGTGCCGAATCATTCATGTGATAAGCCGGGCATCTCTTTCAGCTGGAAGGTCATGATTGGGGACGAGGAGAAGGAGTTTGGAGAGATCCGGAACCATGTTGCCGATTTTGTTGAGGATGTTGAATCCTGGTAGACCATGCAGGCGGGATGGACCTTCTTTAAAGAGAGACTCTTCCCTGGGACGTCATACATGCTTGACTTGTTCTCCACCTCTTGATATCTTTCCCTTTATATGAAAATCCAAATCCCCGGCAGTTTCTTCGACGCTGTATCCAATGTCAGCTTTACCCGTATCTGGCAATGGCTTGTGCGTGCGAGGGGAGGATGGCCTTCGCCTCTTGCGCAAATACTGCTTTATGCGACTGTGCTCTACATGGGGTGGCTGGCATTTTCGATGCGGATGCCGATGGTGCAGCGCAATCATGATATCGGGCATGCTGATTCTGCCGCATACGCATTGCAGGCGCGCGGACTGGTCAACAACTGGTCCCTTAAGATTCCGTATGTCAGCGTATTCTTCCGGAGCGGACCCTCGGATATCTGGAGATACGATGATCATTGGCCACCGATGCTTGCGTTTTTCCTGGCTCCTGCGTTTCGCTGGGCCGGAACCGATGCGGCAAATGCACGTATCGTGTGTGCCGGGATAGGGGCGTTGCTGCTGCCTTTGCTGGCTGCATGGCTGGCGCTCTCCTGCTGTCGACGGGTCTGGGCTGCTTTGGCAGTTGCGGCGCTGATGCTGCTGAATCCGCTGATGTTCAGCGAGTCCCTCCGCGTGCTAAGCGACGTGCTGGTGGCGGCGCTGCTGACGGGATTCATGGCGGTAATGATGTCGTGCAGACGACGACCATCCTGGCTCTTGCTGGCCGGAGTATTTCTTGCGATGGCGTTCTATACGAAAGGTTCTCAGCTTATCTTGTTGGCGGCGCTGCCGGTGCTGGCGACCATCCTTTGCGGTACTGTCATTTTCCGCAGCCGCTGGTTTTACGCTGGAATGGTCATCGGCATACTGCTCATCATGCCATGGTGGATCAACATGTGGTGGCATTATGGAAGCCCTATCCACAGCACACAGAACTATGTCAGTTCATTCTTTGGAATAGAGAAGAATTGGGATCAGGGGTTCTATGCGGTCTACTGGGACCGCAACCTCCCGAAGATGAACGACCGTTTCCAGGATCATGATGCCTGGCGTAATGCCAGCAGGCGAAATCTTGAGGTCTTCCTCAGAATAAGTCTGATAGGCACGGACTCCAAGTTTGAGGATTGGGCTGCGCTTGGCAGTTATGGAAAAAAGGCCCAGTTGTTTTTCCGTCCAGGATATATAGATCGCAGGAAGGATGCTCCGCATTTGCCGTCACCGTGGTTGACAGGTCTTCATCTGGCAGGATTGGCATGGGGGCTTGCGGCAATGCTAGTCTGGCCGGCATGGCTTCTGGTCTCAACCATCCGCAGGCAATCCTGGCTGAAACCGCTGCGCTTAACCTCGAACAGTGTGAAAACGGCGCTCGGTGGTGGAACCGCGCTGATATTATTCATATTGCTGGAAGCTGGCTTCATCATATGCTTATGGTCGGTGGAACCCCGCTTTACCTTGTTGCTGATGCCATTCCTGGCAGTTCTGGGCTGCCTTTCGTGTCAGACGGTATTGGAGGGCGCCGGCTTGCTGTTGAGGTGGGCTTCGCCAGTCCTGCTGCGCCAGCACATTGACCGCACAAGGATATGGTTCCGGCACTTGAGCTGGGTCGGGGCGTTGGTTCTGTGTGTCACGGCAGGTGCGCTGGCACAGCGTTATCATGTGCGGATTTCCGACTGGCAGCGCGCCAAAATGAATGTGCAGGTCTTTGAAAAGGACTACTATCCAAAATACTGCACCATGGCGCAAGCGCTGCAGAAGGCCGGAATCGCTGACAATGCCGTTGTCATGACGCGCAACCCCTGGGAACTTTTGTTCTATATGCCGCCAACTGTCCGAGGCGTGGGGTTGCCATATGCTGCTCCTAAAGTCATTTTCGCAATCGCCAGGTATTACGGGGTCACCCATTTCGTCAATGACTGCAGGCGCCCCGGACTGGATGCTTTCCTGAAGAATGGACACCCGGGACTGGCTCCCGTAAAAACTGACGGGCCTTTTCCAGTGTATTCCTTCGATGCCACGCTTTTCAAAGATGGAGAGCTGGCCGATCTGGATTCCCTGCACGAGGTGAAATAGCATGGACAGTTGTTTTATTTCAGGAATGAACCGATTCTGACATCGATGCTCATGGAGCCGATGTCTATACGCACCAGGCTGGTAACGATTCCGGAATATGTCTTGTCGTTGGACGAGGTCACAGACACGGAAATATCTCCAGCGATATTCGCAAGGAGCTGGAGCTGTTCGTTCGCGTAGAGGGAGATGTCCTCTTTTGCCGGATTGTCGACGGCCGCAAGTACTACAACCCCCGTGCCGCCGCCTGTGATATTGTTCACAACCGCAATGTCAATCAGTCCGTTCGCCTGTAGATTTGAAATAACGGTATCGGTTTTCGCTCCTGATGCCACATGGACAAGCAGTGGACTGGCGACCAGGCCCGGGGCTGCTGTCCTGCCATTGCCAAGCGCTGCTCCTTCTGCTCCATAAAGAAGTAGATATAGCCCGGGATTCAGCTTGTCAGTAATTTCCGCATCTGACTGAGATGCTCCTAGGGTGTTGCCCACCCAGAGCTCATCGTAGGCTGGATCGGCAGGACCGTCAGCAAAACCACGCCTGACATTCATATATTCCTGCAGTCCAGCCAAGGTCCCGCCCTGTGAGACAATGTCAGCCTCCGGAATTTGAGTCCCCGTAAAATAGGAGCTGGAATCAAAGTATGCTCCACTGGTTCCGCCGGGGCTCTTCTTCGTCTTCACGGTCCAGCTTGCGATGCTCTTTGAATCGGCATCGGGAATCTCATTGAAGAAGAAGTCGTACGTGTATTCACCTTCGCCCTTTATTGCTGCAGAATGGATGAAACACCCTTTTGCATCAGTCTTGGCTGGAAGCCAGGTCTCTAGTCCGGTAAGAGGATCCCTGACCTTGAGGCAAAGTCCTGGTATGCCAGCACCATTGCCGTCCAGCACCTGGCCTTTGAATGCCGCAGTAAAAGGAGCTGGCTTGTCGTTCGAGGGAACTTCAGTAAAGATGATGTTTGCAGATGTGTAATAGTCAATATGCAGGTCGACATTGTCGTATCCGGTTATGCCTGAGCCGTAAAGCAGTATGTACCAGTAGCCCGCCGCAGGCTTTGATACTGTCAAGGTTTTGTCTGCCGCTCCAGCCACCAGAGTCCCTTTGGCATTATAGCTCGACGTCGTAGGATATGAACCCAGTTTCGCGTAAAGATCGCATGAACCTGAGACGTTCTCGGCCTTTACGACAAGCCTGGAAGTGCCAGCAGGAACTTCAATCTGGTAGAATCTTGAAACGCCTTTATCTTCGATAAGACCCAGTTCCGAATAGGTGTTGACAGGAAAATCAATTGCAGGAGCAGAGAGAGCTCCTGCCGCAGAACCTGTCTTTATTGCGCTTTTCACGCTCTCGCTCGCACCATTTACGGCAGTGACGCAATATTTATACACCTGTCCCACGGGTACATCTGCAGGATCCTCCGTATACGACAGATCCGTCAGCAACGGCTTGTACGGCACTCCATCCCTGTAGAGCGTATATGAGGTTGCGAGAGGTACTTCGCCCCAGATTATCTTGATATAGTTTCCAGCGCCGTTGCTCACGGATTTCAATACGGGTGCGGGCAGTGTCGTGAACGCAGTTTTCGCATACCCGCTGCTTGAAGTGCTGTAGTTGCTGAAGTATCCATTGCAAACTGCCCTGACCTGGTAGTTGAACACTGTCGCGTCCGCTCCGACAGCGTCGTAATATGCCGTTCCAGTCGCCGGGACCGGGGAGCCTATAAGGCCCATGTCACGGTAGACTTCATATCCTGTCGCCCCTGGAACTGCAGTCCAGGTGATCTTGACCTGATTGTAGAAGGTCCCCTTGCTGGCGGCGACTGCTGCAGGCGCTGTTTTCTTGATATAGCCGGCTGCGCTGTCCTTGCTGGGGACGCTGGATCCATTGGCGTTCTTGGCGAGAATCCAGTATCTGTAGACATTGTCGGGATTCGGATCGGCTCCACCATAATCACTATAGGTGTATGTTGACATCTTGCTGTCATACTGGATCGTTTCGAGTGAAACAGCCCCGGCGAATGTGGAGGCTGCACCCGTGTTGCGGAAAATCTCATATGATGTAGCGCCTGTGACCTTCGGCCAGCTTATCAATATCCTGTCAAAATAAGTTCCTTTTGAAGCCGTTGCTGCCGTAGGCGCAGCAGGGACTTTTGAAATATTCCCTGAAGCCATGGCGCTGGGAGCGCTTGTTCCGGGAACGGCGCTGTTTTTCGCCTTCACCCAGTAATTGAAAATTTTACCGGCATCGAGTATGGCATCCTTGGGATCCATATAGCTCAAGTCCGAGGTTTCAGCAAGTGGAGGATCTGCTGGCATGACCTTTGACTCAGACCTGTATATCAGATAACTTACTGCCCCGGCTGAAGCCTTCCATGACACAAGTATTGCATCAGGATATGTTCCCTTTGTTGCTGTCACTGCCGTAGGAGGCAGCGGTTTGGTACTGTAATACTTCGCCATCAGCGCCAGCCCGGAATAGGAATCTACGGCACTCAGGCTTATTATGTAGTCGCCCGCCTCGGGATTTTCAATCTGCAGGGTTTCATTGTTTGTTGAGCTTGATCCATATCCCAGTATCGTCCCATCCTTGGAAACCGTGAGATCCGCATCGCCTGTCCCGCCATAGGACTTGATTTCAAAAAGAACTTGACCTGCCGGAACATTTATCTTATACATCTTCGTATTTCCTGCAGTTCCGTAAATTGCGGATATCGCAGTTCCGTTTTTTATAGGCATGATGAAATTCGCCGTTACTGTCGCGTTTCCTGTCAGCGTTACTGATGTGGAGGCGGCATCCGGATCGTCGACTATTGCATTTCCGGAAACTGTCCAGTTGATAAAAGGATAGGTTGCGTTTGTGGCTGTGGCGGCAATTGGAATTGCGGTTACCGTGTCGACGGATTTCGCTCCAACGGCAGGAACTACGGACAGTCCGCCGAACTTTGCCATCGTCAGGACCGCCGTGTCATGCGCGAAATTAGCCTTGACAGTTCCATTGGCCGTAAGGGATACGGTTGTATTTGCTGAGGTCGGGTTTGCAACTTTTGCCCCGCCGGTAACAGTCCATTTGGAAAAATGATAATTCGCCGTTGTGACAGTGGCTGTAATTGCAATTGGCGTGACAGTGTCTTCCGTGCTTGAACCTGCGACAGGCGTAATTGTCCCGTTCCCGCCATTGATCATCGTCAGAACAGCAGTGTTATGCTCAAATCTCGCCTCTATGGTAGCGGTTGCGCCATCCACGCCTGTAAGAGTGACGGTGGTGCTTGCTGCATTGCTGTTTGTGATTGTAGCAGCGCCGTTCACAAGTGTCCAGTTGACAAAATGCCAGTTTGCGTCGGGTCTGGCTGAAATTGGAGTCGCTATAAAAGGGACAACGATTTTATCGGTGGCGGGAGTAATTGTCCCGTTCCCGTTTTTCGCCATTATCAGAGTGTTGGTGTCTTGAGCGAAATTAGCCTTGATTGTCGCATCAGATGTAGGTGTGAAAAATGTTGATTCATTTATCTCATTGGCAAATGTCCCAGTTCCGCTCGTGAGCGTCCAGTTCAGGAAATGGCATCCGGCATCAGCGGTTGCCGTTATGCTTTGCGCCGAGCCATTAAGCACAACAATCGAAGTGGCGGGATCGGTAGTCCCTTTGCCATCATTCGTAAGCTTGAGAGTGTAGTCGTTGTCAACCTCTGTCGCCGTGACTTCCGCGCTTGTAAGACCGGGCGCTGAGCATGTTATTTTAGCCGTTCCTTTTACCGCATCCGGATCTTCAGCGGCGGCAAGAGTCACGTCCTGGTACGTGTCCCAGTTACCGCTGTCGAAATCAAGACTGGCTCCTGAGGATACGGTTATATCCGCGTCGCCGGAAGTCCAGCTGACAGCAACAGTCTTTATGCCAGTTGGCGGTGCGCAAAGCTTGACCTGGAAAACAGCAGTACCTCCTTCAGGAACATTTATGGAGGCCACATTGGTTGCGATTGACCTGTTGACGACAAAATTTGCCGTAACCGTCATGTCGCTCAGGATATTTGTCAAAGTGAGCGTATTTTCTGTTTTCGGGGTGCCGTTGGGCAGAAAGGTCCAGTTGACGAATATATTCCCTGGATTAGGCACTGCCGTGACCGGGGTACAGGAACTGCCTCGGGTTACAATTTGCGAACTCGCTCCATCTATAGTTCCATCGCTTCCTGCGCTGAAAGTCACAGAGTAGCGAGGAAAGCAGGGATATGCATCCCACGTGGGCCATGTAGGATAATGGAATCCTGTATTTGTGGATTTGTAGAAAATATTAAAGCTTGTAGGAGTTCCATCAAACACATCCAGCCCGAAGAAGGCCGGCGCGTTCCCATCGAAATATGCGGAAGCAAGGTTGGGGCAATTGTAAAACGCCAGGTTGTCAATCCAGGTCACACTGCTGGGGATTGTTACGGTGGTCAGTGATGAGCAGACCTGAAACGCCCTGATTCCAATAAATTCCACGGTCGCTGGCATGGTTATGCTGTTCAAGGAGCTGCACTCTGCAAATGCCCTCGCTTCAATCCGTGTTACGCCTGCGGGGATTGTCATGCTGGTCAGAGAGGCACAGTCCTGAAATGCCGAACCGCCAATAGAAGTTACGTCTGCACCGCCGATCGTGGCCGGAATTTCGACAGCGCCTCCGGTGCCTAAATAGCCTGTTATTACGCCTGCGTTAAATGTGAAATCAGCTTCGTCGGAAGCAGCCCAGGAGGACCAGGCGGCGAAAAAAACAAATGCGGCAAGCGTAAAGCATCTAGTGAAATAAGACATCCCCATCCCCCAACATAGTTCTGTATTTGCAAATCGGTAGTAAACCTTAGTCTTAAAACGGCAAAAAGCAAGGGGTGAACGGAAAGATAAAACTTTGTCTTATCTTTCCGACTGAATGGCTTGGAATCTATGCAATAAATCCTGAAGATTCCCATGCTTTCCGAATTCAGGACGGAGATTCCTGTTGTGTCCGCAGCCCAGTTCAAGCCCTTCGCCCGGCTGGTTGTGGTCGTCGGAGCCGTTCGTGAAGAGCAGGGGAGGGCGGTGAGGATGAGCTGAATTATATTCAATCCGCATCTGGTTGAAAAGGTCGGTCTGGTTCATGCCCGTCTCAGGACATTTCCCGTTCCGCCAGCCATCAACCTCTATTGTCTGGAGTCCGGCGTCTGCGAGATCCGCAATCACTTTGCGGAGTTCGCAATTGTCCAGCCCCTCCTTCTTCCGCAGTTCCGTCGGATGGGGTAGCCCCGGAAGTCCGCCCCAGCCGAGTATGCGTTTCACAAAAGCCTTCGGCGAGAGATCCATGTCGATTTGGAGCGCCACGTCTATCTGGTCCTTCCGGGTCGTGTATTTCGCCTGGAAATCCTTCACGTCGGAAGATATTCCTGTTTTCCTGAGTTCCGGCCCGTACTTCTGCCACATGATGACGCTGATGTCCCCCTTTGTGGAAACTCCGTTGCGGACAAACTTGTCAATGTCTTCAGAAGTTATCTCCGCATCGAACCCGAGTCTTTTGAAACACTCCGGTATTCTTTTAATCATTATGCCTAACTGCTTTTTCTTGGCTTCCCTGATAGGTTCGATGATTTTTTCATGAACTCCTGAATCCAGGAGTTCATGAAAAATTATCTTGTCTGGAAAATGACCGATGATCTCGATGCCTGGACGGTCGGTGTAGAATTCAATGGCGGGAATAACGTCGACCTTGAAAATCCTGCCTGCTTCAATCGCCTCTTCCTGTCCATCGAACAGATCATGGTCTGATATCGCGATCGCCTTCATGTTCCGTCTATACGCCTCGAAGACCTTGTTCGCAGGGGAATAGTAGCCGTCCGAACAGAAAGAATGGCAGTGCAGGTCGATTTCGCAGACGGCGTCCATGTCCGGCTTGAATCCTGACGCGGCTATCTGCCTTGCGGCTTCAAGCCTATCCCCTGAAGTGAGATGGAAGTTGTCGATTGTTTCAAAAGCAGTCTTTAGTTCCATGCTGGTATTTTCTATTTAAAATTGTCGGACTTCCGCCTTCGCTGAGATGCTACGGCGGACACGGAAAGTCAAACATACTTATATTGCCTGAAAAGTCAACGCGTAGTAGCAGGAGTTCAAGTATGACAGTTTCGCCGAAACTGGCTCGAGGCGTCCCGAGGCTGTTTCGGGCGCTAGGACGCCACACTCAAGATTTAATCAGGATAGAATTGCAGACAGGAATCCCGGCATTACTTTACCTGATGCAAGGCAATGAAAATATAATTTCAATAAGGAACGCCAGCCTGATGCTTGGCAACCGGGAGATACTCAGGGACATAAACTGGGAGGTCAGGCGGGGGGAGAACTGGTTCATCCTAGGTGCGAACGGCGCAGGCAAGACAAGCCTCACCCGCATGCTTCTCGGTCTTGTATGGCCGAAATTCGGCGCTGAGATATCAGTACTTGGGAACAGGTTCGGAAACTGTGACATCTTCGAGGTCCGCAAGAAGATTGCCTGGGTCAGTCCGTTCCTGCAGAACTGGACATCATCAAGGTGGACTGCGATAGACATAGTCCAGTCTGGTATCGATGGCACCATTGGTCTCTACAGGAAAACCACGGAGAAGGAAAAGAAGAAAGCCCTAGAGATGATGGAATCGATGGATTCCGCAAAGCTCGCTGAAAAGCCTTTTGAAGTTCTTTCCTCGGGCGAACAGGTGAAGGTGCTCATTGCCAGGTCAATGATGGCAATGCCGTCAATCATGATACTAGACGAGGCGTGCGTGCATCTCGACATGAAAAGCCGTGAGTTCCTGCTGGAGTTCGTGGATTCCTTCGTGAGGAAGCCCAATTCACCGTCAGTGCTTTTCATAACCCAGCGCATCGAGGAGATACTGCCGGTATTCAGCATGGGGCTGGTGCTCAAGGACGGAGAAATCCTAGCCGCAGGTCCAAGAAAGGAAATACTGTCGGACAAAGTCCTTCTTGAAGCCTTTGATATTCCATTCAAGCTGCATCATTCGAGCAGCGGCAGGATATGGATTACACTCAACTGAACAATCTTCAGCGCATCCGTGCAGTCAAGTCCTGTTCATACTTTTCCAGATCCGCTATAGGAGCTTTTGCAACTCCGCTCTTCATCGCAGCTTCAGCTACATATTTCGCGACTCTCGGTACGACGCGAGGATCAAAGGGCTTGGGAATTACGAAATTCTTCTTAAGCGGCGCCTCTCCGTCAAACATCCCAGCTTCAGCGTCATTCGGATAAGCCTTCTTCAGGATCTCGAGGACATGGGGCGGAATTCTCTCGTTGACAATTTCCGCAAGGGCCTTCGATGCTGCGAATTTCATTTCCTCGTTGATGTCGGTGGCCCTGACATCAAGAGCGCCACGGAAGATTCCCGGAAAACCAAGGACGTTGTTTATCTGGTTTGGGAAATCGCTTCTTCCTGTGCCGACAACTGCCGCCCCGGCTGCAAGAGCCTTTTCAGGAGAAATTTCAGGAGTCGGATTTGCCATTGCGAATATTATCGCATTAGGAGCCATGCCCTTGACCATGTCCTCGGTGACGCAGTTCCCTTTTGAAAGTCCGATGAAGAGGTCTGCGCCCCTGAGTGCGTCCGTGAGCGTCCTTGCATCCGTCTCGACCGCAAACCTGTTCTTCTGGGCGTTCATGCCTTCGGTACGGCCCTTGTAGATTACACCTTTTGAGTCACAGAGGATGAAATTCTTCCTCCTGGCTCCACCTGCACTGATATAGTATTCAGCACAGGCAATGCCTGCGGCGCCAGCGCCGTTGAGCACGAATTTACATTTCTTTATATCCTTTCCGACAAGCTTGACGGCGTTCATCACGGCGGCCAGGGAGATGATCGCTGTTCCGTGCTGATCGTCATGGAACACCGGGATCGACATCATTTTCTTGAGGGTCTTTTCAATTTTAAAACAAGCCGGGGCGGCAATGTCCTCAAGATTGATTCCACCGAATGTTGGCTCAAGGCGCTTTACTGTTTCAATGATCTTCTTCGCATCCGAGTTTCCATCCTTGTCGAATACCGAACCTATGCAGAGGGGGAAGGCGTCAATATCGGCGAATTTCTTGAATAGTACGGCCTTTCCTTCCATGACAGGCATTCCGGCTCCGGGGCCGATGTTTCCAAGGCCAAGGACGGCTGTACCGTCGCTTACTACCGCAACAAGGTTCCCTTTTGCAGTATACTTCCATATGTCGTCCGGATTTGCCTGGATGTCAAGGCACGGGGTTGCGACTCCGGGCGTATATGCAAGGGAGAGGTCCAGCTGGGTGTCGCAGGGTTTTGTGGTCTTCAACGAAATCTTGCCGGGCTTGGAACCAAAATGATAATCCCGCGTTGCTTTTTTAAGTGACTCATCTGAAGAAGACATTTATTAAGCTCCTATGTTATTTTTTCAAAATTTTTCCTGATTGAAATTCCTCTGGAGGAAAGATAATCCTTGACCTGCTTGACAGTAAAAGTGCCGAAATGGAATATGCTTGCCGCGAGGACGGCGTCAGCCTTTCCATAGTCCATGACTTCATAGAGGTGTTCAAGCTTCCCGGCGCCACCTGATGCGATGACGGGCACGTCGACGGTTTCCGAAACCCTACGTGTCAGTTCGCAGTCGTATCCGTCCTTTGTGCCGTCGGAATCCATGCTTGTCAGCAATATTTCGCCAGCTCCGAGCGAAACGCATCTGCGGGCCCATTCAACGGCGTCTAGTTCCGTAGGGCGGCGTCCGCCATGGGTGTAGACGATCCATTTGTCCTTGTGCTTCAAATCCCTTTTCGCGTCGATCGCCAGGACGATGCACTGGCTGCCGAACTTTTCGGCGCCGGCGGATATAAGCCCGGGGTTGTTAATCGCCGCGGTATTGACTGAAACCTTGTCTGCTCCGGAACTGAGCATGAGCCGCATGTCTTCAACGGTCCTTATGCCGCCGCCCACGGTCAGGGGGATGAATACCTGTTCGGCAGTTTTTTCAACAACGTGTACCATTGTCCTGCGCTCATCGCTGCTGGCTGTGATGTCAAGGAAAACCACTTCGTCGGCGCCCTGCCTGTCATATTCGCGGGCTACGGCGACAGGATCTCCGGCATCGATGAGATTGACGAAGTTCACGCCCTTTACGACACGTCCGGCAGTCACGTCGAGACACGGTATGATTCTTTTTGCATGCATTGTGGAGTAGGGGGGATTAGAGGGTTGATGGATAAAGAATTGATTTCATTTCATCAAGGATTCCATTTTAAATAAGATTATAATCAGGACTGCATCAGCTTCCTTGCGGATTTCCTGCCTTCCTCGAACGCCCGGAGGTTCATTTCTATTACTTTCTCCTTGCCCTGGAAATTATTGTATATCGAATTGATGAAGGACTTCTCCCCTATGGCCGCTACGATTTCGCAGAAAGCTCCGAGCATTACGCTGTTGGCGCATCTTACATCGCCGATGGTATCCTTTGCGATCAAGGAGGCGTCTATTGCATATGCCTTGCGTTTCAAGGGATTGTCAAACTTGATGTTGACGGAATCATATATCAGAAGGCCTTCGCCGGAAAGATCGGCGCTGAACCTGTCTATCGACGGCTGATTCATAGCTATGAGGACGTCGGACTCCTTCACGATAGGGGAACCTATCGATTCCCTGCTGAGAACCACGGAGCAATTGGCCGTGCCACCGCGCATTTCAGGCCCATACGACGGAAGCCAGCTGGCCTTGAGGTTCTGGAGATGTCCGGCTTCGGCGATCAACATGCCCAGGCTCAGGATTCCCTGTCCGCCGAATCCAGCGCATTTTATCCTGAGTTCGCCCTCAATGGCGGGAACAGGGACTTTTGACTCATCGAATGGATGGATTTTCTCAGTCTCCAGAAGGGAATTCTTCACTTTCAGTTTGTCGTAAATTCCGACAGCTGACTGCTTGGGCTTGCGTTCGGCGGCAATATCCTTGAAGCATTTCAACGGGAAGTAAGGGATCACGCTGTTCTCGATCCACTCATCCGTGTCCTTGGTGCTTTTCTTCAGGTTCACAGGGCAGCCCACCAGGAATTCCACCATGGAGAACCCTTTTTTCTCCTTCATATAGGTGAGAGCCTTCCTCAAGGCCTGTCTTCCTGCACGGATGTTCTTGGGAGAAGTGAGTGCAACTCTTTCAACATAGACTGGAGAGTCGAGGGCCGCGACCATTTCAGAGACTTTCAAAGGATAGCCTTCAGTTTCAACTGAACGCCCGTATGGCGACGTCAGTGTCTTCTGTCCCGGCAAAGTGGTAGGGGCGAGCTGGCCGCCCGTCATTCCATAAACGCCATTGTTGACGAAAAAGACAGCGATGTTTTCACCGCGGTTCGCAGCTTGTATGAACTCATTGAATCCAATTGCTCCGAGATCCCCGTCGCCCTGGTATGATATCACATGGCAGTCCGGGTTCGCCCTGACCAATCCTGTCGCCACCGCAGGAGCACGGCCATGCGGGACGGATATGGAAGCCATGTCGAAATAATAGTATCCAAAAACCGAACATCCTACCGGGCAGATGAATATCGTGTCATCCTGCATCCCAAGATCGACGACCGCCTCGGCTATGAGCTTGTGAAGTATTCCATGTCCGCATCCAGGACAATAATGGGTGCTGTCCTTGATTCCCGGCCTCCTGTCATACACGTCAAAGAAGCCCTTAGGTTTACCAAATAGGATTTTCTTAGTCATTTTTCTTATCCTGGACTGACAAATATTTTTTTATTATATCCTGTTCCGTCGGGAGGTTGCCGCCCATTCTCGAATAGAAGTGCAGCGGAATCCGCGATTTCATCGACAGCCTTACGTCATCGAGCATCTGTCCATTGCTGAGTTCGATGCAGAGGAACGATGATATTTTCTTTTCAAGCCTTCTTATTTCATCGACAGGATACGGGAAGAGCGTCATAGGCCTCAGAAGCCCGGCCTTGCAGCCTTTTTCGCGGAGCATGTTGACGGCTGATTTTGCAATACGGCTCACGATGCCGTAGCAGATTATTACGGTTTCGGCATCGTCCGTCATATAGGATTCGCAGAGCTGTTCATTATCCTTGATCGTCTGGTATTTATCCTGGAGCTTGATGTTGACCTGTTCGAGATCGTCATAGTCCAGATATATCGACGTGATGAAATTCTTCCTGTATTTCGCCGTCCCTGCAGTAGCCCAGTCGGGAATGGGTTTCTTGTCGACGGGTTCAGGCAGGGAGACGGATTCTATCATCTGTCCTATCAAGGCGTCTGCGAGGACGTAGACCGGAGTCCTGTATTTATCCGCGAGTTCGAAGGCCTTCATTGTAAGCGTGCACATTTCCTGGGGGGAATTTGGGGCCAGTACAATGCATCTGTAGTTTCCGTGTCCGCCGCCTTTTACCACCTGGTTGTAGTCGCCTTGTTCCGGGCCGAGATTCCCGAGTCCGGGACCGCCGCGCATGATGTCGACAATCACCGCCGGCAGATCCATGGTCGCCAGATATGAGACGCCTTCCTGCTTAAGGCTGATTCCCAGGCCTGAAGAGGCCGTGATCGACCTTCTGCCTGCTGAGGATGCGCCAAGCACCATGTTGATGGCCGCTATTTCAGATTCCGCCTGGAGGAAAACCCTTCCGAGCATAGGGAAGAGGGCGGCGGCTGAATGTGCGATTTCATTTGCGGGAGTTATGGGATAGCCGAAGAAGCAGTCGCACCCAGCCAGCAGGGCACCGTATATCACAGCGTCATTCCCCCTGAGCATTATCTTGTTTTTCTCACTCATATATATCAGGAGCCTTCTTCGATCTCTTCAATGACAGTTATCGCACCGGGTTCCGGACAGGCATAGAAACAGGAGCCGCAGCCCACGCATCCCTCGCCGGAATACAATACATAGCGGTAGCCGTGTGAATTGAGCTTGTCCTCGAGGCGGAGGAGTTTCTTCGGACAGGCGCGGATGCATCTCTCGCAGCCCTTGCATTCATTGATGCTGATGGCTGCGGTAAACTTTTTCTTCTTGCCGTCCATTTGAAAATCCTCGGATAAAATTAAAAATAATATACATAAAAAAATGAAAACTTTTAGGAAGCAAAGGAAAAAACAGAGGAATTTCAGCCGGACGACAAAAGCCTACTGGTTCTTGTCTTTTTCAAAAAATGAAAGGAATCCGACGTCGGCGCCAGACTTGTCGGTCTTCATCTTCCTGAAGGCCGTGGTCTTGGTCACATGAAACGAAGTCTGTTCAAGAAGGGATTCATATTCCTTGTCGTCTACTTCCTGTGATGCCTGGGAAGCCTCCGGATTTTCCGAGATTGGCCTGTCGCTCAGGAGGAATACAGTCTGGCCCACGCGGAGATGGTCGCCTGTCTTGAGTTCCTGTTTCCCGCTGGCAAAGACATTGTTCACACGTGAACCGTTCGTGCTGCCCATGTCCTCAAGCAGTATGCCTTCGCCGGTGACAAAGACTTTGCAGTGCACCCTTGAGACCTTCTTGTCGAAGACGCAGACATTGTTCTTCTCGCTTCGCCCGATTGAGTTTTCACCTGCAATCAGTTCGAATTCTTCGCCTTTATTCATTCCGCTTAGACAAATCAATTTTGGCATTTCTAAAATAACCTCAGTATGATTATTCATGGATCAGTCCGATTTACAGATATCAATTTTCCCAAGTTAACATTAACTTGTTTAAATAAACCTTATAACTTATTTTTTTCAATGGAAAATACAAGCATAATAAATCAAATTTAAAAAAAAGTATTAAATCATTGGATTTTTCACGTCCGATTATTATAATTTATATCCTGAATTTAAAATTTAGTTTCTTAAAAAGCAGAAAGAGAGAGGGTAAAAATGAGAGTATTCAACTTCAGCGCGGGCCCGGCAATGCTTCCAACAGAAGTGATGGAGCATGCTGCGCGTGAGTTTTCAGATTATCATAAGACTGGTTGCGGGATCATGGAGCTTACGCATCGCGGCGGTGAATTCACCGAAGTCATCGAAGCCGCTGAAAAGAATATCCGCACGCTGATGGGAATCGGCGATGAACACGCTGTGCTCTTCATCCAGGGAGGCGCAAGCCTTCAGTTCGCCATGATACCCATGAACCTCCATGTCCCCGGGACAGCCATGGAATATGCCGATACCGGCGCCTGGTCATCCGCGGCCATCAAGGAAGCCAAGCTGTTCGGCGATGTAAAGGTCGTATGCAGCAGCAAGGACACCAACTACAATAAGATCCCCGACATCCGCCACTGGAAGCTGGATCCCAAGGCGTCCTATCTCCACATAACCTCGAACAATACCATATTCGGCACGCAGTACCATTCCTTCCCTGAGACAAAAATCCCCTTGCTTGCCGACATGTCGAGCGATTTCATGTCCAGGGTCGTGGACGTAGGCCAGTTCGATCTCATATACGCCGGCGCCCAGAAGAACATCGGACCCAGCGGAGTTGCCGTGGTGATAATCAAAAAGGAGCTCGTGAAGAGGACTCCCGCGAATACTCCGACCATGCTCAAGTACGCGACATACATTGACAACAAGTCCCTCTACAACACTCCGCCGACATTCGCCATATACATGATCAGGCTTGTCACGGACTGGATGATCAAGAAGGGCGGACTTGCCGCCATCGAGAAGATAAATGACACGAAATCCGAAGCCCTCTACGAGACGATCGAGGAAGGGGATTTCTACAAGAATCCCGTTGAACCGGCAAGCCGTTCCAAGATGAATGTAGTATTCCGTCTTCCAACAGAGGTGCTTGAAGAGAAGTTCGTCAAGGAGGCGAAGGCAAAAGGCCTTATCGGTCTCAAAGGGCATCGCTCCGTCGGTGGAATCAGGGCGAGCATCTACAACGCAATGCCTCTTGAAGGCGTTGAAAAGCTGATTGATTTCATGAATGAATTCGAGAAAAACAATTCCTGATAATATTTGAAATCAGAGACCTGAAAGAGCATCGCGGGAATTGCCTCGGTGCTCTTTTTTTTGAATTAAACAGGGGGGAGCCATGGACGGAAAAATACAGTATCATGAGGCCAGGTGGTGGAAACAGGGCAAGGGTAAAGCCATCCAATGCTTCCTTTGTCCGCGTTTCTGCAACATATTCGAGGACAGGACGGGTTTTTGCGGGATAAGGAAGAATATTGCAGGCAGGCTCTATTCGATCGCCTATGGAAGGCCTGTCGCCCTTCATGTCGATCCGATTGAGAAGAAACCCCTCGCTGAATTCCTTCCCGGGACCTGGACATTCTCCCTTGGGACTTTCGGATGCAATCTGGCGTGTTCATTCTGCCAGAACCATCATCTTTCCAGGGGCTACTACGACGAGGAAAAGGAGCAGGGGGGGTATTACCCTCCTGAAAAGATTGTCTCCCTGGCACTGATCGAAGACTGCAAATCGATCGCCTTCACCTACAATGAACCCGTGATCTGGGCTGAATATGTCATAGATATTGCGAAAGCCGCAAAAGAGGCAGGTCTCTCGACGATACTTGTCTCCAATGGCTACGTTACGCCCGATACGGCATCCGAGCTCTTCCCGCTCATTGATGCCGCCAATATCGACATGAAAGGTTTTTCAGAGGAGTTCTACAGCAGGATGACCGGTGGAAAGCTCCAACCCGTACTCGATGCCATGAAATATTTCGTATCGCTCGGCAAGCATCTGGAAATCACAAACCTGGTGATTCCCGGCAAGAATGATTCCAGGGAGATGATAAATTCCTTCCTTGACTGGACGTCGCTCAACCTCGGCACGGAGATCCCACTTCATTTTTCAGCTTATCATCCCGACTACAAATACAAGGAAAGCCCGCATACTCCGCCCCAGACACTTCTGGACATCAGGGAGCTGGCTGTCTCCAAGGGGTTCAAAAGCGTCCATCTTGGAAATATCTCAATGTCCGCCCTGGGGAAACGCAAGCCGGATTCATGGACAAAGTAGGTTCTGTCCATCCATCAATCCAAATGTGCTGCAGGATCATTTCTTTTTCTTGAAATGCCTTGAATCACCCCATTCGCCATATCCTATTGTCTCACCTATGGACGAGATTCTCTTTTCAAGACAGCTCCTGCACATCGAGGAGTTCTCATCCAGGCATGGCTTATTGTCGTACAGCTGATAGGAGGCCCGGTATTTTGTCTCAGTGATATTCGGCATGATTATGTTGGCGCCTGCAAGAAGTCCCATCTCCCTTCCAGTAGGATTTAAAGACTGCAGCGCCGTAGTAGATGCGATATTCACATCCTTGAGATAGATTCTCGTGGCGGCAATCATCTTAAGGGAAAGATTGAGCTGATAGTTTTTTATGCTGTCAAAATCAGGCAGTGAATCGGCGAGGGGTGTCTCCTTATGGACGACATACGGGCCCATGCCGATCATGTCGGCATCAATTTTCTTGAAGAAGAGAATGTCATTGACAAGGTCGTCGATTGTCTGAAAAGGCAGGCCTATCATTACACCGGTTCCAACCTGGTAGCCAAGTTTTTTCAAATATTCAAGGCATTTGAGGCGGACTGAATACACATGGTCGCCGGGATGGAGCTTCCTGTAAAGCTTTTCATTCGATGATTCGATCCTTAAAAGATATCTATGCGCGCCTGCCTGCAACCATCTTCTGTACGTGTCTTTTGTCTGCTCGCCCAGCGAGAGCGTAATTCCCAGTTTGCCGTCCGACAGCTTTCTTATCTTCTTTATAAGCTTCTCGATGAAGGATGTAAATGTCCTGGAGGTTACTTCGCCAGACTGAAGCACGATCGAACCGTAGTTGTTCTGAAAAGCCCATTCCGAAGCCTTCAGGATCTCCTCCTCCTCCATCATGTAGCGTTCCTGCGATTTGTTGCTTTTACGGATTCCGCAGTAATAGCAGTCCTTCTCGCAGATATTGCTGAGCTCGATAATTCCCCTGAAATAAACAACCTTTCCTACGTTGTCGGTTTTAATCTCGTAGGCCTTTTCAAATAAATCCTGCATCTGGGTTTTATTTGTAAGACTTAAAAGGACCTTGAGATCGTCGGAAGTCAGAGTGCCTCCGCCATCAATAGATTTCAATATTTCAGCAAATGTATTCATGTTATTTCTTCTTCTTAAGCAATGGTTCAATGTATTTCCGATATAAGGCAAAAAGATATTCGATTCGCTTCATTTCATCGGTGAATGCCTGCGGACGGTAACAGAGGTCGACAGCCTTGTCGAGTTCCTTGTGTGCCTTGACTAGGGCAGGGGGCATTGAAAGAGGATCGTATAAATCAGCAAGCGAGCTTTCCGGGAATTCTTTCCGTGCATCCAGAACTCTTTGGGCCACCTGCTCCACAGTCTTAATGTTCTTTCCCGAGGGCTTGTCAGGCCATGGAAAATTATTATAGACAATGTCGTTGGAATATCTGAAATCACCTTTAAGTCTTCCGCAAACATACTTCATCCATATCATGTGCATTTCCGAACTCAGCACGCCGAAATGATAAAGAGTGGCGTCCGGAATACATGCGCAGCTGTTATGAACAATGTGATCAGGAGAGAAAAAGCCGAAAGGGATATATTTTCTGTTCTCTGACGTGTGAAGTGGAATTAGTACATAGTTATCTTTAGGCTGGCGGATTTCAGCAAATAGAGCAGGCGTATCGGCTATTTTTTGAGTAGGAATTTTCTTGCTCGCCAATCTGAATTCCCGAACTTTCTTGACACGAAGCATTATATCCGGCAACTGTTTTAATTCGCCAGGTTCAAAGTCAACAAGCCAGAGGCACCATCTTTTCAGATTATTCAAATATTCTTTTGCACTAATCAATGGCTTGATAAACTTACCGCACAAAGGCTCAGACTCTAGAAGTGATTTCTTTTCCTCATCTGTCAAGATTAGATTCCCATCATCAACAGGTTTGTTGCCATAAATAATTTCCGGAACAGGGGATATTGTTTTTTTTCTTGACAAAACCACAAGGTCACTCATTTCAACAAGATAAGGATTTATATTGCTTGCCAGCTTCTCATGCGCTTCGGAATCAGGCTTGTCGTAGTAATATATATGCTTTCTGTATGTGTCAAAATTCGCGAAGCCTATTATCACGACATAGACATGGGCCATTCCCCTTGCCTCATTGCTCCACCTGAAAGTCCTATGTCCAAAGTGGATCTTGATATGATACTTCTGAAAGAGTTCATTCCATAGTATTCCCGGCTGTTCACCCTGTGAAATAGAATTGGTGGAAACAAAGGCCACTTTCGCCTTCGTGTTCTGTATGTATTGAGCGGCCTTGAGATACCAGCAAGTGACATAGTCGAGGGATTTATAATTTTTCATTCCTTGGAAAACCAGATCCATGTCAGAATCCTGCTGCGAATTTCGAAGGTGCTTGCCGATAAAAGGCGGATTCCCGAAAATATAGTCAAATTTTACACCATGCTTGTCTTGCTGGCCTTGAATTTCCATCTCATCCACAATGTTCAGCTTATTAGCCAAAACATTGATTGTGTCATAATGTGCGCGAGGCTCTTTGACAATGCCGACATTCACAACGTTTGCCGAAACATCGAAATAGTTCCCGTGCATCAGGAAATTCCAATCAATGCGGAGGGCGTTAGCGTTTGCGATGTTCGCAGACTTCTGGAGTGGAAGACGGACAAAGTAATCGCCGACGGCTTCAGACAATTTTATATTCATCTGGTGATCCATAAGCCACATTGCGACTTCCGCAATTCTTGCAGGGAATTTCTCGATTTCAATTCCATAAAATGAATCGACATCAATCTTGGAGAAGTATTTTATATCGAGAATATCACCGTATCTGTGAAGGATTTTAAGTATCTCGATTTCGAGAAGCCTCAATTCCCTGTAGGTTATCACGAGGAAGTTTCCACATCCACAGGCCGGATCAAAGAATTTCAAAGCGGCAATTTTATCATGGAATACGCGGAGCTTTGTTTTCACATTTCTTATTCCATCGAATTCAGACTGGAGCTCATCTAGAAAAAGAGGTTTTATTACCTTCAGGATATTCTTTTCCGAGGTATAATGAGCGCCTATGTTCCTTCTTTTCTCCGGATCCATTACCGACTGGAAAAGCGAACCGAATATTGCCGGCGATATCTGGCTCCAGTCAAAATAACAGCATTCAAGGAGCGCGTTTCGCATTTCGGAATCAAATGAGGCGAGGGGGAGGGGCTCTTCGAACAGTTTTCCATTTATATATCTGAATTGCGAGAGTCTTTCATCAAGAGTGTTATGGCGTTTGGATTCAGGTGTATTTAAAACCTGGAATAGATGCGCAAGCTTTGATCCAGTATCCGAACCGTCCACGGCAACCTGCTCTATAAATTCGGTAAAAGTCCCTTTTTCGAATATGCCTGTATCATCTGCAAAAAGACAGAAAAGGATTCTTACGAGTAAAACTTCGAGCTGATGTCCTGAATATCCCGAAGCAAGGAGCCTGTCGTGGAGCTTTCCCATAAGCTCGGCGGCTTTTATGTTAACAGGATCCTGATCCTTGTATGTTTGTTTCCTATAGCCGGCGATGAATCCGAAAAGATGAATGTTCTTATGGAGTTCGGTGAGATTAAATTCGTTTTCCGAGCCATCCTCAAGATCGAAAAGTCGAAATCTCTCGAAATCAGAAACAAGCACATACTTCGGAAGTTCATATTCCTTGAGTCCGGAGAAATAATCCAAGGCCTGTGTATATGCCTTGTCGAGGCTTTTGCCTTTTGACTTATGTTCTACAAGAAGCGTTCCTTTCCAGAACAAATCGATAAAACCATGCTTATCTCCAATTAGCTTTACAGGTTCCTCAAAGGTGGCAATGCGCTTGCGGGATATTCCGAAGACATTAAAGAAGGAATCCCAAAAGGATTTGGATTCCGAACGTTCGCAGTGGACATCTTTCCATTCGTTGGAAAACTCGATCGCTCTTTTATTGATTTCGTTCCAGCTTAAAGGCATTGGATAAATTATTCAGTTATTGTAAAACATATAATGTGATTTGATAATTTGATGCTGGAAGAAATAAACGCAAGCATAAAAAGTCAGGGAGAGGGGAATGATTAGTAAGAATATTATACATTATGATAACACCCAGATTAATCTTTCCAGCCTGGAAGCCTCCGGCTTGCAACGTCGCATAATATACATTATGTTAAGTCGCAAGGGTTGACTAATGAGGTTGTTTGATATAGCTATGTATTTGATTATGTGCTTGTTATGATATAGCAGGCAGAGGCGCTGTTGATAACTTGTCAACCGTGCAGGTTCTCGTTATTTAAATCTCTAATCATCTCCTCAGGAAGGGATTCTATTGAAAGAATGACTGCTGTCTTGCCATCTGGAAGAACTACGGATTCCCCTTTCCTCTTTGAGACAAGGGCCTTCGAGAACCGTGAATCGCTTGAAAGCATATTCTTGTCAGGCTCCGAATCCCACAACCCAACAATATGGTACGTTTCCCTGTGTCCGTTCGTGTCCAGCTGGACAGTGGTGCCAACTTTCACATGGTCGCAGGAGTCAAGTTTTTCAAAGTTGAACGGTATTACATCGGCCAGATCCCTGTCAATTTCGGCTTTCCGCTTATTCAGGAAGCTCTGGCGCTCCTTTGCAGCTGAAAACTCGGCGTTCTCCCTCAAATCACCATAACCCCGTGCATGGGCTATCGCCGCAGTGTTCTCAGGAAGATGCTTGTTTATTATGTCCTCGAATTCCTTGACTCTCGCACTGTAGGACTTCATGGATGTTATCGGAATAGGGGATTCATCGGTTTTCTTTTCAGGTTTCTGGATATTCAAAGCCCCCCTGCCCTGATTCCTTTCAAGGAAAACTTTGAATTCAGGGGACAATCTGGACATTCTTACCAGAAGACTCTGGATTTCATGCGGGGTCAACGCCTTGTTGTTGTTCATTGCCTCGAAAATCTCTTCCTCGTTCTCCGAATGACGCTCAAGCAGATATTTCTGGAGCTCCTGGTTCTCTATAAGATGCTTCTTGAGCTCCTTCCTGGAGTCAGCCCATGAGAACGGCTCGAAATCCGATATTCCGTGAAATATGTTCTTGAAGTTCAATTTCGTCAGTACGGCTTCAGGAACATTGCCGCGGTTCTTCCATAGGTAAAGGAGCATGTCCGCCGACAGTCTTTCCCTTGTCTTGATTTTTTGAAAGTCAATCAGCCCTGAAGAAGTGTTTAAAACCCTCAATGGCATCGCAAAAAAGAGACTGTCAAGATACTCCTTTGAAAACAGCGCGCGCGCCAGGCCAAGAAGGGCCTGTATATGTTCACATGGAAGTTCATCCCAGAGAATCAGCTTTTCGGTCTGTACGGCCTCCGGTTTCTCCGGGAGGAACGGTATTTTAATCTTCAGCCCCCTTATGATTTCAGCCAGCTGGGACGCCGTGCATCCTGCGTCAATCATAAGCGACAGGGTTTCAGCATATAGGATCTGTTCTTTGAGGGATGGCTCCTCCCTTAATTTTCCGAGGCATTCCGATATCTTCTTCCTCTCGTCGTCTGTAACAGCAGCCAGCTTCAATGATTTCTCCCTCATTCCGACGAGGATAACATTGAGTTCCTTCATGTTCCTTGCGGACAGGATGTTTTTTTCAACCTGGATGTCGTTGGATGCCGGACTGTCCTTCCACCATGAATTGAATTGTTCCAGGGTCATCGGGGATGGAAGCAGAGTGGCGAATGCGATCTTGTCGGCCTGCTGCTCGGACAGGGGATTCAGTGAAAATCCCCTGAGCAAGGAAATCCATTCGGCTTTCGGGACGCCGCTCTTCGCCTTGGCTGTAAGATTCTGGAGCATTGCATTGTCGGGTTTGAACAGAAGGAATTCAGACAGCACCTTCTGGAGGGACACCGTGTAGCTTTTCTTCAACCCTGAAGCGTCTTTGACGCCTATTCCGCCGGTAAGCAGATCGAATGACGATATCGTGCCCCATTTGTTCTCCTTCTCCGAAAAGAAGTACTCTCCGGCGCCCATCACGCGGATCTTGTTGAATCTCACTGCGATTTCACGTTGCGGGATTGTTTGATCCTTCAGCCCGAGCGCAGCGGCGGCGTTGTTCCTTGAAATATCCAGGGGGAGCGTTTTCTTCAGTGCCTTGTAAAGCATGTTCCTGAGCTGCGGGGTATCGAGCGGAGACAGTTCGCACAGCCTGTAGCAGAAAAGAGATCTTCCCAGGGAGTTCTCAATTGAATCCCCCCATCGTTCGAGCAGCAGGCTTATATGCTCGGGGACATCCCCTGAACATATTGATTCGCATTGTGACAGTGCCGACAGGATTGAATCCATGGCGGCCTGATTTTCCGAATCCATGGCTTCATCGAATAGCTTTTCAAGGTTCTGGGATGATATCATAATAATAAGTTTCTTGCGGGGTGTGTTGTTATGGGCTCTTGGGTTCGCCGTTGTATGTCCTGTAGTTCTTCTGGGCGTTGGCCTTCAGGGATTTTGCAGTTACAGGATCAAAAGGGCCCCTCACCAGGACGGTGTCTTCAAATTCACTGGACATCTTGTCCGGGGTTACGCTCCTGTAATAGACTCCGTCGATGAGAAAACCGAGATCTCCGTATGCATATTTAACGCTCAGCTGCATCCATGCAAGTTTCCCATGGTAATCAAGCTTCAACTGGAGATCGTAGAAACCCTTTTTCTGGGCGGATGGAATCATCTCTATTTCCTTGATGTTCCGGGAATGCAGGAACGCATTCGAATTTATCCATTTCGTATTTCCGTTGTAGGCCGGAACCTCGACTTCCAGCCTGTTGGCTCTTGGATATTTCACTATCTCGTTTATCGTCATGACGTAGGATGGTTCTTTTGATTTGCTGTCGGCATCAAGAGTTTCACAGCCGCATATGAAAAGAAACAGGCCCAGCACCGGAACGATATTAATTAAATTCCTACTTTTCATCTTTATATCCCTTTTTTACCTTGTTTATGTTTTTACGGAAAATCTTCGAGGCATTCCTGTCAATTTCATCATCCGTCTGCTCCTTCTTCTTCCTTTCCTTCTCCTTCATGGAACCGAGGATTGCTTCTGGAAGATCGGTGAGCTGTATTGTGTTATTCTCGCAGAGCGTCGCGACGCGCTTGAGCATGTTCTCGAGTTCGCGTACGTTCCCCGGCCATCTGTATGACATGAACGCCTTCAACGATTCCTGTGCAATCACGACGGACTGCTTGTTTTCCTTCTCATAATCTTCGAGGAAATGCGCCACCAGGAGGGGGATGTCCTCAATCCTTTCCCTTAACGGCGGTATTTCAATCGGAATGACGCTCAGCCTGTAATAGAGGTCATCCCTGAATTCACCTCTCTTTATCTTCTCCTCGAGGTTTTCATTTGAGGCCGCCAGGACGCGGATGTCGATAGGGATGTTCTCAGTTCCCCCGACCCTCCTTATCTCCTTTTCCTGGAGTACCCGTAGCAGCTTCACCTGCATGCTCAACGGAATCGCGCTTATCTCATCAAGGAATATCGTTCCTCCGCTTGCTGTCTCGAAAAGCCCCTTCTTGTTCGTGTTCGCCCCGGTGAATGAGCCCTTGACATATCCGAACAGCTCTGATTCCAGGAGGGTCTCGGGCATTGCCGCGCAGTTCACCACGACAAACGGACCGTCGTGCCGGGGGCTTGAATTATGAAGTGATTTCGCGACCAGCTCCTTGCCGGTGCCGCTTTCACCGAGGATGAGAACAGTACTGGTGGTTTTTGCAACTTTTTCAATGAGCCTGTATACCCTCAGCATTGGTTCGCTGTCTCCGACTATGAGGTCGAAATGATAGTTCGCAGTAAGGGTCGACTTCAGCACCTCGTTTTCAGCAAGGGCCATTTCATATGACAGGGCCCTCTGTATGGTGATCATCAGTTCATCGAAATTGAATGGCTTTATGACATAGTCAAAGGCTCCATTCTTCATGGCCGCCACGGCAGGCTCGACGTCCGAATAGGCGGTCATCACGATGATGGCAAGATGGGATTGGAGCTCCCTGCCCCGCTGCAGAAGCGTTATTCCATCAATCCCGGGAAGCCTGACATCGGTGATCATCAGGTCGAAGACTTCCTCTTTAAGCTTGTCCAACGCATCGTTGCCGTTGAGGCAGGTTGAAACCGAATAGCCTGATTTTGCAAGAAGTTTCTTCAAAACCTCTATTATCGTGAGTTCGTCGTCGACAATAAGTATTTTTGCCATATATGATTTACCTGGATTCCCTGACTGTTTACATTAACAACAAGCGATAAGGCCTTTTCAAGCGGGCTAATCACTCAACACTTTAAGCAGAAGCCTCTCATCCCATGTGAGGAAACGGTCGTTCTCACTGAATATCCTCAGTATCTCTCCTCTTTGCTTCATGTCCTTCGGATGTGTAAGGATTCCGGCTATGCCACACCAGTACGCGTCAGCGAACTTGTTCTCAGAGACCAGTTTCGCGAGAAGCTCGGATGGTACAGGTGAAATCATTGCATCAGCACAAAGCTTGTCGGCATCGGAGGAAATATTCGACGATTCAAGAATGTACTTCTGCCTTTTTTCAGCTTCTTTCGCCGTAAGTTTCCCTGAATTGACTTCCAGTGCATTTTTCAGCAGGCTGAGTTTTGGATAAAACGCGATCGAGCAGAACCTGTAATCGTTCAGGCTCTCATTCACCTGCCTCAGCATCGCGACCGGAGAATGCGCACGTGCAATCCTGAGAATTGCCAGCTGCCTCCAAAGCTCCCCGGAAACGGTATTTCCGCTAATCCGTTCCTCGATCAGGGGATAAAGTTCCTTCTCGGAGCTGAATCCTGATCCGACCGCATACGCCCTTGCAAGCGCGGCTGTCATGATCCTCGCGCAAATATCTGGAGCCACGCATCTGGCCTCCTTGAGGAACTGGAGCCTCTTCGGGTCAAGCGTCCTGGTATCATCCAGCAGCCATGCGGCCATCCTGCACCAGTTGAAATCATTGCTGAGTTCAGGGAACTGCTTGAACTGCTCGCCATATTTCTTCAGGGCCTTGTGATACTCATCCCTGCCGACATCTGATCTTTCCAGGAAGGTAAGCATGTGCAGAAGGGCGATTCTCACTTCACGGTCGGGACGCTGCATCGAATACTGGTATGCCGCGGCAATATCATTCGCCTTGACAGGCTGATGCAGCATAAGCGCATATTCAATTGCAAGGTTTGACGTAAGCGTGTCCATCGGCCCCATGGGGGTCTGCTTGAATTGTTCAGCCATTGCCTGAAGACCAGAAAGGATGGACGACTGGGATTCCCAGTCGCCATAGTTCATGTATACTGCTCCTTGCGCGAAAATGAAAGATGGAACCCAGAAAAGCAGATTCCCCTTTACTCCAGCGATAAGTTTGTCCGCCCCCATGTGTTTCGATGCGTTCATTATCTGGAACGCCTGAGCCCAGTTTCCAGTGTCGATCGAACTGCCGATGGACATGGTCGACAGAAGTTCCTGGTTGTTGATCTTCCCGCTGTTCCTGACGACTTGCTCGTAGATCCAGGCGTCTCCCGGGGTTTCGGATTCCCAGTAGTAGAACGGTATCCTGTTGTCGGCAATGTTCTTGATGGGGCTTGCCGAAGCGAGCGCGGCAAGGCACTGTCCCTGGATTGATTTTATCTGATCCCTGATTGACTGGTTGAGGTTCTTCATGTTTCCGCATCTGGAATTCGCAGTCATCGCCTTTTCAAGAGCGGCAATGAAGTTGTTGTTCTTCAAGTCCTTTGCGGCGCCCTCCAGGAACATCATGGCCTGAAGATCCGGCAGGAACGACATCAGGAGCTTCATCTGCCTTGATATCTCATCCGAATATCTTTTATACAGATCGGTATTCTTATATCCATTGTTCAATTCGATAAGCACCTGCGAGGCATCCTGCGCCCTGCCCGTCTTCATCAGCCCGGAAAACTCCCTCCACAGGTCGATCGCCTTCCTTTCATCCTGCGCCCTCTTGAAATCTTCAGAGACGGCCTCCCAGCCCTTCTTCTCCTGCGGAGTGAATCCGTTGAACGATTTCACAAGATCGGCAAACTGCGCCCCCATGTGGTTGAAAAGGAAGAATGTCAGTATCGAAGCGACATCCTGCTTTGTCAGCTTCACCCCTGAATCCGGCTTGAGAATCCTCTGCAGGAGAAGCTGGTTTATATTTTCCGAAGTCAGGGAATCCCACTGGATTGTCTTCCCCATCTTCCCCTTCTCCATGCTGGTCATCATCTTGAAAGTCTTTTCGGTGACACGGTCGACATCGAATCCCGTCAGAAGTCCAGGGAAAGGCTTGCCACGCAGAAACGCCTCATTCCTTTCAAAAACGCCGAAGAGCCCTGCCTCGCTCGAAACTACCGTGCCTTTTATGAAATTGGATTTCGAGATGAAGCTTTCGGGGATGGCAACTTTTTTATTCTCTTCGAGCCATGCATCTAAAAGCTCCTTGAGATATGCCGCGTCTTTTTTCTTGAGGTAATAGGCTTCAAAGTCGCCAAGGGCAAGATAGTATCCGTCGACAAGATTATTCTGGGCGAGCTTGTCCTGGCGCAGCTTCTCCTCTTCGGCAAGCTTTTTCTTCTCCAGGTCAAGACGTTCCCGTTCCTTCTTCGCCTCCTCCTCCCGTATTACCCTCTCCTCCTCCTGCTTAATCTTCTGGAGGGCGTCGGAGATCATCAGGAACCCATGGTTGAGGCTGTTCTTGTCGTCAACCGAAATCTCAAAGTCCTTGTTCTTATTGGCATATTGGAGCAGGTTTTCAATCCTCTTGCTGGCATCCTCGAGGACCTGCTTCTTCTCTTTGCTGAAAACCATCGCCTTGAGTATTCCGCACAGGTCGGCGGTCTCCTTTCGCATGTCGGCCAGCTTCTTCTGCATTTCATCCTTCGCGTTCTGCTGGGCTACAAGCTTGCCTTTCAAACCCTGGAGGAGCTTGTCGGCATCATCGGGCACGTTGGCGGGATATTTCTTGACGTAGTTCTGTATCAGGTTGATGCCGTATTCAGGGTCAACCCTGTCTATGTCGGACTTCAACTTCTGCCATTCATTGCTTATGATCTGGGCATGTGTAAGCTGAGGCTGGGGCGCCGGGTGGGTGGTCGCCGTGGATTTTCCAGAACCGCCGCCGCTGCTCTTCTTGCTTTCCAAATAGAAGAAAATCGCTATCGCGAGTATGGCGAGCACAATGACGGCGGCAACGAGAGTGGTGATGAGCCTGAGGATAGGGTCCGGCGGCGCCTTTTCCTCGTGTGGATGGACTGCGGGTGCATTAGGCTTCGCAGCTCCAACCGGCTTATGGAAAACCTTCCTCTCGATATCATGGATTTTATCAAGGGTCTTGCATATCTCCTTCCATGATGAAGGTCTCTTTTCAGGATTCTTGGCAAGAAGATGATCCACGATGTTGGATATGGAAGGGTTGATTTCCTTGCTGATCTCTACAAGCGGGACATGCTTGTCATTGAGATGCTTCTTCATGACCGCCTCGGCATCATTGGCCATGAAGGGAGGTATTCCCGCAAGCATATGATACAGCGTCGCCCCGAAGGAATACATGTCGGAACGGCAGTCTATCCTGTGGACATCTCCTGCGATCACCTCTGGCGGGGCATAAAGGGGGGTCGCCATAAGGCCTTCCTTTGTATCCTTCTTTTCATCATGGATCGACTTGGCAAGACCCAGGTCGGCGAGCTTCGCACCGCCGCTGCTGTTCAGGATGATGTTGTCGGGCTTGATGTCGCCATGGCACAGCTTCTGCCTTTCCCATGCATAGTCGAGGGCCGAAGCGATCTTGCTCGCGATGTCTAACGCATCTTTTGGAGGAAGCAGGCCGTCCCTGGAAATCCTGGTATCCAGGGTCTCTCCTTCAATCAGCTCCATGGCAAAATAATAAATGCCATCAAGGGTGCTTCCGGCGTCATAGACCTGGACTATGTTGGAATGGCTGAGACTTGCAGCCGATCTCGCCTCCTTGAAAAAGCGTTCGACGAATTCAGTGTCGCGGGAGAGCTCGTCGGAAAGCACTTTGAGCGCTACATATCTTTCAAGGTTGAGCTGTTTAGCCTTGTATACTACCCCCATCCCCCCCTGCCCCAGCTTGCTCTCGATAAGGAATCCGTTTATGACAGTGCCGGAGTTCAGATGGCTCACTGAAGGAAGAGCGATTGTATTGCCGCAGTAGATGCAGTTCTGCTTCCCGCTGGCAGGATCAGCGGCGAGTTCAACATGTTTCCTGCATGTCTGGCAATAACCTAGCATTTAAATCCTTCAATAAATTTCACGTTGTTGCACAATGGTTCCCGGGAAAAATCCACAGGAAGTCTCTGATGAAAAAACAATTAAATTTAAATTACACTCTTTCCGGATAAAATCAAAACCCTCTTTAATTATGCGTGCAATAACAGGAATGCCGATGAAAATCCCGTTTTCGGGACTAGTGTCGCGTATCGCAAATACGCCGAATAAAATTATGTCTATTTTTGATGCGGATTTGGCTTGGATGGAACAAGGCGATACTGAAGTATCGTCGGTTCCGACCAAGACGAAGGCCGCGCAAAAAGAGGCATAACCGTATTACGGCGTGGGTCTTTCGGCGTTCAGCCCGTCCGCCTCCGCACAACGATGCTTCAGCATCGCCTTAGCGGAGTCGTACAGACTGAACATCCAAAATCCCCCACGTTTTATTTCGGCCTATTTGCGATACATGACACTAGTTGAGGCCGGGTATTTTCGGCGGGGGTTTCTCAAACCTGATTATCACGTATTTCTTCTTCTTATACGCAAGCTCCAGCATCAGCCGGGGATCCCTGCTGGCGATATTATAATCGTTCACCATTCCCCCGAATGTTCCTTTTTCAAACAGGATGTATTTTTCTTTTCCGGTCAATTCATCCCCCTCGAACAAGTAACCTGTCGGCTGGCGTATGTAATAAATGAACGGCGTGTAGTTCGATATCCCGAAATTATAAAGAAACAGTGTTTCGCCGGGAGGTACGGCCCTGTTGATTGCAATCCCTGCGGGCCGCTTCACCTCGAACTGCCTGATCACGGGAAATACGAAACAGCAGATTTGAAAGACGATTATGATCGCAATCCCGGCGCTGGCCAGCGACAGCTTGAGTGAATCCGTAAACTTGTCCATCTTCTTGAAGAAATATACAAGGAATGCGGCTGTCAGCACGGATGTCAGAAGTTCAGGCAGATAATAAGTGTAGTCCAGCGGCAGCGGCGGCTTGACCTTGAGGATTTCGAATATCTTCGCGATGAACCTCATGCTCACAAGGAAAATCCCGACCGCAAGACCGAAGGCGGAAATGATGGACAGCGCGAGAACCGTATTCCTCCATGTCCTGAGCGGCCCGCTGTTGTCCTGGAGCCGCGAAAGCATGAATCCGGTCATTACGCTCGAAAGAGCTATCAACGGCACGAAATAACGGGCCCTTACTCCAGGCTGCATCATCAGGCATGCCACGCCAACAACGATCGCCCAGAAAAGACTTTTAACAATTATCTTTTCATTTTCATGCAGTTTTTCAAATATTTTTTCCCGTCGTAAAGATGGAATGAACAGGAGCCATGGCAGGAAATAGCACAATCCCTGGAGGACATCCCTGCTCCAGGAAAAGAAAATCTTTGAGAGCTTCGCCCACCACGGCTTGTCGCCCTTGAGCGAATCCATCCCGATTACATTGTCAAGGATATCGGAAAGCCATTCACTGCTCATCTTCGAGGCCACCGGCGGGGCATTGCCCGGGACGGATGTCACATCCGACTGCTTGCTGATCAATACGGTGACGGCCCATATCGAAAAAACCAGAACCATGACCGTTATGCCTGCCGCATGATGGAACGAACGCAGTTCCCTTAATTTCCTTTCGTAATAAAGACAGAAGAACACAACGCTGTAGAAAAACACAAGTATCAGAGGGCCTTTCAGCAGGAGACCAAGTCCAAGGATGATCCCGGGAATCATCCATAGGAGCCACCGGGACGAATTCAGGGAGCGGTAATTCAACCATGCAAGCACGGCCATGCCTGTAATGCCCGCATAAGCACCGTCAATCTCGATGAGCCTGCCCTTGTCGATGATACCAAGAGTCGTGAGGAAAATAATGGAGGATATGATTTTTCCGTCAATGCCCAGGAATCCTGAAGGCATGACGACAATCAGAAGCGCGAAAAATAAAATGGACAACGCCGAAGGAAGGCGGGCGGAAAATTCATCCGTACTGCCTGTCAGCTTGAATGATGTCGCGATCATCCAGTTGATCAATGGCGGTTTCTTATAGTACTTTTCACCGGCGAGTTCGGGAGTTATCCAGTTGCCGCTCTGTATCATTGAAATTGCCGGCATGGTGCGTTTGGGTTCATTGCCCTGTACTTCACGGCTTCCCAGTCCCGGCAGATATATGCATGCCCAGACGAGCATGACGGCAACAGCTGCGGAAAATCTCCCGAACTTGTAGTTCAATATGTCAAACTTCATGTAAAATCCGTCTCTTTCTTTTAAGATATTTCACTGCCGTCCAATGGATTATTGGATTTATTCGCCATAGGCGAATTGCAGGATTAATGGATTGTTGCAACTCAAGGAGACATACACAAAAATGAACATTCAAAAAATCCGAAATGCCTCTTTTGGAATCCCTCTCCGAATCCTTCTTTGTTATCCTTATCTTGAATTCAAATCCGTCCATCCATCCGTCCGTCATCCTGTGGGATGACTCTGAAAAGCAAAAGGACTACGCCTGGAATGTGAACCGCCTGGCCGGAGGAATATCTTCACAGAGCCTTTTCCACAGCTCCGATGACAGTTTCAATGGCCTTTATCCTCGCAAAATACTTGCAGTTCGATTCGACTATGGTCCACGGGGCGTGGGATGTGCTCGTCCTGTCGATCATCTCATCGACTGCGGCTGAATACAAATCCCACTTTTCCCGGTTCCTCCAGTCCTCGTCGGTTATCTTCCACTGCTTCCAGGGAGTAGTCTGGCGCTCCTTGAATCTCCTGAGCTGTTCTTCATTGCTTATATTCAGCCAGAATTTCACGATCACGGCACCGAAGCTGGAAATATGCCTTTCCATGTCGTTTATCTCCCCGTATGAACGGCGCCATTCCTTCTCACTGCAGAAGCCCTCGACTCTTTCAACAAGGACCCTGCCATACCAGGTGCGGTCGAATATGGCCATATGCCCCGCCTTTGGAATCCTGTTCCAGAATCTCCACTGATAATGATGCCGTTTCTCAATGTCGCTCGGTGCCGCTATCGGGACGACCTCGTATCCGCGAGGATCCATCGACTGTACGAGCCTCCTGATATTACCGCCTTTGCCTGCGGCGTCCCAGCCTTCATACAGGACAAGGACAGGCATCCTCTTCCTGTATATCTCGTGCTCAATGTCCCTTATGCGCTCCTGGCAGTCGTCAAGTTTCCTGAGATATTCATCTTTCTGAAGTATTCTGCCGAGGTCAACCTTCGCAAGGATTTTTTTCTGGTACGAAGAAGGCGCAGGCCTGTGCTTGACCGGTTTTGAACTTCCATCCGATGACAATGCCTTGTCAAGCTTTTTGGCTATCAACCTGAATATCGCTAGCGCCGCGGCCTTCTGGCTCGATGAATCCACGACCGTCCAGGATGCGTATTCAGTATCGGTGCTTTTAATCATCTCGTCGTAGGTCTTGAGATATTTGCCGTACTGCCTGTGATGCTTGATGTCATCCTTGGTGACACGCCATGAAGTTGCAGGGTTGCCACGGAGTTTTTTAAACCTTTTCCTCTGCTCCTTCCGCGTTATATGGAGGAATATCTTCACAATTACGCCACCTCCGTCGACCAGCTGTTTTTCAAATGTGTTTATGTCCGCATACGCATTCCCGCATTCATCCTTCCGGACGTCCTTGTCAACGCGCTCCGTTGAAACGCGCCTGTACCAGCTCCTGTCAAAGATTGCAATCCGCCCGTTCTCGGGGGTCTTCGTCCAGAACCGCCACAGGAATGGACGGAACGCCTCCTCCTCATTGGGTTTTGATATGGAATGCACATTGTATCCACGCGGATCGAATGACATCATGAGCTTGTTTATGAGAGTCCCCTTCCCTGATGCATCCCATCCCTCGAAAACGATCATGACCGGGATTTTTGCACCTATTATCCTCCTCTGGAGGGCTCCCAGCTTCAGTTCGAGCCCGGTCATCTCGGCCTTATATGCGTCCTTCGCTGTCTTCACCGGGCGTGGCAGGTTTTTCAGAATGTTCATGCTTAAGGTTCCAGGCTGTTGGTTTGAACGATATTGCATCCATTGAAAAGTTATCCCGTTATTTTCTTCTTTCAATTGAAAACTTGGAATCGAAATACATATTTCAGCTTGCATCAAATCAAAACGAGGAAACCAATGTTCAAAAAAATCGCATCCGCAGGGAACTACCTTAATATTTCACTTGTCCTGCTGTCGCTCTCCCTGACTTCATTTGCCGTCGACTCCGACAAGGACCAGGAAATAATCGCAAGGGTGACTTCAAACATATTCGCAAAGGACCACTACCGCCAGCACCTCCTCAACGATGAAATGTCCGAGCAGCTGTTCTACGAGTATTTCAAGACGCTGGACCCTGCGCATCTCTACTTCACACAGGAGGACATGAAGGTCTTCGGGAAATACAAGCTCGAACTCGACAACATGCTTCTCGACGGGGATGTGACATTTGCGTTTGAAGTCTACAACTACCTCCTGAAACGCGTCGAAGACTGCCGCAAGGAGGCGGAAGCGATTCTGAAGAGCAGGCTGGACTTCAACACAGATGAATATTATACGATCGACAGGAGCAAGGAGAAATGGCCGGCCGACATCAAGGAACAGAAGGAGCTCTGGCGGCTGAAGATAAAAAACGACATACTTGTATTCCGCCTCATGGAAAGGGCTGAAAAGGAGGCCGCCGAAGAGGAGAAGCAGAAGAACAGCAAGGACGAAACCAAGAAGGATCTCAAGGAGCCGGTGGCGAAATGGAACAAGGGCACGCCCGAGGAGAGAGTCATGAAGAGGTTCAACAACAACATAAGATACCTCAAGGAAAACGACCCCATGGACGTGCTGGAGCTCTATCTCTCCGCCCTTGCCAACGTCTACGATCCCCATTCAGCCTATATGTCGCCGAAAACCGTCGAGGACTTCAATATCCAGATGAAACTCTCCCTGGTGGGCATCGGAGCCACCCTTACCCTGGAGGATGGCTATACCAAGATCATCAACATCGTCCCCGGAGGCCCCGCGGACCTCGACGGAAGGCTCAAACCCGAAGACAGGATAATCGCCGTCGCCCAGGAAGACGCTGAAACTGTCGACGTCATCGATATGCCTCTTACCAAGGTCGTCAACATGATCAGAGGCAAGAAGGATACCATTGTAAGACTCACCATCCTCAAGGGAGACAAGGGCGTCAACGCAATCCCCGAAGTCATCTCCATCAGGCGAGACACGGTAAAGCTCACGGAACAGGAGGCGAAAGGCGAAATACGTAAAATCAAGATGGATGACGGCACTGAAAAGAAGATAGGCGTCCTCACTCTTCCATCGTTCTATTTCGATTTCGAGGGGGCCGCAAGCGGCCTCGAGAATTTCAAGAGTTCCACGAACGACGTAAGAAAGATCCTTGTAGGATTCAACAAGGACAAGGTCGACGGACTGGTTCTTGACATGCGTTCGAACGGCGGCGGAAGCCTCTTCGAGGCGATATCCCTGACAGGACTCTTCATCAGGCAGGGTCCGGTTGTCCAGGTAAGGACACCTAAAGGTGCCGTTGAAGTCAAGAATGATCCCGACAGGAACATATGTTATGACGGGCCCATGGTCGTGCTTGTAAACAGGCTCAGCGCATCTGCGGCCGAGATTTTCGCGGGAGCGATACAGGACTACGGAAGAGGAATAATAATCGGCGACACCCATACGCACGGAAAGGGGACCGTCCAGACAATCTACGATCTGGATAATTTCCTGCGCCATTACGGCCTGAAGACCCCCTCCGGTTCGGTAAGGATCACAACTGCCAAGTTCTACAGGATAAACGGTGAATCAACCCAGGACAAGGGAGTCTGTCCGGATATAATATTCCCATCCTTCACGGATTGCATGGAGATCGGAGAGGAATATCTCGACCATGCGCTTCCATGGGACACCATCAATCCCGTGAAATTCGAATCCTTCGGAGACATGAAGAAGAATATTCCAGCGCTTTCGGAGAAGTCCCTGAAGCGGCGCCAGAACGAGAATGCCTTCAAGATCCTCGGCACGAACATCGAGCGTTTCAGCAAGATGAAGGAAAAGAAGGCGATATCCCTCAATGAGGAAAAGCGCTGGGAGCTGTACAAGGAGGAGAAGAAGATATCGGAACAGCAGTACGCCCTGATGAGGCTCGAAACCTCCAATCCCGAGGATCTCTCCAAGGAAGACAAGGACGCTGAAAAGGATGCGATGGCAAAAGCCCTGAAGAAAAAGAAGCAGCCGGACCTCTTCCTTGATGAAACCGCAAAGATACTCTGCGACTATATCGGCGTTCTTTCTGCCAAGGATAAACCCGAAGCCGCCGCCGCAGTCAGCAAATAGCGCCGTTTCCAGAAGTGCTGCCCTTGCGGTTTTCGCATTAATGCTAATGTTGGATTCGATTTTTCTAAGTAGGTACGGCCTTTAGGCTGTACCATTCTTAATTCTATAATTCAAAAAAAACTGGTACAGGCTGAAGCCCTGTCTACTATACGCATATTCCAGTACTGTCTACGTCATGTTCTCCGGTTCTTCTGTCTTTGCATCTTTACGTCAGGCGCTTCGGCCTGACTTTGGACTGCGGTGATTATTCACCGCTTTGTTTTTAGAGCTGTTCGTCACGCCATAGCATCTTAACAAAAGCGAAAGCTGTTATCTTCTCCACGGTTCCAGTGGAATCCAAAGCGCAGAATGATCTGCGCACTCCAAAAGAATTCTAAACAGAGCAAAAAAATGCGTATAGTAGACAGGGCTGAAGCCCGTACCTACTTTATTACTAAGTTCGCAGGACAACCGTCCAGGAATGCCTCGATGTTGTCGATGCACAGCTTGGACAGGGTCCGGAATGCCGCATCCGTATGCATTCCGCAGTGAGGAGACAGAAGCACGTTTTCCGCTGCCAGTAACCGTTGCATCCCCGCGCTGTTCCAGTCAGGCGGCTCTTTCCAGAGCACATCGAGACCGAGTCCGCGTATCTGTCCGGACTCAAGCGCATCCAATAGCGCGTCCATCTCTATGATTTCACCGCGGGCGACGTTGACAAGGATTGGCCGCCGGGACATGGCCTGAAATGCGGCGCAGTTGAGCAGATTTCGCGTGCCTGAGTCGAGTGCGGCATGTATCAGTATGATATCGCTCTGTGTCAGCAGCTCCGTCAGTTTGACGAAAGTCACGCCGAGGGCGAGTGCACGCTCGGGACTGGGATGCTGCGTGAATGCCAGCACACGGCATCCAAGTCCGTTGGCAATGGCCGCCGAACGCGCGCCGATGCTGCCAGTCCCTATGATGCCTGCTGTCAATCCGTGGATCTGCAGCCCCTCGATTGCCGACCAGTCGAACTCTCGGCGCCGCACGTGCGCGTCGGCCTGTCCCAGCCGTTTCGCCAGATGCATCACCATCGCCCAGGCGTGTTCTGCAACCGAATACGCCGAGTAACCGGGCACGTTTGTGACGGTGAGGCCACAGCGCTGGGCCGCAGACAGGTCCACATTGTTGTATCCGGTCGACATGATAGATAACAGCTTCAGCGTCGGACTTCCTTCAATGATCCGTCCAGTAAAAGGCACGATGCTGGCCGAGACGACAATCTGCGCGTCTCCAATGCGCGCAAGCAGATCATCCTCTCCCGATGGCATGCCAGGACTGTAGCGCACGTCTCCGAGCGCCTCCAGACGACCCCGCTCATCCTGTGTCAAAGCTACCTTGTGCACCACTGCAATCTTAGGCTTTGTTGGCATTGGTTCCTTCCCTGTGCTAAGTTTTATAGTTTATCCCTTCCTTACAGTGCCATTCCATGTAAGCGTTAAGCTTGGTGAAGTGAGGCTGTTTTTTCAAGAAAGTATGTCGGGTTTTAACCCGACACTTAGTTGGCGGTTTAAAAACCGCCCTACTTATGAGGCTACATTACCAGCTTAACGCTTACCATTCCATGATAAATAATATATCATGGCTGTTACTTAATAATAAAGTAATTAGCTGGAATGGTGCCAATGCCGTTAATTTAAGCGCAACATTTTATAATATGAGAGTTAGATTGTTTTTCCTCTTTACGCATGGAATGCGTTAGGTAATAAAGCCTATGGTTTCAACCATAGGTATTGAATCCCAAAATTTGTTTTGCCCTGAAGGGGCAGAGTATATTCCGTCCCTACAGGACGAATCATCTTTTATACGAAACCTGTGGCTGAAGCCCTGTCTACTATACGCATATATTTTACCACGTGCATCCATGCCTGGAACCGAGTCAAGAAGATTTACCACAGAGGCGAACGGAGTCAGAGTCACAAAGCAAGAATTAGTTTAATCTAGTGTCTTTAAGCCGTGTCGTTAGTAGCTTTAAGCCGTGTCGTTAGCACTTATGATGTTTAATGTCAGCATCTTTAAGCCGTGTCGTTAGCACTTATGATGTTTAATGTCAGCATTATGCGATGAGTTAAATGCCAAATATCAGCCTTAAACGCTTAAAACAATGCCAAATAATGCGTTTAAGGCTTGTCTTTACTGATATTCCGACCAAATTAAACCCAATTGG
>Ga0154561_1036_pt1 | contig 51855 bp, 53 predicted proteins | sample RifGroF2_FD_105704 | JGI IMG/M metagenome (GOLD analysis project Ga0154561, IMG submission 105704) | Lentisphaerae bacterium GWF2_50_93 | reverse complement strand
ACCTATCACTGCCGCAATACCGGTGATTGAGCTGTCAGTTATCGTCATGTTGACGGCGGATACGGATGCGGCGGTCTGGATCATGCTGAAATTGATCATCGTAAGGTCGCCAATCGCCGCAAGGGTCGTCGTGGTCCCGTCGATTACGCTGTTGTTCATTGCAACATTGCCGTTCACCGTCGCAGCTATTGTCGATGCGCTCGTGATCGAGCTGTCGGTCATTCCAAGGCTTCCCGCGCCAAGGATGAACGCCCCGGTTGCATCAATTATGCCTGTAGTCATCGTCATTGCGCCGGTGACTGTGACGCTTGCCGCGTCCAAAATCGTGCTGTTCGTAAGGCTGAAGCTGCCGGTTGCGCCTATCGCTGCGGCTATGCCGTTGATCGCGCTGTCAGTTATCGCAACGTTCGCGCCGCTGACCGATGCCGCCGTCTGGATCAGGCTTCCGTTGATCATCGTAAGGTCGCCGGTCGCCGCCACGGTTACCGCTGCTCCGTCTATCGAGCTGGCATCCATCCCCATCGCGCCCGCCACTGTGACGCTCGCCGCGCCTGTGACCACGCTGTCCGCCATCATCAGGTATCCGCCGGCTGCGATTGTCGCAGCACTGCCGTTGATCGTGCTCGTCGTCATGTCGATGTTGAACGCGGACACCGATGTCGCCATCGCGATCATGCTGTCGAATGTCATCACAAGGTCGCCAGCGGCCGCCAGGGAGACCGCGGTCCCGCTGATTGCGCTGTTGGACATCGTCAGACCGCCGGTGAGTGTCCCGGCTATGGTCGTGTCGCTGGTGATCATGCTGTCGATCATCATGAGGTTCGCTGATCCGAGGACCAGTGCAGGCGAGCCGGTGATAATGCTTGTGTCAAGGGTCATGTCGCCTACCGAGACTACGCTCGCCGCGTCAATGATCGCGCTGTTCGCCATGACAAGGCTGCCGGTCGCGCTTATCGCAGCGGCTATGCCGGTGATCGTGCTGTCGGTTATCGTTACGTTCGCGCCGCCGACCGAAGTCGCGGCCTGGATCAGGCTGGCATTGATCATCGAAAGGTCACCCGTCGCAGCCAGGGATGTCGCAGTTCCGTCGATTACACTGTTGTCTATTGAAACGAATCCGCCGACCGTGGCAGTCAGCGTTGAAGCGCTCGTGATCGAGCTGTCTAGCATGTCCAGGCTGCCTGTGGCAAGAGTTACCGCCGCGGCACCATCGATTGAACTTGCGTTCATGGTCATGAATCCTGAAACTGTGACACTTGCTCCATTTGTGATCGTTACATCAGTCATCATCAGATTGCCTGCAACAACATCAAATGTCGGTACGTTATTAATCGCACCTCTGGTCATTGTCAGGTCGCCGGCATTAACGGTAATCGACATCATATTGTCCATGCTGAAATCGGTCAATGTCAGGATTCCGGCTTTCAGAATGCTGAAATCCGCGATCCCGTCAATTATGAAATTCGCAGCATCCATTTCGTTTTGGATTTCAATCTGTCCAAAATCGTGAATGTTCTCACCGTAGAAGACAAGATCCCCGGAATTGGCTCCTGCGGTTGTAATATTAAGCTTGACGTTGTCACGCAGGTCTGGACCGGCATCGACAAAACCAACTGTCAGATCCCTGAGGACAATGAGTGTTCCCGCGGCATTCTTGACGCTGGGGTCAGCAAGAGGGGCGATTCCCCTGTCCTTGCCGAAAAGATTCAGATAGTCATAGGAATTGGAGGCGCCGGTTTCATCTACTGTGAGTATTGTCTGGGCCGGGCTTGCGGAGCTATAGGTTACGATGTTGTCGCTGAGTCCGGTGCTGTGGATTGAAAGCATTGTCGTTGCAAGATTGGATGTCTGCAGATCCAGTCTGTTCGCATCTCCGGCGGCACTGCTGACCGATATTTTTCCGCCAAGAGCTACATCTGGAGCAACTGTAAAATCGGCATTCCTGTTCAATAGCAGGGATGAGTTGTAAACAGCCGCATCTTTCAAATCCCAGTTATTCCTGAGGGTTGCATTTCCGGAAGTGTTGTGGTTGACAGGGATCGAAGAAACCAGGAAACCCAGCGTAGGACTTAAGATCCCTGTATAATCCGTATGGTAGTTTTCCGCCTTGACCAATCCGGTTTCAAGCACGAATGTGGCATCTGAAGCATTCAGTACGCCATCTGCTTCGCTGAGAAGAAGACCGTTTCCACTGACCCATGCTGAACTCCCGCTGCCTATCTCACCGCTTCCGTCAACATAGAAATAGGTTTTTGCCGCCTTCTCATATGAACCTACAGTAGCACGTGCGCTCCATACATCAGTCATCGTCTGATCAACCTGGAGAGTATTTGCAGGATCCGCTATCTGGAAGAAAGCGCCGTCGATTACATAGACCGACCCAGTCTTCCCGCCATTGTCCAGGACCTGTGTGTCGAGCTTGCCCTTGAAGTCCGCCCATGTGATATCCACGCCAGCATGTATGCTGAATGCATCAGGGGTAACAGTGCCAGCGCCGCCGGTCGTGCCGTAGACACTGCGGTTGATATTGCTGGTGCCGGCATTGGCATAGAGATCATCGTGTACGCCTGCAGTCTGGTCGAAAGCTCCACTGAAGTTCTGTGCCAGGACCGAGTTTGCCATGGTGAGTGCGCCATTGTCCATGTAGATGCCGCCCCCGAATGCGCCTGGTATTCCGGATGGGGCACCAGCGACAGACCATCCTGACTGGTTGTTCGCGACAGTTGAGAAATCCATGTTGAGAGCTTTGTCCGAGAAGAAGGAAATTCCACCTCCGGTTCCTCCTGCTGTATTGTTGGCTACTGTGCTGTTGAATAGCGCCAGGCTGCCTGCTGCGTCCACATAAATACCACCGCCGTCAGCTTCGGCCTTATTGCCGGCGACTGAGCTGAACTGGAACGTTTCCACGCCGCTCTGGAGATATGCGCCACCGCCTCTGCCGTTGGAAATGTTGCCGATGATATTGCCAGCGTCCATCTCCAGGACATTTGCAATGGAAGCCGGGTTGCCATTGGCAAGATAAAGCCCGCCGCCGTCACCATTGGCATGGTTTGCCATGAAATCCACGGAAGAGAGTTGTACTGGACCGGTTACCTCATAATTGTTCGAGTATAAATATGCGCCGCCGCCATTGCCGGCAGCAGAGTTGTTCCCAATGAGCACATTCATCATCGACAGGTCGGAATTGCTGCTGTAGATGCCGCCGCCGTCGCCCCCGGCTGTATTCTGATAGGAGATGTCGGTTCCGCCAATCCTCACCATGCTCAGCGGCGAGGTGCCGGCAAGGGTCATGGTTCCGCCATTATAAATTCCACCGCCATTTAACACTGCATGATTGCCGTAAATGGAAGAAGCTGCGCTTGTCAGAATGCCTGCATTATAAATACCGCCGCCATAATCCGCCTGGCTGTTTCTCACAGTGGCTTCAGTTCCACCAGCCGGCACAGCTAGCGTCTGCAGGTTGAGCGTGCTTATGCCTGAGACATAAATACCGCCGCCACTGCCTGCTGCTGGCGCGATGTCAGTTGCAAGCGAACGTCCATTCTGGACGACCATGTTGTTCAAGGATACGCCTGTCTGGTCGGGGTTCCTGGCGGAATCTATGTAGATGGCGCGGAAGCTGTTCCCGGCATCTATGATTACAGAATTATTCTGCAGAGGATAGTTCTGGCCGGCATCCGACCAGGCGGGCGTGACGATATTGCCGTCAATGGTTATGTTTGTCGTTATTACCAGTGTATCGACCAGGCTGATCGTAGGAGTAAGGAACACATGACCGTTGAACCATGGCTGAATGTCCGGGGTCGTGCTGGTTGCGGAATGCAGGACGGTGTAGTCTGCAAATTGAATGTTATCTCCGTTTACCGTCACGTAAATAGCCTCGCGCAGGGTAAGGTTACCCTGGTCTATCAGCAGGGGATTTATTATCAGGGCATCATCCAGGCGCCTGACGGTGAAAGTGTTGAGGTTGTGGTAATAGTCGTTGATGATGAAGCCGTGGGTTTCAATCGTTCCGGAACTATATTCGAGGTTCCAGTTGCCGGCAAGGCCGGTGATGTCGGTCGATGCCGCCACATCAGCTCCGGTGAGCGAGGCTATCTGAGTGACAAGATCCTTTCCAACCTGATCCTTCGCGACATTGCAGCCATAGATATGTATGTCGCCGTCAACGGACATCGAGTTTCCCCAGCCTGCCAGGGCATCCTGGTGGTTCGCAACGAAGTCGTTATCGACGGTCTCGTTGCCGAGGAAGAATCCGCCGGTGGTATAGTCGGCATCGGAAATTATATGGATGGAGTCGACGTCCGTGCGTCCATTGAGATAGTCGGTAATGTCGTTGAATGCATTATCCCTGCTCAGGTAAACGACCTCTACGTCGCTGTCCAGCTGGCTGACTATGGTGCTGGCGTCCCTTACTGATGAATCTATGAATGCGATTTCAGTCGGATCTTCAATACGGTGGTCGAAGGACTGGATGGAGTCGCGGTTGAAGTATTCGTCGATGAGATTGACCGAACCCGTGCCCTTGGACACGTATTCGAGCTCCCAGTTCCCTCCGGCGTCGGCATCGCCGGTAACGTCTGTGCTTGCGGCAACCTGGTGGTTGGTGATCTGGGAGAGTGAGTCTACAAGATGGCGTCCGTTGTCAGTTGAGGCGAGCTCGGAGGCGAAGATATTGACTTTGCCTTTTTCAGCGAGAAGCCCTTCGATGCCGTTCCAGAAATTCTTCTGGGCGTCCGAAGAAAGGGATTCGGCTGAGGTGTCGCTGTCGGCGAATATCTCGATCGCTCCATCATGCGCCTTGTCTGTTACAAATCCAATGCTGTCGGCCTTTTCTCCGTTGAGGGCGTCAGTTATCTGCTGCAGGAGTTCGGTGCTGGTGGTCGTCTTTGAATCATAATGGACGACGATGGTGTTGGAGTTCGCGCTCTGGAAGAGGGTGTCTGCGTTTTCAAGCGAGTCGGATACGACGAGGACGTTCACATGGGTGTCGGGTGTCGGGTTGGCGGCCGTAGCGGGCGTTATGGCCGCGGCTGCGGAATTTGCGTCGGCCGATGCGTCTGTGATCTGTACGACCGGGGCGGAATCCGGGTTCAGAATAGGAGATGGCTCATGTGTGTCCTGAGCTTGATCCTGGGCCTGTTCCGAAGGATCGGCCTGTGGCTGGGCAGCTTGATTATCCTGAGCCTGCTGGTTCTGCACGTCCTGCTGAGCTGCTGCAACGTCCGCTGCTGCAGCACCATCAAAAAGAATACGTTCTTCAAGTTGATACATAATGACACCCCATGTTTATTCCGCCTTCATATATATGATATTGTTTTTCCACTTTTTTATTTTATTTCATGTCTCGTCTTTCAGCAATTGGTGAAAACCCTACTTCCAATGGGGTTTTACCCTACCTTTATAGACTTCAAACCGACTCCCTCACCTTGAAGAAGACGCTGACGATCTGCTCAAGCCTGCCGCCAATACTTTCCTGCCTCTTCTGCGCCTGCATCTCCAGATAGTTGCACAGCTTCCTGTCCTCCACCTTTATATGGTGCATGAACCAGTTGACTATCATGTAATTCAGCTTTATCACCACGTCATGCGCGGGAAGATTCGACCTGAGTTTCATTTCCATGCCATTTATCTCCTCGCGGAACGAATCATGGATGTTCTTGTGCATGGAATAGAATGGATATCCGTATGCGATCATTGCCGACTCCTCTACACTGAAGTGATCGCTTATGTAATACCTCAGAAATGAAAATGCTTTCAGCAGCGACTGGGCATCTTCGGATTTGACAGTGCTGTCGAGAAGATTGTTGACAAGCCTGATGAACTCCCTGTGCTGGCTGTCGATCAGCTGGATGCCTGTATCCAGATCATTCTTCCAAACTATTTTCTGGTATTCCATGTTCATTGCCCTTTGAATGTTTTATCTCTATTGCCTTATTATTGCATGCGACCCGCATTCTCACCATAGGGTAATACCCTGCTTAAAAATAGGGGGAAACCCTACTTTCAGTATTTGGTGATTTGGTGATTTGGAGATTGGGTGATTTGGAGATTGGGTGATTGGGGAGATTGGGTGATTGGGGAGATTGGGAGATTGGGGAGATTGGGAGAAACCTGGAGGAATGACGAACATCGAAGACTAGAAGTATATTGGAGTGATGGAATTTATTCGCAGCCTGACCTGAATGGCGTTAAGATTAAGAGAAGACAAACTAATCCGCCGCGGCGGACCAACATTTGTCGGTGGAGTCCAACCACTGCCCACTGCCTGCTGCGTTCAGGACACGAGCTTGAAATCCGTAAATATCATCGGCCATGCCGAGACAATAAGAAAAAGCAGTTGGGAGACGAGGGAGATCAGAACAAGCCTTTTCTGAATCGAAGGCAGGATATCCTTGAGGCTTTCCACGCCTCGCGCAAACATGAGCAGTCCGGCCGACGCCCCGGACAGCACGCCCAATGAAAGGCATAAGTAAAGGACATACCCGACATACCAATATTCCCTCTGGAGGATGCAGAACGGGCAGTGGTGCGTCGGAAGCTGGTAGTAATATGTGGAGATGAACGATATCAGTGCGGCCAGCGAAACGATGAACCCCAATATGCTCGCCAGCGAGAATATGATGCCTGCAACCGCCTTGCCCCTGAGGCAGAACAGCACGCCTGAAACAGCTGAGACTATCGCCAGCAGATAGAATGACGCCTTCACCGGCGCGACCGGGATGGAGGTGAAGACGGAACCCACTCCTTTGCCATCCCCGCTGAAAATACTGCCGCAGCAGGAGGTGATTATATTCGCATCAAGATTGAGGAAATAGGCGCCCTGCAGAAATATTTCGACGGCTATGCACGGGACAATGAGAAGCAGGAAAAAATACTTCTTCCGTATCATCGGATAATCAGGTGCCATGTTGTCGGTATAATTCACGATCAGCCAGACACCGCCGAGGATGAAATTCAATATTTTAAAGAGCAAGGCCGGATAGCCGTAGCAGTTTGCATTGAGGGAGCCCGCGCCGCACATTGCGCCCACCAGCAGGCGGCTGAGATTGTCTGCCGTATATATGAACAGGAAAAGGGAGAAGATCTGGAAGCAGAAGGCACAGGACATCATCGTGGAGATCAGATAGGTCCTCCTCTCCAGCCGCAGCTGGAGCTCGCTCCCGCTCCGCAGGTCCCAGTGCCTCAATATCCCGATTCCATGGCAGGCCGCATACAGGATCATGAAACCGACGATCGCGGATCCTGCGAAAAGCGCAATGATGGCGGGATGCATGATCATCGGTTTTCCTGCACCCCCTCTATCCTTCCATCGCGGAAGGAAACGACCATGCCGATGTCCTCCGAATCGCATATCAGCGGATCATGGCTTGCTATCATGACTGTCCTGCCGTCCCTCACAAGCTGGGCCATGATCCCCATGAACTCCCTGGACAGCTTGGTGTCAAGATGCGCGGTGGGCTCGTCCGCGACAATCACCTGCGGATTGTTTATCAGGGCGCGGGCAATGGCCACCCGCTGCATTTCCCCGCCGGAAAGCCAGTTGACCATCGAGTCCGCCTTGCCGGACACGTTGAAGAGTTCAAGCAGGCCCATGGCCCTGTTGCGCAGGACACCGTGATTCTCTCCGCACGGATAGGCGGGAATCATGACATTCTCCAGGGCGCTTATGCCCTTGATGAGATTGAAGTTCTGGAAAATGAATCCGAAATGTTCACGCCGTATTCGGGAAAGGAACCTTTCAGGAAGGCTGGTTATCTCCCTCCCGAAGACCTCGACCCTTCCCGAAGTCGGCTTCGCCATCGCGCCAATGATGCTCAGGGCGGTGGTCTTCCCCGATCCGCTCGGCCCCTTGAGCACTGTCAGCCTGCGGGCGCCGATTGAGAGGCTGACATCCTCGATGGCGGTGAACTCGTTCGAGCGCCCCTTGTTGAATACCTTGGTGACATTCCTGAGTTCAATCATAGTCTCATCCCTTCATCCGGATCGATGCTGGCAGCCCCCCAAAGCGGTATCAGTGTTGCTGCGGTGTATGGAACAACCGTGAGGAAAAAAAGCGCTGCAAGCTGGTATGGGTCGACTGCAGGGATCAGCTGGTAGGAGGGATAGAGGACGGACCATCCCTTGAGCACGGGTCCGAAGAGGAAATAGGATGTGTAGAATACGTGGAGGTAGGCTCCTATGATCCCGAAGATGAAGGACAGGAGGGATATGACAGCCCCTTCCCAGAGCTTCATGGCCATCACTTCGGAAGTGTCCCATCCGACAGCCTTCAATATGCATATTTCCCGGCGTTCCTCGAAGCTGAGTCCGCTTGCCTTGTCCCATGCGAAAATGATAAATGCCAGTACCGCGCCGCAGAGGATGACGATGAGCAGTCCTCCCCTCCAGTCGAAGATCGCCTCGTAGGTCCTGAGAACCTCGTCACGAAGGATGGGGCGGCTGTCAGGCAGAAGCTTCTTTATCTTTCCGGCTACGGTGGCCATCTCCTTCCTGTTCGCCACCTGCAGGGTCACATCGGAATAAGATCCTTCCTCCATTCCGAAAATCCGCCTGAAGCCGTCAGACCTCAGCAGTATCAGATCCGAGGCGACAAGCTCCGACCTGTATGGCAGGATTTCACCCACCTTGAAGTCGACGGACGTCCCGTCGTATGCGTCGAACTTCATGCTGTCGCCCTTCTTCAGCGAAAGAGTGCGCGCCATCCCGCGGCCTATGGTGATGGTGCCGGCAGCCAGCTGGGCGTCATCGTCGCAAGCCATGATGGTGTAGTTCGCCCCGACGGTGGAATCAAAATAGTGACCCCAGAGACGGCCTCTGACATTGGCTGTTCCGCGCAACCCCCTCATTGCGTCAATATAACTTTCAGGCGCCAGCGCCTGTCTTCCGGCCACAAGCTTCTGTACCACGATCTCCGGGCTTGCCTCAAGCACAAGCGCCGCCTCCCTCTTCAGCGAGGAGATGAAGAACACGACCGAGGCCAGGATGAATACAATTGCAGTATAGATGATCACAAGCGCCAGGTTCTTCCCTGATTTCCGCAGAAGGGATGACAGAGCCAGGTCTATTATATTGCGCTGTTTTTCAATCCAGATCATATGTCCTCCTGCCGACTGGCGGCATCAGCATGCCTGAAGGAAAATGCTCCAGGGACACCGGATGGTCCTGGAATGGCGCGGACAGATCCGTCAGCGCCGGGTTCCTGGAATACTGCGAATCGGTGAAAAGGCAGAGATCGGACAATCCGTACTTCTCCACGAGCGACCTGCGCTCGCTGATCTGCGATCCGTTGTTCCTGAAGGAGAAATATGAGTGGAGCAGCAGGTGGATGACAAGGTACATGCCGACGGCCAGCACCACCAGGAAAATATCTGACTTCCTCGTCTTCATCATTCAAGCTCCTTTAGGACGGAAGGATTTATGTCCTTGAATTTCAAGAGGGATTTCCCCTTGTGGTCTTTCATGAACTCCCTGGCCTCCGGCTCCTTCCCGAAAGGTATGAGCTCCTTGCCCATCGGACCATGGACATCGCTTCCGGCGACGTAATATGCCTCCCTGCCGTCGACAGGGCTCAGGCTGTAGTAGTCGGTCACGTGGATGGATGAGATGTCATCCGTCTTCCTCTCCGGGGCATACTTCTTCAAATTGAAAAAAAATCTGAACATGTCCTTGTTGCCGTCAAAAAAGAACACCTTCCCGTCGTTGAACTTTATCTGCGCCAGAAAATCCGGATATTTGTGGACAAACATGCCGCAGACAGGGCATTTGTCAGACTTGCCCGGAGCGAGCGCGCCCCCTGCCCCCCCTCCGCACAGCACCAGCACCGAGAGGAGGAATGCCGCAGCAAGGATGTGAAATCCGCGTCCCATACCAGTCCCTTCCTTTTGATATTCGCCCCAGCTGACATCCCATGGATTATTGGATTGCTGGATTATTGCAAATCAAAGAGTCATGCGGAAAACAGCACATGGGAAAATTTACTTCGCTTCCTTCATTTTCCTCATCTTCCTCTTCTCGCGTATCATCCTGGTATCGCCGTACATGTCCTCGTATGTCGCCTTCATGGCTTCCTCATATGTCGCCAGGGCCCCACCGTAGTTCTTCACAAATTCCTCGGCCTCCGGCTTCCCCTCGAAGGCCCACTTGGCCCGCTTGCTCATCACCCCTGCCTTGCTGCCCCCTATGACCCAGAAAGCCTTTTCAGCATCGATGAGCTTCTTCGTATTGTAGTCCCCGACCTGTACGCACTTCTGGATCTTGTCCAGATTGATGGAGAATTCCACGGCGGCGCAATGGATGCAGCAGACCCCTTTCTCTGATCCATCCTCATACACAATAAGCATCCTGCTGAATGCATACTGCCCCCGGTCCATGCCGCAATAGCCGCAGCTCTTGTGTTTCCCGACATCCGCCTCCGCGGATGCAGGCGCCTGGTCCTTCTTCATGCTGCAGCAGCCCGAAACCTTGGCCTTCCCGGCATCCGCCTCCGCGGATGCAGGCGCCTGGTCCTTCTTCATGCTGCAGCAGCCCGAAACCTTGGCCTTCCCGGCATCCGCCTTGCCTTCTGCGGCAGGCGTTTCGCCTTCCGCATAAACATGCAACCCGGCAATTGTCAGGGCGGCGATCAAAAACATCGTTCTTTTCATCTTGTAATCCTCCATGCCTTGTTGTTATCATTAGTCTTAAAGATATCATCATTGTCTGTGAATAGGGCATTCTGCACATTCAAATACGCCCCTGTTATCTCGCCGGATCCGGAGGCTTGTCCCTTCCAGCCGGAATTTCCGGCATAGGTTCCGGTGCGGTGCCAGATGATGCCTTCATCATCGACGTCTTAGCAAGTATCTGGAGGGAACTGTCGATCTTGAAGCTGCCGCTCGTTACCACGCTCTCGCCTTCCTTCAACCCGGATTCGACAATGAAACAATCTCCGGCGCGCGGACCAAGCACCACCTCCCTGCATTCATAGGCCCCTTTCCTTCCCGGGAGGGAAACGTATACGACGGCCCTTTTGCCTGTTAAAAGGGCCGCGGACGCCGGTATTACCAGCGGGGGAATGGCATCCTTCTCCTTTCCACCGGCAAGCCCCAGGGATTCGGCCGTGACCATGGGCTTTCCGCAGATGTCGCATTTCCCGGGGCCGTCCCTGATGACCTCCGGGTGCATCGGGCTGATCCACTTCCCGGCAAGGGAGGAATCTATCACTTTGCCGTCTTCTGAGATCTTCGCATGTATTATAGCATGGACTAGCATTCCGGGCTTCAGCTTCCCCTCATGATTGTTGGCTGTAATCCTCACCTTCACGGTGCGCGTAGCCTGGTCCACGGAAGGCTGGATCAGCGATATCCGCCCTTCAAATTTCCTGCCCGGGTATGCATCGGTTGTAAATTCCGCATACTGCCCGTATTTCAACCATGCCAGATCCGTCTCGTACGCCTCGAGATTGATCCATACCCAATCCAAGTTGGCAATAGTAAACAGCTTGTCGCCTCTCTCAATGTATTTGCTCTCATTCACATCCTTCTCAATGACAACCCCTGATGCGGGCGCGGTAATTGTCAGGAGAACTCCTGCAACCAGTGAAGCGCCAGTCATGCGGTCGATGCCCTTGCCCCTCTTTAATATTTCATTAATCTCTTCATCGCTGAATCCGGATAGACGGTACTTCTCCTTCATTGATACCAAATAGGCGGCGGCGCCTGCATCATTCGGTTTTGCCTCCTTCAAGCTGGCAGCCTGGATCAGTTCCTGCTGGACCCGAAGGTCAGGGCTGTAGACTTCTGCAAGGGAATCCCCTTTTTTCACGGCGACTCCCGTGGATTTCACAAACAGCCTGTCTATTCTCCCCTGGAACTTGGCGTTTACATAGGACAGTGTCTCTTCGTTGTACGTGATCCTACCCAGCATTCGCACTTCCATCGGAACGAATTTCCTCTCAACAGGCGTAGTCTCTATTCCGGCAAGCTTTTCCGCGGCCTCGGAAAGCTTTAGTTCTCCTGATCCGCAGGAGCCTCCCGAATAGTTTCCGGCAGAAATGAGATCCATCCCGCAAAGAGGGCATTTTCCGGGCTTGGGCTGCCGTATCTGAGGATGCATGGAACAGGTGAGGTCCGTGCCGGCCGGAACAGCCTGGGATTGTTTTGACTGGGACTGCCCGCCGGATTGTGCCGGACCGCGGATCCAGTACCCAAAAACAACCGCTGCCATCACGACAATTACAGCTGTTATCGACTTTAAACGATTCATGACATAATTCCTTTACATGCTAGACAGCACAGCTTGTTTCCAAGGTAATGCCAGATGTTTTCCATGTGACTACGGAAATATTCCTTGTGCTGCTCATCGACCAGATCAACCACGCTCTTGACCCATGTGTGATTTGCTGAATCCATCGTCCCTTCCCTGGAGATCCCCTGACCTCCATGATCCGGAACATTTTCCGTCTTATGTTAACTATTGCCATGAGTCAAGATTTTCAGTATGGGGATAAACCCTACCGGTGCATAGGGAGAAACCCTACTTTTAATATTTGGAGATTGAGGGATTTGGAGATTGGGAGATTTGGGGATTGGGGGATTGGGAGATTGGGGGATTGGGAGATTGGGGGATTGGGGGATTGGGAGATTGGGGGATTTGGAGATTTGGAGATTTGGAGATTTGGGGATTTGGAGATTGAGGGATTGGGAGATTGGGAGATTGGGGGATTGGGGGATTGGATAGAACAATATGAATGATTAAAGAATTCTTGAACATCGAACATCCAACGCCGCTGGGAATCTATGGCGGAAGAGCAGCGTTCCGAAGTAGCACAGACATTCCTGTCTGTGTCTTTTCCCGAACTTAGGGACACAACTGAAGTTGTGAACTCCTACATTTCTGAAATCAACGGTCGATCATCAGTTGTCAGGTGTCAGTGTTTTCGTTCGATATTCAGATTACTGACCACCGAATACTGATCCTGACCTCTGACTACTGGCCATTGACTGCCGACGCCTGGCGACTTACGACCGGCGGCTGGCTGCCGTCGATTTCCTTCCTGAACTTGTATTCCTTGTACATGCAGTAGAGGACGGGAGTGACGAAGACGGTTATCAGCTCGAGCGTCATGCCGAAGAAGATCGGCAGGGCCATCGGGATCATTATGTCCGCGCCCTTGCCCGTGGAGGTCAGGATCGGCAGGAGCGCGAGCACCGTCGTGGCGGTAGTCATCAGGCAGGGGCGCACACGCTTTGTACCGCCTTCCACTACAATACTCCTGATCTCGGCCACCGTCGAAACCTTCGTCTTCGCGAACATCTGTTCGAGATAGCTCACGATGATGAGCGAATCGTCGCTGGCGATTCCGAAGAGCGCTATGAAGCCCACCCATACCGCGACGCTCAGGTTGTATTCCCTGAGATGGAACAGCTCCCGCAGATTGTGTCCGAACACCGCGAAGTCCAGGAACCACGGCTGCGCCGCGAGCCAGAGCCCGATGAAGCCTGCGGCCCAACCCACCGAGATCTGCACGAATATCAGAGTTGTGATGGTTGTATTGCGGAAAAGGAAATATATCAGCAGGAAAATCAGAAGGAAGCAGATAGGGAGGATGATGACGAACTGTTTCTGGAAGCTCACCTGGTTCTCATAGGTCCCTGCGAATTTCGCATTCGTCCCGGCGGGATACTGGAGCTCTCCGCTCTTCTGCTTCGCATCAAGAAGCTGCTGCGCAGCTTCGACCACGTCGACCTCGGCATATCCGGGAAGCTTGTCAAAGAGGACATATGACACCAGGAACGTGTCCTCGCTCTTTATCTCCTGTGGACCGGGAACATAGTTGATTGTCGCAAGCTGCGAGAGCGGAATCTGTGTGCCGTCTGAGGAAGGCACTATTATCTTTCCAAGCGCCTCAGGAGAATCGCGGAGTTCGCGTTCATAGCGGACTCGTACGGGATAACGTTCGCGACCTTCAACGGTCGTAGTTGCGCGTATTCCACCCACTGCAACCTCAAGCACGTCCTGGACATCCCTTATGTTGAGCTGGTATTTCGCGATCTTCTCGCGGTCGATGTTGATCTCGAGATAGGGTTTCCCTATGACACGGTCGGGCTGGACTGTCTCCGGATTCACGCCCGGAGACTGTTTGAGGATTTCGGCAATCCTGTAGCCTGTCCTTTCAATATCCGCAAGGGAGGCGCCGGAGACTTTTACGCCCATGGGCGCGCGCATTCCCGACTGGAGCATTACAAGCCGCGCGGCGATAGGCTGGAGTTTCGGTGCGGAAGTGCATCCGGGTATAGTCGCGGCATCAGTGATCTCCTTCCAGATGTCGTCGGTCGTCCTGATCTTGTCGCGCCAGAGCCGCTGGCGTTCTCCGGTCACAGGATCAGGAGGACCGTATTCCGGCTTGTAGGTGATGAGGGTCTCTATCATCGAGATAGGCGCGGGATCAAGGGCCGTCTCAGCACGTCCGATCTTCCCGACCACCGTCTCGATCTCGGGAATCGCCCGGATCGCCATGTCCTGCTTCTGTACGATGTCGATCGCCTCTCCTATGCCTGCGTGCGGCATTATCGTCGGCATGAAGAGGAATGCCCCCTCGTCAAGGGAAGGCATGAATTCGCGGCCCATTCCCGGGAACTTGTGGTAGAGGTAGGACCAGGCCCCTGTTTCACGTATGGATTTTTCGGAGACGCCGATCTTCGACAATGATTTAGGAATCCATCCGAACACTCCCTCGAATCCGATCCAGACCATGAGCCCGAAGACCAGCATCGCAAGCGGGATTGAAAGGAAGCGGAACTTGTACTTGAGGAAACAGCTGAGCAGCTGCGGATACCAGTTGATGAAGATCAGGCGAAGCGAAGTCCATGCCAGGTTTATGCCAAAAACGAAGATCAGGTTCTTTGTCAGGCTCGTGCTCAGCCCGAGAGGCATCCAGTGCAATGTCAGCAGCGCCAGGACGAAGAGTGCCGCCATCCATGAGACCGCCGCCGCATACTTTTTCCTGAAATATTCCGGCACATACGGCTCGGAAAGCATCAGCACTCCTGCGAGAAGTATCGGAAGCCCCGCCCAGAAATGCCAGAACATTGCGGTTGGAAGCCCGATCAGGATAAGACCCACATAGGCCGCGCCTTTGACCATTTCACTCGTCCTGCGCTTCTTCAAAATGATATGCGCCAGCGCCGGCAGTACCGTCAGCGCCACGAAGATCGATGCGAACATCGCAAATGTCTTCGTGTATGCAAGAGGCCTGAAGAGCTTGCCCTCGGCACCGGTCAGCGCGAATATGGGAAGGAAGGATATGATCGTGATCAGTATTGCCGTCGTTATCGCGCCTGAGACCTCGCATGTGGCGCGGTATATGACCTCCAGCGGATCCTCCTCCGGCCTGGCGATGCCGAAATGCCTGACGATGTTTTCCGAAAGCACGATGCCCATGTCGACCATCACGCCGATCGCGATCGCGATGCCGCCCAGGCTCATCAGATTGGAATCAACCTTGAAAAACGCCATCAGTATGAAGGTGACGAGCACCGCGAGCGGAATGTTCAGGGAGATCATCAGGTTGGAGCGGAAATGGGCGAGCAGCATGAAGACCACGAAACAGCAGATCAGAATTTCCTCGAGCAGCGCGTCCTTCAGAGTGTCCAATGTCTCCTCTATCAGACCCGTACGGTCGTAGAACGGCACTATCCCCATCTGCGTCTTCCGCCCGTCGGCAAGGGTTTTCCTCGGAAGCCCGGGCTGTATCTGCTTTATCTTTTCCTTCACTCGCTGGATGACGACAAGCGGATTCTCACCGAAGCGGACGACTACGACTCCGCCGACAGCCTCCGCGCCCTCCTTGTCCAATATGCCCCTTCTCAATGCGGGTCCGAGATGGACTTTTGCGATGTTGCGGATGTAGATCGGGACATTGCTGTTCGCCTTTACCAGGATGTTGTCGATGTCCTTCAAGGACTTTATGAATCCTTTTCCCCGGATGACATATTCGATGCCGTTGTGCTCGATCGTCTCCGCTCCAATATCGATGTTAGCCCTGCGGATCGCCTCGAAGACCTCTGGCAGGCTGACTCCCGCGGCCCTCATGGCCACAGGATCGACGTCGACCTGGTATTCCTTCACATAGCCGCCGATGGACGCGACTTCGCTCACGCCCTCGACCGACTGAAGTGCATAACGTATGTACCAGTCCTGTGTCGTGCGAAGCTCCTGCAGGTTGAAGCCCTCACCCTCAACCGTATACCAGAAGATCTGTCCGAGTCCGGTGGCGTCAGGCCCAAGTACAGGCACCACTCCTTCGGGAAGGCGTTCCTGCGCGATGTTCAGCCGCTCAAGCAGCCTGGAGCGCGCCCAGTAGAAGTCGATATCGTCGTTGAAGATCACATAGACCGTGGAAAACCCGAACATCGAAAGGCTTCTCACATTCTTCACGCCCGGTATGCCCTGCAGCGTGACGGTCAACGGATACGTTACCTGGTCCTCCACGTCCTGCGGGGAGCGTCCGGGCCAGTCGGCGAAGACGATCTGCTGGTTCTCCCCGATGTCGGGGATCGCATCGACCGGGATCGGGTTCCTCGGCATCCATTTTATGCCGAAGTCAAAGGGCATGTAGTACATCCCGCCAAAGACGATGGCAAGCACGATCAGGAAGACTATCAGCTTGTTGACAAGGCAGAACCGTATGAACCGGTTCAGCGCCGAAGTCGTGTTTTCAATTTCCATGCGGTAAATCCTTTATTATGAATAGTGTTCAGGTGCCAGTGTTCAGGTATCAGTTAATAATATTATCATTCAGATCATCATGCCACTGACACCTGACACCCCCTATATTATTTCCCCGGCTTGAAGTAGGGACGGGCTTTAGCCTGTCCCATTCTTAGTCGAAATCAAGATGGTACATGCTAAAGCACGTACCTACTTAACGCGCAAACATGCGCTACTATAAACAGATGCAATTCCCCAGAACACGTCTTGCGACGTTAACTACAAGCGAATCGCAAAAGACAATTCTAGATTTGTTCGTAGTCAAGCCCGCAATGGCTGTTCTTTTGTTTTCCCTGTAAATGTGAATTGTCAATTATTTTCACTTCCCCCCGCCAATCGTTTCCTTCACCTCGCCGGAGTCGGGCATGGCAGGGCCGAAATAGGGATTCTGCACTTTTTCGCTGTCCTGTATCCAGTAGGCGCCCCTGCCCTCGAATACCTTCGGGCAAAATATCTTGTATAAGGGCTTCTTCAAGTTGTTTTCCGAACATGCAAGTTCACCGTAAAGGAGCTTGGATATCTGCGCAAAGGACTTCCGCGCCTCCCGGATGTCCTTCGAGGCTGCGAGATTCGCGGAATATTTCGCGTCGAGCTTCGGTGCATTCTTCAGGACAATGGCCATGTTCTCCGCGAACAGGGCCTTCTGCACTTCAATGTATGTGTCCAGGATCTCATCGGAAGGTGCCTGACCGTCCTTTGCCGCCGGAATTTCCGTCATGGGTTCCGGCGCGGCTCCAGCATATGTCTTCATCATCGACGTCTTCGCAAGTATCTGAAGGGAACTGTCGATCTTGAAGCTACCGCTTTTGACTACTTTCTCGCCTTCCTTCAGTCCCGACTCGACTATGAAGAAGTCTCCGGCACGCGGACCCAGCACGATCTCCCTGCATTCATAGGCCCCTTTCCTTCCCGGGAGGGAAACGTATACGACGGCCCTTTTGCCTGTTAAAAGGGCCGCAGACGCCGGTATTACCAGCGGGGGAACGGCGGTCTTCTCCTTTTCGCCGGCAAGTCCCAGGGATTCGGCGGTCACAAGATCCACCCCGCAGATGTCGCATTTGCCAGGAGCGTCCCGTATTATTTCCGGATGCATGGGGCTGATCCACTTCCCGGCAAGCGATGAATCCACGACCTTCCCATCCTCTGCGATCTTCGCACGGACGATGGCATGCACGAACATCCCCGGCTTAAGCCTGCCTTCCTTATTTTCTGCGGAAAGCCTTACTTTTACTGTACGCGTAGTCTCATCAAGTATTGGCTGGATCAATGAAACCCTGCCGTTGAACTTCCTGCCCGGACAAGCATCGGACGTGAACTCGACTTCCTGTCCGTATTTCAGCCATGGGAGATCCGCCTCATAGGCCTCGACATTGATCCAGACACGGCTGAGATCGGCAATCGTAAAGAGGATTTCACCTTTCTCAAAGAACTTGCCAGTTACCGCCCCCTTCCCTACGACAACTCCGGATATTGGCGAAGTGATTGTAAGGAGAACACCGAACACAGGCGAGGTGCCTGACATGCGATCCGCACCTGTACCCTTGCCCTTCCTGATGATTTCATTTATCTGATCCTCTGTAAAACCTGAAATCAGATTTTTCTCCCTGATTGAATTGAAGAAACTTATAGCCGTCACATCATCCGGTTTTGATTCAAGGAACCTTTTTGCCTGTAAAAGCTCCTGCTGTATGACCAGAAGCTCCGAGCTGTATACCTCTGCAATGCGTTCTCCTTTCTTTACCGGTATCCCTGCTGACTTCACGAAAAGCTTGTCTATCCTCCCTGAGAATCTCGCGTTCACATAGCAAAGCGTATCCTCGTTGTACGCGATCTTTCCGAGCATCCTGATTTCAGCAGGAACAAATTTCCTTTCAACCGGCGCGGTCTCTATGTCGGCAAGTTTTTCAGCGGCTTCTGAAAGCTTCAGCTCCCTGGGTCCGCAGCTGTCTCCGGAATCACTGCCTGCCGATATGAGATCCATCCCGCACAAGGGGCATTTTCCAGGCTTGGGCTGGCGTATCTGCGGATGCATCGAGCAGGTCATGTCCGCAGGCTTGGATACTACGGCAGATTCAGCCACCCCGGATCCCGCCTCCGGCCGCATCGCAGGGCCGCGCATCAGATATCCAAGAGCAAATGCGCTCAGCACAATAAAGGCGGACAGGATCAAATTCATTTTTCTCATAATGACAAACTTCCTTTGACAGCAGATTTCTTGCCCGCTCAACTATGCCACCGTAGACAGCGCTGCGACATGGGGGGAAACCCTACCTGTAAATGGGGAAAAACCCTACCTGGAGGGAATTTGGACGCACTGCCGCCCCACGGATTAATGGATTTATTCGCCATAGGAGGGTGTCGGACTTAGGAAATTTGTTCGTAGCAGCTCGTGTTCGAGCGTTCTTTATGGAACTTCAAAACAAAGAATAACGCGCAAACATGCGCTACTACCAACGGAATTACACCCATTTGAGCTCATTTGTAAGTCCGACAGGTTCCATAGGCGAATAAATCCATTAATCCGTCATCCTGTGGGATGACACTGTTCCATATTTTAATTTTCAGAGACTTCCTCCAGAGCCGCCGGCCGAATCTTTCTCCTTGAGGAATCCAGCCATCTTCATGTCCGTTGACAGTATATGGTCTTCAAGCCAGCCGGAAAGAAAGACTTTCAGCTCTTCCGCGACCTTGGAAACATCATTGATCGCGTGCAGGTTTCCGGCCATCCTTTCTATGTTCTCACGGAAATACTCGTGCATGCTGACATGCTCATCAAGTCCAGGGAAAGACGAGTTTTTCATCAGCATCTCCTCCATGACAATTTGAATAAAACTATATGCACAATAATAAACACCGATGCCCGGCGGATCTGAAATCCTCCTGATCAGGAATCCTTCAACTCGTTTGCCAACACTCTTTCCTTCAGGAATTTAGTTAATTTCAAGTCAAACGTTTCTATATGGTCTTCAAGCCAGCCCGTGAGGAAGACTTTCAGTTCTTCAGCAACCAAGGAAATGTCCCTGCTGACACTCAGCTCTTCGGCCATCCTCTCAATGGTTTCACTGAAGAATTCGTGCGTCCTCATATGCCCTTCAGTCTCCGGATACGAGGAGATCTTCATCAGCAGTTCCTCCGTGTCGAAATGCACTACCGCATAACTCCTGAAAAAATCAAAACTCCTCCGCAGCTCATAATCATTCAGTTCAGACTTCTCCATCATCCCCAGAAGAATGTCCAGACGGCGGAAATATTCCTTGTGCTGCTCGTCAACCAGTTCAACCCCGCTCCTGATCCATGTATGATTTCTAGAATTCATGCTACCTCCTTACCTGTAGTTGTCCCTCGGCCTGCCCTGCGACATCTCCGCATGCCCGTCAAGGCATACCACCGTCAGGCATGTGGCATGCTTGTACATATGCGGGAACGGCGCGCCCTGCCGGAAGAAGTCCGTCATCACCCAGCGCTGGCTTGGCGACAGGCCTGGATAAGGGAGGATCACCTGTCCGCCCGCATCGTAGTCGAAGTTCGCGGCCGGATATGAATAACAGCAGGATTTCTCGATGCTGTCGCCTCTCAGCTTGCGCGGCCAGAAGGATGTCTTGTTCGTCGCAAACCACATCGCCCCGCCGAACATCTTCGGCATCTCGTAGCTCCAGTAGAAGTACGAAACTTTTCCAGCGGCCCAGTTGGCATCCGTATTTATAACCGAGGTGGAATCCCCGACGGCGGGATAGCTGGCAGTGTTCTGCGCATATTCCTCCATGGTGTACGACTGCGGACAGTAGAATGCATTCCTGAGACCGTTTGTATTCGCATCAAGCGCGGTCGTGAGACCTAGCAGGGAATTCCCATGCGTAGGTTCCGCAGGATAATAGTTCTTGTTGTTCTCGCAGTATACCGCCAATGCAAGATGTATCTGCCGCATGTTCGACATGCACGCCTTCTCCATCGCCATGGACTTGGACCTCATCAGAGCCGGCAGAAGCAGACCCGCCAGGATCAGGATGATCGAGATTACGACTAGCAGCTCAACGATTGTGAAATTTTTCCTTTGCATTTCATCCCTCCTGTAAATTCAAAGACTTGATACCTCATCAGCATATCTCTTCTCTATTTCTATTCCGGAAACATGGAAATCCATTCCGGACGGAATCAGATAGATGATCGCCGACTCGGTTTCTTTCGGACATGTCGCCTTCAGCACGATGCTTTTATTGTCGTCGTCTACGCTGACGACAACGCTTGAAGCTGGAACACCATTGAAAGAAGGCAGAAGTCCAGCCGCACTTTTTATCAGCACATCCGCCTTTTCAGGCATGTAGTAATCCTGTTCCGATAAATTTCCACAGAGGAAGCTGTTGACAAACTTCTCGGCTCTTTTAAAATCACCTGCTTTGAGATAAGACGAAGTGTAGCCCGGAGCCGGTGCAAATACATTCTGATACAGGCTGAAGCACATGAAGACACCTGCGCACGCAAAGAAAGCGTAGCAAGCCGTCATTGGAGACATCCAACGGTAAAAAGCCTCTCCCCTGGAGGAATGCGTATTGAACTTCTTCTTCCTCGCAATCGCCGATTTTATCGAATCGCCCACATGCTGGCCGGTCTTTTTCCTGTCAAGCTCCTGCTTTTTTCGCACTGCCGCATGCAAGGATATCTTCATATTCCTTATTTCATTTAAGTTGCTCATAACTTCCCCTTCTCCATGAAATGCATTTTATACACATGATGTCATATATGACATTCAAAATACTTTTCCTGCCTGCGGTAAATATGGACTATGAGTTGACACTGCGACATGGGGGGAAACCCTACTGGAACATGGGAAATAACCCTGCCCTACGGGGAAATGGATGGATGTAACCGTTAAGTTGGTCTTTTAGCCTCACAAGTAGGGCGGTTTTTAAACCGCCAACTAAGTGTCGGGTTAAAACCCGACATACTTTCTTGGAAAAACAGCCTCACTTCACCCAGCTTAACGCTTACGGATGGATTGTGGGGTTTGAATTCAAGATTCATGAATGTTCTTTTTTGTGTATATTCCTTGATTTGCAATCTCCCAATCTCCCAATCTCCCAATCTCCTACAGGACGGCAGTCATTCGCTTGTCCGTCTGTTCATCACCCGCTTCTTCGTAACGATATTGTTCACCTGCCATGGAGCGGTCTTGACAAAATGCTTCCTGACCCTCGTCGCGATCTGGGGATCAGTCATCTTGTCGGCGGCTTCAACGCCTACGATGCGAGCACCCAGATCATTTTTCACAAGGCGCTTCCTCAGTTCATCCTTTGCCGGACCAGGCCCGAATATCAGGATGGACTCAGCACTTCGGATGCTCGCAATGACTGCGTCATAGTAAATGTTGAGATGTCCCATGAGTGCACGCTTGCGACTGTCTTCAGGAGGAAGCTGAAGTTTGTCGTAGGAGCCTTTGAGAGGTGAATCACCTGCACGCCTGAGCTGTTTTTCCACTTCCGACACCACCTTCGTTATTTTCAGGCCCAGTTCCTCGCCTCCGCCAGTGATAGTCACGACAACAGCCTTCCTATGGTCAATCCAAAGTCCGACTTTTGTTTTCACGGGAAACTCCTTGTGTTATTGGTTCCAGTCCGATATAATTCTTAAATGCATCGAATTCATCATAAAACTTCCTTGCGCATTCAGGACAGATACCGTGGGTGAATTCCACTTGCGCGAGGGGCTTGACTTCATGATGCCAGCGCCCCTTTCCATCCGTTATCCGCCTGCACCACGCACAGATCAGCACGAAGCCTTCCTGTACTTCTTCCTTAGTCTCATTATTCTTATTCATATTTCCAGACCTTATGTCAATATCAGGTTTTAGAGGATCCCCTGTGCAAGAATGTCCGAGCCAGCGGTTTTCTCCAACGGATCCCGAACACAACCAACAAGGAAGTAAAAACAAATACCAGGAGCGCACAGCTGAGACGCGCCTGCCTGGCCTGTCTCAACTGCTCCACCCCCAGGCGGACTGCCAGGCGGCCTGCTGCAACCTGCTTTTCACCGACATCAACCTTGCCCTGTCCTATGGCAATCTCCTTGCCTCCTGCGGCGATTCGCTCTCCAGCCTCCTCGAAGCCCTCTCCGCCATACAGCAGTTTGTCCGCCCACACCAGGAACAGGTTCTCCTTGGCTCGCGCATATTCCTCCTTGCCCTCCGCCTCTTCCTTCTTGCCGGCTTCCAGCCTGGACCTGCCCTTCCAGAGCTCGGGCTCTCCTTCTCCGAGCTGTCTTAAACCATCGGCTATCTGCCTGACCCCGTCATTTATCTTCACTGAAAGAAAGATAAATCCGACCAGCGACTGAATGGCAAACAGAAATAAGAGCAGAAGCGCAACCACCTTGCCCCATGGTATTTTCCTCTCAGTTTTATTGACAGAAACCATGATGGACGGTACGCCCCTGTCCGAGTTCGCTCAGTCGATCGTGAACATGCGGCATCCGGCAACTAGAGATACTGAAAGGACAGCCAAAACCAGGAAGCTCCACTTTATCAGCATGTTGAGCATGTTTTTCCTCAGATCCCGAGCTTTTGTGATCTTCTTCATTTTACCCTCCCTTGCTTGTTGGAAATACTTAGAAACTCCAGTTGACTAAAATCATCGCCGGAGCCAGCTCGCCCGGCAGATCGCTGAACCAGTTCTTGTTCGAGTGGATGATATTGAAGAGCCCGATCTGCACCCCGGCATCCGAATCCTCAACGTAGTTGACGACTCCGAGCTGGAGCCCTTTTAGACGGCCTGCATAGTTCACCACGCCGGTGAACAAACCCTTCATGGTGCCTGCCGTATAGTTCACGCCGCTGGCAAGAAAAGCAAAGATGAAACCGCCCTGCCAGCCGCTGGAGTCGCCTTTCGTGTAGTTGACCAGACCCCACTGGAGGCCCATGTAGTTGTCGGTGTAGTTCAGCATGCCCACGCTCATGCCGGTACTCTGGCCGAACGAACCGTTGGCAAGGCCAAGGGCCAGGGACGACTGCTGGTTTTCACCCCATACGCTCAGGGTTACGCCCTCGATCACATCGCTCCGCGGATAGACGGCGACATCCGGAGTAAGACTGAGATTGAACGATCTTGTTTCAGCCATTGCGCTGGATGTAATCAGAACCATGGCCAAACCTGCGAGCATCACCATCACTGTCTTTTTCATAACCTGCCCTCCTTTAAATTTATTGTCTTTAAAATATTATATCCCTCGGCTGGCCCTCTTGAATGGAGAGTAACCCTACCATCACATGGGTGGATACCCTACTTTTAGTATTTGGTGATTGGGTGATTGAAAGATTGGGTGATTGAAAGATTGGGTGATTGAAAGATTGGGTGATTGAAAGATTGGGTGATTGAAAGATTGGGATAAATCATGAGGAATGACGAATATCGAATTACGAACAAACGAATATTGAAGTAACTCGGGCATTCTTGAACATCGAATGTACAACATCGAACGAGAGAGAATTAAGTATGGCGGTTTCGCCGAAACCGCCTCCGAGCCAGTTTCGGCGAAACTGGCATACTGGCTTCGCCGTGGCAAGCAGATACGCAAAGTGACAAATTTAAATCAGGAGGTGTAATAGTGCAGACCAAAGGCGTAAGCCTTGGGAGAATGAGGATTGAGTAAGGATACATCCGAACGGCAGTGCAATTTCCCTCTTCGCAAATCCTGCGCCAAATCACCTTGTATTCGCGTTGTTCATCGCATAGGCCTTGTCGATTTCGATTCCGGAAACGTAGAACTTATTCCCGGACTGAGTCAGATAGATGATCGCGGCCTCGGATCCTTTCCGACATATGGCCTTGAGAATCAGGTTATTACTGTCATCATTGCCGCAGGCGACAATTCTTGAAGCAGGAATACCATTGAAGGAAGAGAGCAGTCCAGGCGCACTCTTCATCAGGGATTCCGCCTTTTCAGGATTGTAATAATCCTTTACCGAAAATTTTCCGCATAGGAAGCTGTCGACAAACATCCCGGCCCTTTTAAAGTCCCCGACTTTAATACAAGGTGACGCATAGTTCGCATCCACTAGGAATCCGTTCTGATACATGAGGCTGCAGCATAAGAAGACAATGGCTGCGAACAAAAGAATATAAACGGCTGCTGCATCCGAAATCCAGTAGCACGTTATATTTTTCCTGGAAGATTTGCCAGCCCCCCTGTTACCTGCAAACTCCGATATCCTTGTATTGCCCGAGGGAATTTCAAAACTCAGGAATTGGTCATGGCAAACATGGCCCTCCATCCGCCTAGGCGGATAATAAATGGAGGGACGCGCCTGCCGCGTCCATGTTTTTGAAATCACATCGCCCGTATGACGGACTGCCCTCACCCTGTCATTCTCCTGCCTAATCAGTGCTGCCGCATGCACTAATTCATGCATATTCCTTATATCTATTAATCTACCCATAACATCCTCCATGTCTAAGAACCTGATGTTCCAACCACCTTTCCGCCTGCCTTTAACATGGAGCCGAAGCCAGGTATTTACCATGGGGTGAAACCCTGCTTCTCCATAGGGGAAACCCCACCATTACGGTGATCTCGGCGGGAAAGGGCATTTTGCATAATATAAAATAATTGAATGTCCAATGTCCAAGGAAATTATCGAATTTCCCCTTTTAGCCGCATCTATGCTTTCGAATTACATTGAGTTCAATTAGTCGTTTTCCCGCGGGGAAATTAATTTTCTCTGACTGTTGAATGAGTTCGTCTTTTCTTCCCTTCATCGGTTGGATATTCCTTGTTGGACATTGGATATTCAGTCTTTCTAATCGAGTTACCCACTCGATCTGAGAAAGAGCCATAAATCCTTCATCCTGTATCCCCTCAAAATGCAAGCGGCGCCACCTATTTACTGGCGGCGCCGCTTCGAACACATTGAAACAAAACTACGGAACAACAACCTTGACCGTGAATGCTGTCGAGGCTGGTTTTCCGGTTGCAGGCGTTGCTTTGACATTGACAATGTAATCGCCAAGAGCGGCATTCTTGGCCACTGCAATCTTGACTTTGGCTTCAGGCTTGTCGCTCGCCTTGACCAGAACATCTTTTGGTGTTACACTGATGCCATCCGCCTTAAACTCCACCTGAACGTCCTGCTTGAAAGCGGAACCCCTGTTCAGAGTGACGACAACGGCTGCATCCTCACCTTGTTTGATTGTGCTGGACGATGGGACGCTGATGCTGAATGTTTCGTCAGTGGGGGCGATACCTCCTTGGTTGCTTGTCGAGCTCCAGCATCCTGATGCAGTGATCAAAGCCATCATCATTAAAAAAGCGATTAGAGTTTTCATTTTATTTCCTTTTGTTATTTTGATTATTTGCCTGTCAATCGATTATCCGTCCAGATGATCCCTTCCACCGGTTTGTTTCCGGAACAGAGAAGGCTCATTCCTCCTTAAGCCTGAATCCCTTCATCGTTCCTGACGTATTCTGATTGGTGGTGTAGGTACCTTCGAATTCATTATGGGACAACAGCGTAGCGGTCAAATGGAAACTGCGTTTGTTGTCGTTGCGCCTTCCATCAATTATGAACTTCGGGCCATTTTCGGAGATTGAACCTGAGAGCTCAAATTCGCCGAAGGCGTCATTGCATTTGCCTTTCAGCTTGTAGGATTCATGGGCGATGGTCATTGTACCGTTGTGAACCCCGTCCCTGCCGGTTTCTTCGAACGTGTATTTCCAGTCGCCGGTCATGTTGTCATGCTTTGGACCCGATGCGCATCCGCCAAAGAATCCAACTGCAATAATGGCTACTGCGAGCATGATTGAATATTTCATTTCCCCTCCCTTGATTTTCTTTGTCACGGTGGATTTCCACCGATAGTTTGCTTTTTTACCGAGCTGTTTATGCTAAAGACTTCCTGGCGATCCTCCTCCTTTCTTCCGCCATCAGCTTTTCGCCTTGAATATAGTTGGCGGCTGAACCGACCGCAATTAGGCAAAACCCTACCATAACATGGAGGAAAACCCTAATGCTTCTGTCTTATATTAGGATTCCATTACCGATTTTCAGGTGCCGGCTGTGGAAAAGGGCCAGCCATGCCACGGCCAGCGGATCACCCAGCAACGGCGTCTCGCGGATTTCGAAGAACCTCACGTATTCAGCGGGCGTAGCGAACGGGAAGACGGGGTGGTTGAAATCATTATTTCTTTGATTTCTCATTCTTAGCCTTATCAATAATCACTTTGAACTTGTCAAGCACCTGCTGCGGGCCGAGATATTCCTGTCCAACAAAACTATCTGCAATGACATTCCTGTCCTTGTCAAGAAGGACTAGGCATGGTATCCCGTTTCCGGCGAATTTATTTATGCCGCTTTTATCAATCATCTTGTAGTCCACGGCTGGCCATGGCATTGACATCTTGCTCATGTATTCCTTCATGTCCTTTTCTGATTTATCACTGCTTGCAAAGATCAATTCAAAGCTGGCCTTATCCCTGTTTTCATTGTAGAATTTCACCAGCTCCGGGGTAAATGCCCTACAGGGAGGACACCAGTGCGCCGAATAGTAGACGAGGACGTAATCCTTGCCGTCCAAATCGACCTTCGCCTTTTTACCCGATGCATCTACAAGTTCCTTTTCAACATTTTTCATTGTCCTGGCATTGTCATCGTTTTTCCCGGCATATGCGGGAAGAAACAATGCGAACGCGGCCATGATTGAAACCAAAATACCAGTCTGAGAATTCATCTGTCCCTCCATTTTTTTAAGTATCAATTATTATTCCACCAGAAAATGCCGGCTCCGGAAATGAGTGCGGATTTCATCTAAAACGCTTCCTTGACAATTGATTTTTTACTGACATGCAAATGCGAAAGGAACTTGCCTATCGCATCCATCATGGGAGGAGGACCGCATATATAGATATTCTTACAGGTTCCAGTTATATTTTCCTTGAGATATTTTTCCGTGATAAAGCCGTGCGAACATCCTTTTGCGTCTTCATCCGACAAGATATTGATGAAGTTCCTGCCTAATATTTTTTTAAACTCACTCTTTAATATGATGTCGTCTTTTGTCTTGTTGGCAAAAACCAGCTTGTTGCCGCCAATTTCATTTTTCGACTGGAGATACCTTAAAATGGCAATAAAAGGAGTGACGCCTGCTTCTCACGGGCGAGCTGCAGATAGCAGTCCACGTCAGGACGTGGATCAAACACTGCGGCTACGCCTTCGGAATCATCGCCGACCAGATAGGAAAGCTCGGCGATGCCGTCAGTTTGAATGCGTTCAAAAACGAGAGTCATAATTATCCCTTTCCCAATTTTCAAGTATCGCAGTACCTCTTAACTTAGCGCCATCCGCTGCCCGATCATCCTCTTCCATGCACAAATCCGAAGTAGCCGAACAGTACTCCCAGCAGGAGCAGGACATACGGAATATTCTTCAGGACCCTGTCCGTAAGAAATGGTTCGTACAAACGCTGGAAGTATTTTGGCGATACTATTATGAAAACGCCCTTTACGAGGGACAGGCAGCCTATGATCGTTATCAGGACAGTCCAGTCACTCGCCCGGAAATTGTGAAAGTGCAGGATCAGGAATCCAAAGATGACGGCCACGAATCCCATCATGTAGGCCAGGGCGGCATTCTTGTACATGCCGTCCGCAATCCTGCGGAAATAATCCCTGTCGAGAAACCCGCCGATGGAAGCCGACAGATATATCACCGCGATGATTTTCGCGACAAGTACGGATAGTTCCATGTCATCCTCCCCCATTGATTCTACTTCTGCTTTCCTGCATTTTTACAAGTGATCCCATGTTATCGAACGGGATGTCCCACGTATCCCTAAAGCCGGCTACCTTGCATCTTCCCTGATCTTGTCGGCGGCGGCTGGCCCCATTTTCTCTCCGGGCGAGAGACCATCTTTCCCGGCATCTTCCCTGATCTTGTCGGCGGCGGCTGGCCCCATTTTCTCTCCGGGCGCGAAACCATCTTTCCCGGCATCCTCCCTGATCTTGTCGGCTTCGGCCGGTCCGCTCATTTCTCCAGGCGCGCCCCCTTCTACAACTGAGCCTGCTTTGAGCGGGGCATCAAGTAACTGCTCTTCAAATGTCTGTCCAGGCGATGTTATGACTTCTGCCGCTTCCTTCTCCCTTGCGTCATCTGCCTTTTGCTTCGCCGCCTCCTTCTCCCTTGCGTCATCTGCTTTTTGCTTCGCCGCTTCCTTCCGGGCTTCCTCGAACGCTTCCGCCTTCACCGGATCATATTTGAATTCCTTCTTGATTTCATCCGGAAGATCGGTAAAAGGTATGCTTTTCATTACCGTCAGTTCAGGCTTGTCCTTGTCCTGATAGGATATTGTCAGTTCTGCCGGGTTGGACTCACAGACCTTGGCATCCTTGTAGGCAGTTCCCGACAAGGTTGTGAAGTCGCGTGAAAAAAGAGCGGTCTGAAGCAATGCGAACATGATCACTGCAAGATAAAGTTTCATTCCCCCACCTCGTTTCTATCGTTTGTTCTCTTACGTCGCCCCACCCCTGATCTCATTATATCAACCAGGCTGGAGTCCGAATGGCGCCAGGACAAACCAAGTGCCACAGGTTTTACCCAGACTGCCACACCCATCTCTAAATCCGGCCCATAAGAATCAATATGAGCAGGATTATTACTATGAGTCCAAGCCCGCCGCTCGGGTAGTACCCCCAGCCCTTGCTGTGGGGCCATGTTGGCAACGCACCCGCGAGAATGAGAATCAAGAGAATCAGTAATATTGTTCCAGTACTCATGCTGCTGTTCCTTTCCCTATGACTTGTTTACTTCTGCATGTCCGAACCGGTCTTCTCTACTGCAGCGCCAGCTTTTTCCATGGCTTCGCCGGTCTTCTCGACCGCCTTAACTGCACCGTCCTTTGTCGCCGTCGCCGCTCCCTTGACGGCCTCAGTAGTTTTATCAACAGCCTTATCCACCGCTGCACCGGCCTTCTCCGCAGCCCCGGGCTTCTCGCCGCAGCCGGCCAAAGACACGGTTCCAGAAACCACCACAGCACACAGTAATTTCATCAGATTCCTTTTCATAAACATACCTCCTTCTACCTTTGTTATTTTCGTTGTTACGGGAAAATCCCCCATTGCATTGCTTCCTTTCCGAACACTGGACATAAACCTCGTGGTGATTCCACCCTATTCTTCTATCATTAGCTTTATATGTCTAGAATATCGGCCATGTCCTGCCTTCTTGCTATGGAGTGAACACCTACCTTCTCATGGGGTGAAACCCTGCCTTCCATATTCAATACTCACAGCCTCTCCTCCGGCATGAGCCACATCAGGAACCATGCCTTCAAGCGCCGGATACTCGGCCAATTGCATCCTAAGTTCCCTGTACATCAGGGTCTCCTCGGGATTTGAAAGCGCCCAGCTTGCTTTACGCGGGCAGTCCAACGGGGCATGGCCGCATCTGATCATAAACAAGAAAGCCAACACGCTCAGCATGCAGCGCTGACACTTCGTCCACCGTCATACCGCATATGGGGTCTTTGTCCATATCTATTTCTTCCATTGTCCTGATCATTTCTGCCACAGGACTCGTGAGTCTTCCAGCGGGATTGCAACACTGTCGCGGTGCGGTATTACTCGTACCGTATAGTCTCCCGCCGGGCGGGCTGATGGCACGTTTGCGCTGTAAGAGAAACCGCCAGATGCGCCGGCAGACTGGCCTTGCTTCATCTCCTGCCGTACGGGATTTCCGCCTTTGATTCCGTCGGCATAGAGCTCGATTCGCACGTCCTCTGGATCGAGTCCGCCGAGATAAACTTGTACTTCAAAGAAGTGTTGTCCGTCTTTAGTTTCGACCTTCATTTCACCGAAGCGCAGTGCGAACCATTTCTTTTCCTGATTGTGCTGCCAATCGACTATTTGCCTGCCGATCGCGCCCTTATTGGCGGCACGTTCAAGGTAGGTGGCGGCACATGGAAGGTAGTGTTGCTCCGTGTATTCACGCACCGCGCGGTTGGCTGAGAAGCGCGGTGTCAACCGCGCCATGCTTTCACGCATCCGCGCAATCCAGGCGGTGGGGAAGCCCTTGTCGTCACGGTTATAGAACTCGGGAACCACTTCCTGTTCGAGTTTCTCGTAGAGCGCATTGGCCTCGGCCGCATCCCAGCCAGGGTCATCACCGTGTTCCTGTCCATCTCCCAGCGCCCAGCCCACTTCCGGTGCGTAGGCTTCCGCCCACCATCCATCCAGCTCCGAGAGATTGACGCCTCCATTGACGAGCACCTTCATGCCGCTCGTTCCACACGCCTCCCATGGCCGCCGCGGGGTGTTGATCCAGACATCCACCCCCTGCACAAGGTATTCGCTCAAGAGCATGTTGTAGTCGCTGAGGAAGATCACATGGGGGCGGGCCTCCGGCCGTCTGATGAAACGTGTCCATTCCTGAATCAGGGCCTGCCCTGTCTGGTCTGCCGGATGGGCCTTGCCGGCAAGGATAAGCTGCACAGGACGCTGACTATTGGTTAACAAGCGCAGCAGCCTCTCCGGATCGTGTAAAAGCATGTTGGGCCGTTTGTAGGTGGCGAAGCGGCGCGCAAAACCCAGTGTCAAGGCGCTGGGATCAAATATTTGTTTTGCCATTTCCACTTCTTCGGACGATGAGCCTGATGAACTCAGCTGCCGGCACAGCCGTTTGCGGACATATTCAACTAGAGACTTCCTGGAGTCGGCACGGAATTGCCAGAGCCTGTCATTAGAAACGCGGCGAACGTCCTCTTCCAAGCTCTTGGTCGTCCCAAGCCAGCGGTCTTTTCCACATGCCTCCGTCCAAAGCCCGTCGGCCGCCGCCGAATCCCAGGTCGGCATATGGACTCCATTGGTGACATGTCCGATGGGCACTTCTTCCGCCGGCCAATTTGGAAAGAGGGGTTCGAAGAGGTGTCGGCTTACTTTCCCATGCAAGCGGCTCACAGCATTTACCGACCCGCTTCCACGGATTGCCAGATAGGCCATGTTGAAGCTCTCCGAAGAGTCGTTGGGATTCTGACGGCCCAGAGCCATCAGATCGTGGAGTTTTATACCGAGCTTCTGTTCAGCATAAGTCCTGAGGTATTCCTCGATGAGAACCGGAGGGAAACGGTCAAAGCCGGCGGTCACTGCCGTATGGGTGGTGAAAAGATTCCCCGCCCGGGTGACAGCCAGTGCGACTTCAAAAGGCTGGTCATTATCTTCCATGAAATTCCTTGCGCGTTCCAGGACGGCGAAGGCCGCGTGCCCTTCGTTCAGATGACAGACTTCCGGCTGAAGACCGAGCGCGCGAAGCAACCGCAATCCTCCGATCCCAAGCACCAGCTCCTGTTTCAAGCGCAACTCCGGGCCACCCCCATATAGCTCGCTGGTGATGCCTCGATGAATGGGGGAGTTTGCAGCGTCATTGCTGTCCAGCAAGTAGAGCTTGACTCTGCCGACCTGCACCTGCCATGCGCGGAGCCAGACCGAGTAGCCGGGCAAGGAAATCTCCAGCCGCAACCATTCGCCGTTTGGACGGCGCAAAGGCGTGATAGGGAGCTGCCCGGGATCATTGTACGGATACAGGGCCAGCTGTGCTCCATTCCTGTCGAATACCTGACGAAAATATCCTTGCTGGTACAGAAGGCCAATGCCAACCACCGGCACACCCAGATCGCTCGCGGTTTTAAGTTGATCGCCGGCCACATTGCCAAGACCGCCAGAATATATCGGAAGAGCTTCGCTCAACATGAACTCCATGCTGAAATACGCAACGCACGTCAATGGAGACTGCGGATGATTCTGCTGAAACCACGCCGTTGTCTTCTCCTCCTGCTTCTTGGACTGCAAAAGATCATCAATCTTTTTACGGAAAGCCGGATCATCCAGTACGTTCTTGATCTTCTCCTTTGAGACGGTCTGGAGGATGTCCCAGGGATGATGGGTCTGCTCCCAAAGTGCCGGATCAAGTTTTCTCCATACCTCGTCGGTAGAGTGATTCCATGACCAGCGCATGTCCAGGGCAAGCTCCGCCATGGAATCGAATCCCTCGACGTCTGAATGCAAAAGGCTGTAGATTTGATTGCTGACAGGTGTTTGCCGGCCCATGGTATCCTCCTTCATGCCTAATAGTTCACTTCACTTGTCGATCTTCTCAAAGTCGCTTTTTGGTACGCCACATTCCGGGCAAACCCAGTTGTCGGGCAGTTTTTCGAACGAAGTTCCAGGCGGCTGGCCGTGATCCGGGTCTCCTTTTGCAGGATCGTAGATATACCCGCATACTTTGCATACATACTTGTCCATTTGATTTTTCCTTTGTTATTTCTCAAGTATTGGTCCGATAAGTCTCCAAGCCTTAGGAAAAAGGATGTTGTTTTCAAGGTGCACATGCATGTGTAGGTCGTCCTCGAACTCCTTGAGCTTCCGGTAGGTGAGCACAAAGGTATTGCAGACATCGTCCGGTATTACATAATCCTTGGCGAGATGGCGGATTTTGTGGATCTCATCTCCAATCTCCTCATGCTCACGGATGAGCTTCTTGAGCAATGCATTGATCGTTTCGATGTCCTTGGATTTCACTGCTGTACCTGCTTTCCTGTCTGCATCCATGCGCTTGATGACTGGAAAAAGAAACTCCTCCTCTTCCCGCAGATGGGACAGCATATCGGTTGCAACCTTGTCAAAGATGCCGGCGATTTCACTCAACTCGGGATGACGGCCGCCATGGACAGAAACGATCTTATGTGCGTAATCTGCAATTTGTCCGGTACTCTCCTTGATATACGCATGGTGGACATTGATTATGTAGTCGGCTAGGAACGGCAGTTCCCACGAGTCGTAGTCCTGACTCCGCTCAGGCGGTTTGCTTCTAACCGCATCAAGTTCGCCTCTTATCTTGGCATGGTCAAATCCTTTTCCATTGCAGGTTGCCGCAAGGCCCGCCTTGCCTCCGCAGCAGAAGTCTATCCCGTATTTTTCGAAGACCTTGGCAGTCCGGTAATCACCGGCGACAATTTCGCCGATGGTTTTATCCGAAACGTCAATCATCTGCACTTTTTGCGAGCCTTTCATTATCTTCTCCTATCGGCGCAATGTCTTTCAACCACAGGTCTACTTTCACCTTCCCCTTGCTCAGGCCTCTCGCAGTTTCTTTGATTTCTTTCAATTCGTCGATCCTGAGCGATGCTTCTCCGCGTAAAGGAAAATGCATGACAAAAAATCTCGAGCTGCCGATATCGTTCTGTCATCCAAAAGGAAACCCCTTTGACCCGATGTATTTCTCGTAAGTTGTTTTGCCAATGAAACACACGATTCCGGGCAGGACATCAGCGCCATGTATGAAAAACGGACCGAAACAAGGCGTGAATGAACCTGGATGCACGGGGCCTCAGACTGCAAGGCGCCCATGCCTCTTTCCGTGCGGACTTCCCCATGCCGGGACAAGGTGATATTTCAGTATCGCCTTATTCCCAGCAAGCCGGCTCCGCCGGAGGCTGACAGGACCATCTTCCGCCTACGCTCCGCGACTTTCGCAGGACACGCCATGCCAAATCCGGTTGCAGTCTCACTTCGGGCCTGCCCCTGAACTTGTTCCACCTGTCCTTCGGCATCATCACGGCGATGCCGGATGCCGTCAATCCATAATTTGAATTTGCTTGCCATATGCCATTCTCCTGAGGTTCATTTCTGCACTTCCCAATTATCCTCCATGGATCTGAAATCATATCCATGAAAATAGCTGCCACCGCGTGGTTTTACATGGGGGAAACCCCTGTCTGGGCATGAGGGATAACCCTACCGGGGAGTGAGGATGGAACAATCCACCACAGGCGAATAAATCCAGTAATCCGTCATCCCTAATGCAAATATTTTTACTGTTCTTCAGGGAAATCAGCCCCTCGGGAAGCCTCCTCCCATGTAGAGAAATCCTTGCGCAGCTCTTCAAGTTTCTTCATGGCCGCTTCGAAGGCATCATTGCCAAGAAGAAGACGGTGCGGCGGGTTGGGGGACCGGAACGCCGTTACGACAGCGTGTACGGCGCGGACAGGATCACCGGCCTGTTTGCCGGACATGGCGCGTATCTGGCAGCGCCATGCACCTGCGCTTGAAGCATAATCGCTGATCTGCCGGTTGCTTTCGTTCGCAGAACGCCCTGCCCAGTCGGTGCGGAAACCGCTTGGCTCTACCAGCATCACCCTGATCCCCAGTGGTTCCACTTCCTGCCAGAGGGCTTCCGACAAGCCTTCAACTGCGAACTTGGTCGCATTGTAGTACCCGACAGATGGGAATGAACAGAGTCCGCCGATGGAAGAGAAATTGATGATGAATCCCCTGCGGAGCTTGCGCATTCCAGGCAGAACCGCATGGATCATCCGGCTCAGGCCGAAAAAGTTTATCTCAAACATTCTCCTCACTTGATCCTCTTCACTCTCTTCAACCGCCCCGAAATAACCGATGCCGGCATTGTTGACCAGCACGTCGATGCAGCCGAACTTATCCTCGGCCGCCTTGATGGCCGAATCGATCTGGCCCTGATCCGTGACGTCGAGTTTGAGTATCAGAACCTCGCCCTTGTCCGCCAGATCTTTCACATCGTCGGGATTTCGAGCCGTCACAACCGCGCGATATCCCAGCTCGAGCACATGCTTGGCAAGCTCCCGTCCAAAACCGGTAGAACAGCCGGTGATGAACCAGACGGGTTTTACGGAAATAGTTGATTTGCCACCTGTCATTTTAGTCTCCCTTATGTGTTGTTGTGTTCGTCATGTCAGCTTCACCACCATCTTGCCCACGTTTTTCCCCTGGAAGAGACCGAGGAAGGCGTCAGCCGCATTGTCGATTCCTTCTACGACAGTCTCCCTGCTCTTCAGTTTTCCGGACCGGAAATAGTCGCCAACCTCCTTCTCAAATTCCTCCTGGAGCTCCAGCCAGTCTAGAACCATCAGACCTTTCATCGTCAGCCGCTTCGTGATCATGTTGAACAGGTTCGAAGGACCTGGCCGCGGCTTTTCATCGTTGTAGCAGGAAATTGCACCGCAGCAGATGATCCGGCCATGGACACGTAAAGCAGAAAGAGCCGCTTCGAGCGTTTCACCGCCCACATTGTCAAAATAGACATCGATTCCATCAGATGATGCCTTGTTCAGCTGTTCGAGAACTGGACCGTCCTTGTAATTGAAGGCCGCATCGAATCCGCATTCCTCCAGCAGGAATTTGACCTTCCCGATTGAACCGGCAGAGCCTATGACATAGCACCCGTGCAACTTCGCGAGCTGCCCGGCGACGCTGCCAACAGCACCGGCCGCACCTGAAATAAAAATGACGTCGCCTGCTTTTACCTCCACCAGATTCAAGCCCACCCATGCGGTCATGCCCGGCATCCCGAGGGCGCCTAGATAAACGGAAAGCGGATGGACATCCCGGCTGACCGGATGCAGTACATCCGCTGGAGCAGTGAAATATTCCCGCCAGCCAAAGTTGGAGACGACGGCATCGCCAACCTTGTATTCACTGGCGCGCGATTCGACAACCTCGCCTACGGCGCCGCCTTCAAGGGCTTTGCCAATCTCAAACGGCGGAATATACGATTTCCCGTCGTTCATGCGGCCGCGCATATATGGATCCACCGACATGAAGAGGTTGCGGACAAGCACTTCCTTATCCCGCAGCGGTTCCAGTCTTATGCTAGCCATGGTGAAATTAGATGCGGTTGGAAATCCGGCGGGACGTGAGGCCAGCCGGATCTCGCGACTCATAATATCTGTCATAAACGTCTCCTTGTTGTCATGCCTAATTGCGTCCTCATGGATAATTCATCCTGATTATTTTCATCCATGAAACCCGCCGCAGACGCAGAGCGACTCGCCGGTGATCCACACTGAGTCGGCCGAAGCGAAAAATACAACGGCAGACGCGATGTCATCCGGCTGTCCGATACGTCCCAAAGGTGTCAGCGCGGCGTATGCCTGGAACTGCTCGATGACTCCCGCGGCGCGTGTCCCTTCGGTCTCAACCGGACCGGGACTTACAGAGTTGACACGGATCTTGCGCGGACCCAGCTCCTTCGCAAAAGTGCGTGTCAGGCCGTCGACTGCCGACTTTGTTGCGTTGTATACCCCCATTCCTGCCGGTGAGAGCGTGCTTACTACCGAACTGATGTTGACGATGCTGCCACCTTCCGGACCGAAGTACTTGAGCGCTTCCTGGGTTGCGAGGATAACTCCGAGGACGTTGAGATTGAAATGCCGGCGGAAATGCTCCTCGGTGATCTGTCCGACGGGCACGCCAACATAGATGCCGGCGTTGTTCACCAGGATGTCGAGAGCGCCGAATGTCTTTTTTGTTTCAGCGAACAGGCGTTCGACGTCGGATTTCTGAGCGACGTCTCCCTGCACCGCAACAGCCCTGCCCCCTTTGCCGGTGATCTCGGCGACGACGCGGTCGGCGCCTTCGCGGCTTGATGCATAGTTTACGACGACCGACGCACCTTCAGCGGCAAGATGCCTGGCGATAGAAGCGCCGATCCCCTTGGATGCGCCTGTGACAACCGCAACCTTGCCTGTGAGCTTCTTTGTGTTTGATGACATGATCCAATCCCCTTCCTTTTTTTTCTCCGTCGGGCCAATCCCAAATTGACTATTCCATGGTAGGGACGGCTCACCGAGCCGTCCGTTCTGATGTGGCGGCTTCGGCGAAACCGCCCTACCTTAGGCAATTACTTCCGCCATACCGATGGCTTATCACTCATGTCTTGAAGAACTCGAGCAGATCAGCGTTGATCTTTTCCTTATTGGTCGAGCACATGCCGTGCGGCTGGCCCGGATATATTTTCAGAATGGAGCCCATTACGATCTTGGACGACAAAAGGGCGGATGCACCTAAGGGCACGATCTGGTCGTCACCCCCGTGCATGATCAGCGCTGGCACGTCGATCTTCCTGAGGTCCTCAGTGAAATCCGTCTCTGAAAACTCCTTGATGCAGAAGTACGACGCCGGGAAGCCGGCCATCATCCCCTGGTGCCAGAATGATTCGCGCACGCCATCCGAGATCTTCGCGCCAGGACGGTTGTAGCCGTAGAACGGCAGCGAAAGATCCTTGAAGAACTGAGATCGGCAGGCAAGGACTCCGGCGCGGATCTTGTCGAACTCCTCGATCGGCGTCCCGCCTGGATTGGCTGACGTCTTCAGCATAAGCGGAGGCACCGCCCCTATCAGCACGGCCTTGGCCACGCGTTTCGTGCCATGGCGCCCGATGTAGCGTGCGACTTCACCGCCGCCAGTCGAGTGGCCGACAAATATCGCCTTCCTCAGATCAAGCGCATCGACCAGCGCAGCAAGATCATCGGCGTAGGTATCCATGTCGTTTCCTTTCCAGGGCTGGCTCGACCTCCCATGTCCGCGGCGGTCATGCCCGATGCAGCGGTAGCCGCGGGATGCCAGATAGAACATCTGGTCTTCAAAGGCATCCGAGCTGAGAGGCCATCCGTGGCTGAACACTACGGGTTGTCCGCGGCCCCAGTCCTTGTAATAGATCCGGGTACCGTCCTTCATCATTATCATGCTCATTTCCTGTCTCCTTTATATCGGCTGGTTTGTTCTTTCCCTCATTTCCGCTCAATATGGCGTTGGGCCAGGGTCTCCATCAGCTTGTCGAACGGCTTGTTGAACTTCTCGACACCTTCATCCTCAAGCTGCTGGGTCACCTTATCTATATTGATGCCGAGTTCCGGAAGCCGTTCCAACACCCAGCCGGACTGCTCGAGATCTTCTTCTATCCTGGGTTTTGGATCGCCGTGGTCGCGGTATGCGTTGAGAGTTTCAACCGGGACAGTGTTGACCGTATCGGGCCCGATGAGCGCCTCAACGTATTTGACGTCGCTGTATTCCGGGTTCTTGGTGCCGGTACTGGCCCAGAGGACGCGCTGGACGCGGGCGCCCTTTTCACTTAATTCGACGAACCGTTCATCATTGAATATCTCCTTGAAAATCTGGTAGGCAGTCTTAGCGCAGGCAATTGCGGTCTGGCCGCGCAGCTTTTCCGCGATGTCCGCCTTCCCATTTCCCCTCTCGATTTTTTTTTCCAGCAGCGGATCCACCAGTGTATCAATCCTGCTCAAGAAGAAACTGGCCACAGAAGCCACATGCATAACGGGTTTCCCCAGTGCTGCCCGTGCTTCTATGCCTGCGATGTAGGATTCCGCTACCTGCCAGTAACGAGGCAATCCGAAAAGCAGCGTGACATTGATGCTGATTCCTTCGCTGGTGAGCTGCCGGATTGCGGGCAGTCCTTCGAGTGTGGCCGGCACCTTGATGAAGATGTTGGGCCGGTTCACCTCAAGCCACAGACGCCGGGCTTCCTCTATCGTGCCTTTCGTGTCGTGAGCAAGATGGGGATTGACCTCCAGGCTGACATAACCATCCTTGCCGTCAGTCCTGTCATAAAGCGGACGGAACTCGTCTGCGGCGCTTTGCACATCGTGAATACTGATGGCTTCGTAGATTTCCTTGGCGCATTTCCCATTTCGAACCATGCTTTGAATGTCAGCGTCGTAATCATTGCTCTCCAAAATCGCCTTCTCAAAGATGGCCGGATTCGATGTCATGCCACGCAGTCCGTCCTCATCGATCAGACGCCTGAGCCCGCCACTGGTGATTAGATCACGCCGGATGTAGTCCAGCCAGATGGACTGTCCGAGTTTTTCCAATTGCCTCAGATGATTGTCCTTCATGAAATTTCTCCTTGTCCCCGTTCCAGTTCATTCATCAATCCATGTAAGCTTAAAGCTTGTACTCCAGCCCAGGCAATCAGTTCCAAAAGTTAATTTTGATATTGCCTCAGCTGCCTTCATCCAGTTTTTTGCCAGGATCATTCTCAGCTGCATTTCTTTCTGCTGCCCTGCCCCTGTTCCAGACGACAGACACATCCATCAGGGAATTGATCTTTCCCACAAGAGACACTCCACTGGTTATGGCATTTCTGAGAAGCTCCATTTCATTGCTGTCCAGCTTTTTTTCAGCATCCACTTCCAATGTCTCCAGATAACCTGTAATGTCAATCAAAGACGAACGCATATCATGGACAAGCATCTGTGTCAACTTATCCTGCAGATCCTCCAGCTTTTTCAGCTTTTCACAATTCTCCTCCAATTGGCGGTTCCGGTTCTCCAGTTCAATCTGAATCCGACGAAGTTCCAAATGCGTGTATACCCTTGCCTCCACTTCTTCCAGCTGGAACGGGTTCGTCACGTAGTCCACGCCACCCGTATTGAACGCTTTCACCTTGTCGATCGTTCCATCCATGGCACTGATGAAAATAACGGGGATGTCCTTCAGCACCGCATTCGCCTTGAGTTGTGCGCAGAGCTCGTAGCCGTTCATTTCAGGCATGTTTATATCGAGCAGGATCAGGTCGGGCACTTCATCGAGGGCGACCTGCAGCGCCATCTTGCTTTTGGAAACCGTCCGCGTCTTGTACCCCCGCTCCGAGAACATCTTCTCCAGCAACAGCAAGTTGGCCGGCAGGTCGTCAACGATTAGTATGCTGGATGATATCCTACTGTCTGACCCCTTGGATTCGGTTATGTCTTTCATTTTTTCATTCCTTATTTGCTAATCCTTATGGGAACCTCTAAAAATTCACATTTGGCGCGTTGCGGAAGATTTTTGAAAGGTCAAGAAGAATTTCTGAACTGAGGTGTATCCAAGGCGATACGCCGAGTGAAGAACATTCTTTCTTGAGCCAAAAAGATCCGCAACCCTTGAGGCAACAAGTTCTTATGGATTCTGGCTTCGTCCGAAACTCAGTCACAGTCCATTTCAGGGCTGCTCCTGAATTCCACTCCTCGCCATAAGTCCATAATTTATTGTTGCGCGCCATATGTCAATTTTTAGAGGTTCCCTTATCCAGTAATCCATCCTTCACAGTCTTGTTTTTGAATATTCCAGCGCCACTCTCAGGGTGTCCATGAACTCCTTGACCTTGATAGGTTTTGTTATATAGCGGAAAAATCCCGCCTCCAAACACTTCTCAATATCGCGCGGCATGGCATTGGCGCTGAGCGCAACGACGGGTATGTGCGCGGTTGCCGGATCGTCTTTCAGGATCTTCATGGCTTCGATTCCGCTGATGCCAGGCAGGTTGATGTCCATCAGGATTACATTAGGGAGCGCGGAACGGGCTAGCTCGATGCCGAGAGTTCCATTCACCGCGGTCAACAGCCGGATGTCCGGGGAACGCCCGATGAGCTGCTTCACCATACTCATGTTTGCCGGGTTGTCTTCAATATATAGAAGGGTATGCTGCTGCGCGCCGTCCGGCAATTGCGGCAGGACAAAGGTTTCAATTTCGCTTTCAACGCTTTTGACTTCAAGCTGGGGAGCTTCCGCTGATCTCAGTTCGCACCAGAACATGCTTCCCTCTCCCACCTTGCTTTCCACGCCGAGCACGCCATCCATAAGTTCGGTCAGACGCTTGGTCACGACCAGTCCAATCCCCGTGCCAGCCACGGCGCTCGCCTCCTGCCCGAGACGGTTGAACGGCTGGAACAGCTGCGCAATCTTCTCGGGAGGCAGTCCCGCGCCCGTGTCCTTGACGCTGATGCGGATGCGTTCGGGCGCGCTCGCCGTGCAGTCAACGACCACGGCCCCTCCCTCCCTGTTGTATTTGATCGCGTTTGAAAGAAGGTTGATGATAATTTGCTTAAACCTGGTCCTGTCGGCTTTGACATATAACTGCTTTTCGAAACTGGGGAAGGTCACACGGATGCCACGCTGCTGGGCCTGAGGCTCCATCATTGCCTGGCATTCGGACATGATCTCGGACAACGACACTGATTCAGGCGACAGCAGCACCTTTCCTGACTCGATCACGGTAAGGTCCAGGATTTCATTGATCAGCTTCAGCAGGTGCCATCCCGCCTGGAGGATCTGCCCGATATTTTCCTTCTGGGAGACCGTGGGCTCCGGATGGGCCGAATCCATAAGCTGCGCAAATCCAAGTATCGCATTGAGCGGGCTGCGGAGCTCATGGCTCATGCTGGAAAGGAAATCTGATTTTGCGAGGTTGGCTTTATCCGCATAAGACCTGGCCATCTCCAGCTCGACGTTGTATTTCTGCAGCACCAGATCCAGCCGTTTGCGCTCAGTGACGTCGCGCGCAACGGCAAACACTCCTTGAAGTCTCCTGTCACGGTCGTAAAATGTCGTCGCGTTGCAGGACACCACGGTTTCCCTGCCGTCCCTGGCACGTGCTGTAAGCTCGTAATTGATGATTTTCTTTTCGTTCAACGCCAGCTTGATGCCAGCTTCAGCCCGTTCCGGATCTGTAAAGTAATTCTTGAACGGCGCACCAATCAACTCGTCGCGAGTGCAGCCAGTGAGATCCTCCATCTGCTTGTTGATATCTGTAATTATGCCGGAAGAATTGGTAGTTATCAGCGCATCGATGTTGGATTCGATGAGGGAACGCGTGTAGAACTGCTGGTCGCGCAGGCGCTGATCAAGGAGCTTCTGCTCCGCCTCGATCTGTTTGCGCGCGGTATTATCCGTGCCGATCAGCAGATAGCCGATGATGGCATTCTGTGAATCGCGCAGCGCCGTGACCGATACCACCGCCGGAAAGCGGCTGCCGTCCTTGCGGATGTATGTCAGCTCGTAGATGTCCTCGATGCCACGCGAGGCCTTGAACACCAATGCCTCAAATCCCGGAGTAATCGGGGTTCCGAGCTCGACGCTCAACGACTTGGCGCGCGCTATCACTTCCTGCGGGTCGGAGATGTCGGCAGGCGTGATCTTGTTCATCACTTCTCCGGCACTGTAGCCCAGCATGCGCTCGGCACCTACGTTGAAGATCTGGATGACACCCTTCGCATCGGTGGCGATGCTCGAAAAGTTGGCGCTGTTGAATATTGCCGCCTGCAGGGCGCCGCCCTTGATCAGCGCCTCCTCCGCCATCTTGCGGGCGGTGTTGTCGGTACCAATCAGCAGATAGCCGATTATGGCGTTTTGCGCATCCCGCAGCGCAGTGACCGATACTACCGCCGGAAAGCGGCTGCCGTCCTTGCGGATGTAGGTCAGCTCATAGATGTCCTCGATGCCACGCGAGGCCTTGAACACCAGCGCCTCGAATCCCGGAGTGATCGGGGTTCCGAGTTCGACGCTCAACGACTTGGCGCGGGCGACCACTTCCTGCGGATCGGAGATGTCGGCCGGAGTGATCTTGTTCATCACTTCTACGGCGCTGTAGCCCAGCATGCGCTCGGCGCCTACGTTGAAGATCTGGATGACACCATTCTCATCCGTGGCGATGCTCGAAAAATTGGCGCTGTTGAAAATTGCCGCCTGCAGGGCGCCGCCCTTGATCAGCGCCTCTTCAGCTATCTTCCGCACGGAGCTGTCACGTAGAATCACAATGAAGTGCCCCAGGGAGCCCAGCCACATTTCACTTACCGTTATTACCAACGGAAAAACGCTGCCATCCTTTCTGCGCCCCTCGACCTGGCGAACGAAACCGACAGCACGCTCCTCTTTGCCCGCATCGAGGAAAATATTGCCTTTGCCTCGATCGAGTTCGGGTATGAGCAGGCTGGGATTTTTTCCTGCGAGCTCTTTGGCGGAATAGCCAAACATCCGCTCGGCAGCCGCGTTGACTGTCTCGATGACAGTACCGCCGGCCTGCAGCGTGATGATGCCGTCCACCACGGTATTGAGGATCTTCTGGATCACTGCAGTACTGTCGCGCAAGGCCTGCTGCGCCGCATATTCCTTGGTGACATCGCGGAACACCAGTACGACACCGACCATCCTGCCATCGCCGTCGCGAATAGGCGCACAGCTGTCGGCGATAGCGCATTCGCCGCCGTCGCGTGCAATAAGGATGGTGTGGTTCGCCAGGCCCTGTATCGTGCCATGCGCCAATGTCTCCTTTACTGGTATTGCGGCAGGCTGACGGGTTTCCTGGTTGATGATGTGGAAGATCTCGTCAATCGGACGGCCTGCGGCCTCGGCATGTGTCCAACCGGTGAGTTTTTCGGCAAGGCTGTTCAGAAGCGTCACACGCCCTTCGGCATCGGTGGTTATAACTGCATCGCCGATGGATTTGAGCGTAACGGAGAGCTTTTCCTCGCTGATCCGCAAGTTGACATTGGCCCACAGCAGTTTTTTATTAATCTCCTCCTGGCTCTCGAGCAGGCGCTGTGTTTTGACATGTACTAAGCTCCTGAACCGCTGTTTTATTTCCAGGGATATCAGATATGCGAACAAAATTGCACAGAACAGCGTAAGAAAACTGACTGCGACAATAATGGCGAACATATAGCGCATGTTCGACTCGAACTCTGCATCGTGCTGCACCAGCTCTGCTTCTTGTATCTGGATGAAGCTACTCATCTCGGTACGGATTGAATCCATCAACTCTTTTCCCCGCCCATTGCCCATGGCCGCCTGTACGGCATCCATGTCATTCCTGCGGCGCGACCCAATGGCATGGGACATTTCCGTCAATTTGGCATCAATCAATTCAGCCAGTGCATCCAGACGTTTATCGGCTGCACTGGTCAAGACATCATGATGCAATCCTTTAAGATGGGCGCTCGCATTATCGTGCACGGCCAGATACGGTGCCAGAAACTCCTCGTCACCTGTAAGGGCATAGGCCCGGTGTCCAACATCGGCCTCTTTCAATGCGGACAGCAAAGTGTCCGCCTGGTGTATTACTTCGTAGGTATGCTTCCACTCCGCAGCCGCATCCTTGATTTGACGGAAAGCCCAGAACGATATCACGACCAGTGCAGCCAGCATGACTGCTCCGGCAAACAACGCAACATTTATCCTAGTTATTTTAACCATGTATAAACCTTCCTCAGCCAACTAAATTCACCAAGCACCAAAGTCCAAATATCAATCAAGGAGACCAATCAATTATTTATTATTAGCAGCGCATGTCCACACCTTGCTTTCCTGCAGCAGCAACCACCTTTGCTGAACCGACGGCTGCTACTTGGTTCTGATCTCTCCGACTGTCATAAGGTTCTTCACGCTGGTCACGCCATGGATGTCGACAACTAGTTTGGTGATCAGGGCCTTCTCGGCCGCGTTCCTGGCAATGCCGGTCAGCGTGACTTCGCCGTTCCGTGCTTCAACCCTGGTCTTCATGGAGCTGGTCGAACGATGGACTCTCAACTCAGCCTTGACCTGTGCGATGACGGATGCATCATCAATTTTATCGCCAACAGTCCGCTCCTCCAGCTCGGGCGCCACCGCCACCGTCATCTCATTATTCACATCTTTCACTCCATCGATATCTTTTGCATACTCGGTGGTCAGCTCCTTCTGGGCAGCGCTTGTCGCCTCGCCTTTCAGCGTAACAAACCCGTCCAGCACATCGACGATAGTCTTGCTGTAGGTGACGTTGCGGTGAAACAGGAGGGAGAACTTCACTTTCCTGCCTATCCACGTATCCGCGTTGACTGCGGCAACTTCAGCCGCCGTCGACAGTTGATTGTCCACGCTGACGACCCCGGGCAGGTTCGTCACGGTCTCCTGGGCCAGCGCCTTGTAGGATTCGTCGGGCACGGTACCGGACAGCACGGCGGCACCATTCTTTGCCGAAACCTTCACCGCATCGCCCTTGAGATATGTCTGGTAGACGTAGGTCTCCTTGAACGACTCCTCGATCCTGCCATCCGGCACCGGCTGGCACAGAGACGCACTGCCCACGGATGTTCCGGCAGCCTCAAATGCGTTCTGGCAGATTGCATCCTGCTTCATTCAACCACCTTCTTCCATTTATTGTTCCGCCTATGGGGGCTCCCCAGCAGTTAGAGGCTGCTCGAAAAGGTATAATAAAAACACCCCTTGCGAGGTTAACTACAAACAAACTCATTATTTTTGAGTCGAATTCGTTCGTAGTCAAGCTCGCAAGAGCTGTTCCAGGGGACCCTTTCGAGCAACGTCCAGCCAAGCTGTTTTTCCTGAGTTTCAGAGGTTCCCTTAATTCTCTGTCGTTAGAATCTCCATTGATTGAATATTAATCCATGGCCGGGCTGCCTGCCATGGTGGAAAACCCTACCGGAACACGGGGGGAAACCCTACTTTTAGTATTTGCTGATTGAAAGAATTGGGGGTTGGGATAAATCAGGACGAATGATGAATAATCGAACAGCCGAATTACGAAGTGGAAGCAGAGTCATCCATGGAACGGCATTGTGTTATTTTATTCTTATATTCCTGGTCATTTGCGAATTGGCGTACAGGATGGTCTCAGCATTAGTGGCATGAGCTGGGTTGGTGGCCAGATGGTTGTAGTCCCGACGTAGGTGCCGCCGGAACGGGAAAAAGGCCTGAAGCCATCCGGCAAACCTTGACTTCACATTCTTTCCAGACTATCTATCAGCTTGAATTCAGAGCTCGCAAGTGAAAAGAACATGGTCACATAGAGACATTTTCTTAAAAAACTCATCTGTTCCCCCTATGACATGTTTCTTCTCGATATAGGCTTTTATCTCATGATTTTCCAGCACAGGCATGGTTCCGGGAAAACAGGCCGATTCCCGGACCTGCAGGAATTCCGGCCTCCGGTTCGGTCTCAGGCCTGGTGATAATCTTTTTCATTTCCTTTAATTTCAAGTAATCGTCAAGCATTATCTTGATCCTCATTGTCTCGGACATGTTCTGGACCGGCATCGAAGAATATATCTTTCCGGAAACCTTCATTATCTGGAACCTCTCTTCATCCGACATTGCATCCCTGGCCGCGGAGGCTATCTGCGACAGGTAATCCTTCTCCCTCATGCTCACGCTCAGGATCTGGATCTTCCTGCCATTGACCGAGATAAAAAGTCTGACGTAATTCCTGTAGACCATGAATACCCAGAAGGCGGATGCCAGGACAGGAAATATGGAAATGGCGCCTGCAGGCAGCCAGAAGATTTCGGGGATAAAGCTGAGAAACGCAAAAGTCGAAAGAGAGGCAAAGAAGGCAAATATGGAAAATGCGAACTCCACACATCTGAAATTCAAGCCAACACTTTTAATCCTGCCTATGGGCACTGTGATATGCTCGCATGTGACTCTGGTATTCGTGACCTTCGATTTTCCATCGTCGTAATAGATTTTTTCTCCTATCCCATTCGTAGCCATTGCAGCTCCATACTTGTTTTTATGAACTTTGCTTCAGAGTCATCCCTCTTATAATTCAAAGACTTGATGTTTCATCAGTATAACTCTTCTCTATTTCTATTCCGGAAACATGAAATTTCGTTCCGGACAGAACCAGATAGATGATCGCCGACTCGGTTCCCTTTGGACATGTCGCCTTCAGCACGACATTTTTATTGTCATCATTATCGCAGACGAACGCGATTGAAGCCGGAATACCATTGAAGGAAGGTAGAAGTCCGGCTGCGTTCTTCATCAGGATTTCCGCCTTTTCCGGGTTGTAGTAATCTTTTTCCGAGAAATTCCCGGTGAGAAAGCCGTTGACAAAATTCTCGGCTCTTTTGAAATCCCCAGCCTTGAGATAAGACGAAGTGCAGCCACGAGCCGATGCAAAGACATTCTGATACAGGCTGAAGCACATGAAAACACCTGCACATGCAAAGAAAGCGGAAGCCATCACCGGAGACATCCTATGGTAAAGGGCCGTTCCCCTGGAGGGATACGTGTTGATCTCCTTCTTCCTCTCAACCGCCGATTTTATTGAATTGCTTAGATGCTTGCCTGAATTTTTCCTGTCAAGCTCCTGTTTTTTCTGTGCAGCTACATGCACAGACATCTTCATATTCCTTATTTCATTTAAGATGCTCATAACTGCCTGCCCTATGAAATACATTAATGTTTCCTGGCATTCACTATGTCAGACATGCTGAAGCCGTGAACACCAACCTTAAATATTCCTGTTCATTGGCCATGAAACCAAAGCATGTCGCGGTTGGTTCCAAATTGGATCTCCTTATACCTGAGCGAGTCCGAGTGCCCGTCCCAATACGAGAGGTTTGCAAGCCCGTTGTGCCGCGCATTCAAGAGCAACCATGGCTGTGCTGCTCCAGGATCCACCGCAGCGGCCCTGTCAGCACCATGGTCTCCAGGACAGCTGAGTGTCCAGGTCTGGTCATAACCTGATCCTACCGGTGTCAGCGCATCAACCATTTGCATGACGTCGGCGGGATGCTTGATGCCGTGCATCCTGGTCATTTGCGAATTGGCATACAGGATGGTCTTGGGATCGGTGGCGTGTTTCGGGTTGGTGGCCAGATGGTTGTAGTTCCGCCCGTAATCACAGGGGGCGTTGGCACTGGTCGGAAACACCGTCCGTTCCGCAGCGGGACAACGGAGAATATTATAATTCTTGATGTAATTCTGGAAAGTCTCTGTCCAGTATACAGTCGTACCGTAAGTGGCACCGGATAAGGCAACATAGGGAATGTTGTTCTTATTGTCATCTGCATACATGGCTATTGAGAGGTTGATTTGCCTGGTGTTGCTTATACAGCAGCTCTGTTTGGCAACACCTTTGGCCTTTGATACCGCCGGAAGAAGCAACCCGACAAGAATGGCTAATATGGCTATGACCACCAGCAGTTCGATAAGCGTGAATTTATTTCCGATTCCCGATTTCCAATTTCCAATTTTCGATCTTGAATCAACAATTTGACCTTTCATAATGCTTTCTCCTATATTATCTTGTTCTTGTTTCATCTTCAGATTCCGGAGTTGTCCTCCATTTTGCCCCGGAAATTTTTTCAACCATCTTCGATCCTGCAAGGATCCCGACGATCCCTGCCCCGCCCGCAAGACATCCCATACAGCCGTTGCACCTTGAAAGGCAGCTTCCTGCAAGAATCGAGCCGACTGCGGCGGCAGATCCCATGGCGCCATACATGACTCTCCTCCCGAGAGACACCGGTGCCGGCACGGTCTTTGATTCCTCAACCCTCATTTTATCGCTCCTCCCGGACATTCGTCCTTGCACTTGCCGCATGATATGCACGAGAACTGGCTGATCCTGACATCTTCCTTGTCCTTGACGATGGCCCAGGCGGGGCATACCTCGCTGCATGCCCCGCATCCGGTGCAGTTCGCCTTTTCAATCTTGATTCTCCGGAACCCGAGCTTTGCGCCAATAGCGTTTACAAGAGAGTCGATCGCGCCTACAGGGCACATGAAGTTGCAGTAGCCGCGCCCGCCTTTGGACCAGATTCCCAGAACTACAAAAAGAGATGTGCTTAAAAACCCTGTCGATGTGAAAAAGAAAGCCACGCTTCCAGCACTGAATGGAGCAGTGAGAATATTGGGCACGAGCGAGAAATTGCAGAAATTGCAGCAGAGAGTCCCGATCCCCAGCAGCGGCGCCAGCAGGAAGATCAGGAAATACCCGTACCGCACCGCAGGAGCGGAAATGCCCGTGTAATTTATCTTCACCTTTTCCGGCACAAGCTTGGAGGCGATCTCACTCGTTCCGCCTATCGGGCAGAGACGCCCGCACCATAGGCGTCCGAAAAAGAATGTCACGGCGAGTACCAGCGCGGTCAGGGCCACACCCATGAATGTGACAAAAAAGATGTAGGAGGCGGGCGGAAGCTTCATGAACATCCTCATGCACCAGGTCCCGCAGAATTTAGCCTCGCCGGAGAACTGCGGCAACAGGCTGAGAGGTGGAAGGAAAAGAAGTATTCCAGCGAACAGTATCGCATAGCGGATCCTGGCAGCCCTGCTGAGAGACTTGAATTTGCTTATTATGTTCATTTGTCAGACCCTCCACGGGAATATGGTTTGCTCCCGGATGGGCGGCCTGAACTGGAAGCCTCTGCCCCGTCATGGCAGGCTGGATCGGCAGGCTTTCCGGCATTTGCGGGTTTGCCACCACCCTTTGCTCTCGGATCGGAAATATCCACAGGGACGGACAGAACTCTGCGCCCCTGGCTGTCGGTCAGCACGATATTGCATTTTACCGCCGGCAGGATTCTTGCCGCGAATTTCGCAGGTTCAGCGTTGAATAGCTCCCTGCAGTCCATGGAGCAGAAATGGTAGACTTTGCCATCGAACTCAGTCATGATATCTGATTCCGGTGATTCCACCCACATGTCGCATATCGGATCCTTCTCAGGCGGTTTGAATATCACATAGAAAGCAATCTTATCATTCTGCACCCCGTATATGGTATTGCCCTTTATCCTGGGCCAGTGGCGTATCCCGATATCTATAGCGGAAGGATTTTTCACAAGGATTTGGTAGGGCGGCGTGTTCTTGCCTTCAACCGATATCTTGAGATCTTCCTTCCGGTCAAGCTTGACATTGCTGGTCACCAGAACGCTGCAACGCTCTTTCCCGTATGAGAAATGAGCCCCGTGCATGGCCTTGCCTCCCTCGGGGTTGGCCACGGAAACAACATGCGAGGAATCACCCGGGCGGTATGAGGCCAACGCGGTGAAGATCAGCGTGGATGCAATGAATGTCGACGTCAGTACAACTTTTCTACGAAATTCCATCTTCCCCTCCTGCGATGAATATAATTCTGCTTCTTTCTTCTAGTCTAGCTTTCCTGCCTTCCTTCAGCCATAGGTAAAAACCCTACTGGACAACGGGGAAAAACCCTACCATGCCATCGATCAACCGGCGCATCCGCCTATTGAAGCGTGGAAAATGCCGGACTGCTCCTGAAGAACGAACTTACAATCGTATTGAGCTTGTCGGACAGGACTTCATGCTTCTCCGCCGCCCGCGCCTCGAGGAACTTGCACAGCCTGTGGTCTTCCACCTTGATATGGTTCACGAACCAGTTTACTATTACATAATTCAGTTTGATTGCCGTTTCATGGGGGCTTTTGTTCATCTTGAGCGCCATATCCATCCCTTCGATCTCCTTGCGGAACGAATCGTGTATGTTCTTGTGCATGCCATATTGCGGATAGTCATACGCCCTCATCGCAGACTCCTCCATTGAAAAGTGTTCAACTATGTAGTATCTCAGGAAGGAAAAGGAGTCCAGGATGATCTCATTGTCCTCGGACTTTATCGAACTGTCGAGAAGTGTGTTGACCAGGCGGATGAATTCCCTGTGCTGCCGGTCGATCACCCCGATACCAGTGTCGAGCTCGCTCTCCCATTCTATTTTCACATATTTCATGCTGGCACCTCTTACTGTACTGTAGATTGTTTTCATATCCGCTCCGGACGCAAGGCCGTATCCTGTCCTTTTCCTCCACTTATCATACTGTCATATGGATGCTTCCTGTATGGGGAATAACCCTATGCATGCGTGGGGGAAATCCCTACTGTGATCTGGAGATTGGGGGATCTGGAGATTGGGGGATCTGGAGATTGGGAGATCTGGAGATTTGAAGATTTGAAGATTTCCGGGGAAGAATGAATAGCGAATCTTCTAACGGACCGCCAGCACCTCCCGACGCACTTCGTGGCCGGGATCTGCGACCTGCTGGCAGATTCTCTTCCTCTCCTTAACTCCCACACCGATGCCGGCAGAGGTGCCGGCGTACCATGCTCTTCCCGGACCGCCAGCCCTCCCGACGCACTCCGTGGCCGGGATCTGCGACTTGCTGGCAGATTCTCTTCCTCTCCTTCACTCCCACACCGATGCCGGCAGGGGTGCCGGCGTTCCATGCTCTTCCCGGACCGCCAGCACCTCCCGACGCACTTCGTGGCCGGGATCTGCGACCTGCTGGCAGATTCTCTTCCTCTCCTTAACTCCCACACCGATGCCGGCAGAGGTGCCGGCGTACCATGCTCTTCCCGGACCGCCAGCCCTCCCGACGCACTCCGTGGCCGGGATCTGCGACTTGCTGGCAGATTCTCTTCCTCTCCTTCACTCCCACACCGATGCCGGCAGGGGTGCCGGCGTTCCATGCTCTTCCCGGACCGCCAGCACCTTTGCTGGCAGATTCTCTTCCTCTCCTTCACTCCCACACCGATGCCGGCAGGAGTGCCGGCGTTCCATGCTCTTCCCGGACCGCCAGCACCTTTGCTGGCAGATTCTCTTCCTCTCCTTCACTCCCACACCGATGCCGGCAGGGGTACCGGCGTACCATGCTCTTCCCGGACCGCCAGCACCTTTGCTGGCAGATTCTCTTCCTCTCCTTCACTCCCACACCGATGCCGGCAGGGGTGCCGGCGTTCCATGCT
>Ga0154561_1096_pt1 | contig 62042 bp, 42 predicted proteins | sample RifGroF2_FD_105704 | JGI IMG/M metagenome (GOLD analysis project Ga0154561, IMG submission 105704) | Lentisphaerae bacterium GWF2_50_93 | reverse complement strand
AAAAACAGAAAAATCCAAGAACAAGAGTTCACCACTAATTCACACTAATTTTACACTAACGAATATCTGCTGCGAATTTGCGCTTGCAGCAAGTGCAAATTAGCAGCAATTTTGTATTTTAATTCTTGTTAGTGCCTTGTTAGTGCCGATTAGTGGTTGAGAAATCTTATTTGGAAATTGAGTATTGGATATTGGGTGTTCATTAAACTCCTTGGCTCTAAATGACAAGACCGCCGTTGATTGCGATGACCTGGCCATGGATATATGTGCTGTCGGAACCGCAGAGGAAACTTACCACGCCTGCAACTTCTTCAGGCGAACCGGCCCGCTTCAGCGGAATCATGGGAAGAATCTTGTCTATTGGAAGATCGGCGGTCATGTCTGTTTCAATGAACCCCGGCGCTACGGCATTGACCAATATGCCTTTCTTGCCGACTTCCTTGGCAAGCGCCTTGACCACGCCTATGAGCGCCGCCTTGGAAGCGGAATAATTGACCTGTCCGGGTTGCCCGACCTGGCCAGATGCGCTGGCGATGACGATGATGCGTCCGCTCTTGCGCGCAATCATCTGGAAAAGCAGGGGATGGACAGTGTTGTAGAATCCGTCCAGATTGGTGTGGACTACATCGTCCCATTCTTCCGGAGTCATGAAGACCATGAGGTTGTCCCGGGAAATTCCGGCGTTGTATATGAAAATATCGGGGGAGCTTTCACCAAAGAAGCCTTTCAATGAGTCGGCGGCCGCTTTACGGTCCTGAATGTCAAAGACCAGTCCGTTGAAATTCCGCCCCAGGTTCCTGACATCGATTTCAAGTGGGGCCAATGCCGAAATATCCTTGCGGCACGTGGCGACGATATCATAGCCGTCCATGGCAAGACGATGTGCAATCTTGCGTCCGATGCCACGGCTTCCTCCGATGATCAATGCCGTTTTCATAAGGATTTGATTCGCCCCCTCATTAGTTTTTTAGAATGGAAAGTAGAAAGGTAATCTACTCTCCCGCGAATGATTTATCAAGAAATTTTTAAGAACCGCCGGTAACCGTTAAGTTGGTCTTTTAGCCTCACACGTAGGGCGGTTTTTAAACCGCCAACTAAGTGTCGGGTTAAAACCCGACATACTTTCTTGGAAAAACAGCCTCACTTCACCCAGCTTAACGCTTACAACCTCTGAGTCTTTGCGTATGATCTAAAGAACGCCGGCAGCTTGCCGGCACTTCTTGTATTAGCGTTCTGCAATTATGCCGCCAAGTTGGTGGCGGTTCCGAAGAATCCCGGTGAAGCCGGTTAAGTTTTCACAGTCAAAACGAGCTGAACAGGATGTCCGGGCGGAGGAATTCGTAGCCTTTGGCGCTCGCATACTGGATGATTTCCTCAACCACGGCAGGAGTATCGGGGCAGCGGTCATGAAGCAATATCACAACGCCTGGTTTCAGCAGGCGTTTTACGCGGTCCACCACTTTTCCTGGATTGTTTGAAGACGTATCATATGAACGCAGGCTCCAGCCCATCACTTTATATCCGGTTTCCCCCACGGCTTTTGCCAGCATCGGATTGATGACCCCGTAGGGTGGACGGAACCATTGCACCTGTTCCCCGGTTACGTTGCTGATGGTTTCAGCGTTCTTATTTAGGTCGAGGAGCATCTTGCTGGAAGAATAAAAATGGAACCAAGGGGTATGGGAGAAAGTATGGCTTCCTACAAGGTGTCCTTCACGGGCGGTCCTGGCCAATATTTCCTCATTCCCTGAAACGTTGCGGCCGATTACGAAAAACGCCGCCTGGACGTTATGCTTTTTCAGCACATCCAGAATAGCAGGAGTCTGGGTGCAGGGGCCATCGTCAAATGTCAGGGACACTACTTTCCTGTCAGTCTTTACTTCACGGCAGGGTTCGAGATAGCTGATGGGGAATTTGATTTTCATACTTGCGGGAAGGTAGACAGAAGTAAGGCATAAATCAAGTATGCCAGGAAAGAATACACTGGCTTTACAGCCCCAAATCCAATTATGGCCGAATTTAAACATATTGACGGTTGAAAACGGGATGAACGGTGATAAATCTTTTTACGACCATGGTAAGTCACCGGAAAAACAGATAAAATCAGAATTATTATATGTCTGAAGGCAAATGAACATGAAACCGGAAAACAGGCTCAGGAATACAATTCAGCTGATCGGGGTGATTGCGGCCGTGATAGTCCTTGCATCACTCAGCAGGAAGCTGGAGCTGGAATTCCTGAGGATGAAAGCGCTCGACGCCCTGCGTGTATGCGACCTCCTGACCCTGTTTGTTTTCGCCCCATCAATAGTAATACTGGGATGGACGCTTTTTAAAACCACATGCATTAGAAAGTCAGTCATGCTGGAAGGGTCGGTCATCATAGGGATCTTCCTGCTCGGAATTGGTTTTGGAATGCATGAGCCGGCGAACGTCCTGAATGGAGGAGCAATAACTCCAAAGGCGTTGAAAGAAAGCCTCAATTTCTTCGACAACCTGCTCGGCCACTGGATTTTCTTTGCCGGATTCATGCTTCTGACGGTATCCCTGTCCATTGCTGAAACGCGAGATCCGCAGGAACGTCCTGTTCCTAAATGGGTACTGGCATTTACAATAATATCCGGACTCGCGGTGGCCGCCGCAATCTATGGAAACATGTTCAACGAGAAGACCGGTGTCGACATTGCTGTTTTAGCCGCCTGTCTCCTTGCAATGTCCATCTTCCATATGATCAATGGAAAGGCATCGCTTTCAAGAATCCCCATCACGCTTCTCCTCTATATTGCCTTTGGTCTCGGATCCCTTGCCACTCTTTTGAAATGGCTGGGCTGATTCTGACACGATTATGTCCTTGTTTTGAATTTCATATATAATGTTGCTATAGTCGTGTAAATAATCTAATAAGCCAAGGAGGACAAGATGAAAAAGTCAATGTTGATTCTGACGGCCAGCTTTTTGCTTCTAATCGGATCCGGCCAATTGGCGGGAGCACAGGAAGCCAAGGCAGAACCCAAGGCAGGAATTGCGATTGTTGATGCCACGAAGAACAACGGCGGCTTCGAGACCGGCAAGCTCGATCCGTGGGCTCCGGTCTGCATCCAGGTTTCCACCATGGACACTGGCGAGAAGTATGCCAATAACGTCATCAAGGTTGTAACTGATCCGGCATTTGCCTCCAAAAGCAACAGCTACCTGGGCCTGCAGGCGGCCGGAGATCCCAAGGGCAAGCTGATCTGCGCACGGGTTGACTTGAGGAACATACAAGGCATAGACCTGGAGAAGGGACGCACGTTTGTCCTCCGCTGGGACGTCCGCAACGGCGATAAGATTTTCACGACACCCATTGCGGAGTTCTTAGCTTTGACCAAGGCTGGAGCCGTAGTTGCCAAGCCGGAGGCGTTGACCAAGGAGAATGCCGTTGCAGACAAGTGGGTTGCCCGCAGCGTCAAGTTCGTCATGCCGGATACGCTGAAGGAGTTTGATTCCATCCATCTGCGCATCGGGTTTGCCACACAGCCTACCGAGGCTGGCGCCACCTACCAGGGCTTTGTCGACAACATAACGCTCATCCAGTCAAAATAACCGTTACTGGAACTGATAGCGCCTTGTCCATTTCTCCGACGCGCCAGGTTCAAGCGTGGCCCGTACGAAGATTTCGGGGCACACTGCGGCAGGATCCACATAAAGAGAGAAGCGTGCGGCTGCAAAGTCCCCGCTTGCGGTCACAGAGCGGCCTGTCCCGCTGTGTGAAAGCCTTATGCGGTTGCCTTCTGCCGGCACTGATGCATTCGAAGGATAATAGTGCGCCCCGGTTATTTTCTCCGACAGGCATATCATGCCATCATGCATCTTGAACCATGCAGGGGCATGATCGCCCAGCGGAAAACTGTGCTCCAGGGAATATGATTCGTCGACGGCTTTACCTCCGAAGTTGAACCAGTTGTGGTTGTACTGTTCCGCCCTGATCACATGGGTGCCGGTGTTTTTCAGCAGATATTCGATTTCAACGACCGCCTCATCGGGAACGATGCGGATTATTTTACGGTATTCATATCCCCATCCGTTGCCAATCCTGCATGCCTGTTCCATTACAATCTCGTTTTCCCGCTGCATGATGACTGCCGGTGCTGTTTTCCTGATGTCGTAGGCATGTGAGAACTTATAGATGTTTCCGTCGGGGCGCACCAGTTCGCCCACGCCGATCTTCAGGAAGACTTCCCCGGGTTTCGCTTCGTCGAAGCCCGGCGGTGAAAATGGCGCATGTATGTTGAATTCGTCTATCAGCCCCTGGCGCGTACAGAAATCCACGCCGTTCAGATTGATGCCGGTCACGGCGCCAAGTGTGTCGAACCGCGGACCGTATTCATCCATGCACTCGGTCATCGGCGCTGTCACCGCTATGTTGAACGAAGATGTCCCAAGACGTATGAGCATGATATTCCTTTCACTAACTTCCCATGGATTATTGGATTGCTGGATTACTGCAAATCAAAGAGATATGTACGAAACAATATATGGAAAAGTTCAAAAGGCCCATCCCGATATTTTTCTTGGAATCAGCATCTTTGTTTTCCTTTGAATTAAAAACCAATAATCCATTAATCCGTCATCCTATTGGATGACTCTTTTCATCTTATAGATTCCCGCAGGGACGTCCTTGAAGAATCCGTCCTTGCCGCGGCGCAGTACGCTTCCGTCGGTCTCCTCGACAAGCTCTGTTGTCTTGTCCCATGGTGCCGGAAGCTTGAATTCCGAATTTCTTGAAGGTTCCTTGAGGAACGGCACGACAAGGAGCTTTTCAGATTCCATCACTGCCAGATCTCCGGGCAGGGGGATGAACGCCCTCGGTCCGCCCTTGTCGCGGAGCAGTTCCAGCATGTATTTGTTCTTCGCCCCGGAGCCTGGGATGTCAAGCGCCGTGGTGAATCCTGATGCGGCTGAAAAGTTTGGCCCCTGATCGAGGACTATGCGTTTTTTGGAGTAGCGGTTGAGCGAGAGCAGATAATCCCTCGGCCCCATTCCGTCTATCGCCCTGACAGGATTATGGTTGATGGAAACAAGATCGACCGGTGCGTCGAACGTAGTACCCTCGCCAAACAGTATCGCCCCGGGATCAAGTTCCTTTATGTAGGAGCCGATCTCCTCGATGAACTTGATCGCCATCCTGTTGGTGTCGCCGGGATATCTCATGAAACCACGTTTTGTGAAATCCGGAGGGAAGGCCCATCCAAGGCAGTCGACGAAGAATCCCTTGACGCCGCACTCCTCCATGTAGAAACGGATCCATTTCTTCGTGTATTCGATATAGCCCGGATGCCCGGGGTTGATGTGGCAGAGGTGAGGAGTGTCCTCAGTGCCCCATGCGGCGCATCGGCGTCCATCGATTCCAGTGATGAACCAGTCGTCGCAGATGTCGGGGCCGCCCCTGTACATGAGGCCGCTGTGGCTGAGCCATATGAGCATCGGCACTCCCTTGTCGGAGATCCTCCTGCACATTTTCCTGAACTCCTCGATGGTTCCGTGGTTCGGGTCGGGCTCGTATCCCAGCGGTGTGGTTCCGCTTAGTATTGGACGGTTTGTGACCAGGCTGTAGCTTATTCCTGTTAATTTGCCCTCGTCTATCATCCTCTCCCAGTGGTCGGCCTGTTCCGACCAGGTGGGCTTGTTGTTCCAGGCGAGTCCGCCGGACCACAGGGTCTTGAAAACCCATTCAGGAGGTTCCCGCAGATAGAACTCCATGTAGTCGGCCATGAACTTCCACATCTCCTCCCGGGTCTTGCCGAAGTATATCTTTATCTCCGGCATCGCCAGGGCTTCGCCGAGGTCGAACTGGGAGTGAAGTGTAAAATTGTATGCTATGCCTCTTCCGGCATCGCCTATGTTGAGGATGTACCCGACATGCGGACGGCGGCAGGTCATCGCCAGCCAGTGCCCGGTCTTCGCATTGTAGAAGACTCCTCCATGGATCACCATCACCCCGGGATATATCCGGCGCCAGACGTTCTTCATGAAATTCTTGCACTTCTCCGGAGTGTCGTGCTCGTATCCCACATGGCCGTACTCGTCGGACGGACCCGAGGAATGGGACGACGGGAATATCATCCTCGTGTCGTCGCCCCAGAACTTCCAGTTCCAGGCTGGAAGGGTGAAACTGTCGACATACAATGGAGCCTCGATCACCGGTCCGCCGGGGCCGGGACACGGGAGATCCGCCTGTTCGGCCTGCTCCCTGCGGATGTGGTAGTGGATCCCGAAACAGGGGAACTCCATGTTCTCGCGCAGACCCATGGAACGATGCAGGACAAGCCCCCAGCCCGCGAAATGATCCACGAACGACTCGCCTTTCATGCGGATGTCTGAGGCCTTTCCATTGCTGAAGCGGTCGCTGGGATAGGAGCGCAGCTTAAGCGGCGAACCGTTGACCAGGAATTCACTCGGCGGCGGATTTGCAGTGTCGAGAAGCTCCTTGCCGAACAGTTTTATGGAACTGACAATCCCCCTCTTGTCGCATTCGAATAAAAAATCGTCCTTCATTGTATTCTCCTATGGATATAAATTAAAAACAAATAAAATATTATTTCCTGCACTTGACTATGTTATCTATACTGGTAATATAATTACATAAAATAGCAAATCAATAGTGTAACAATATGATTTGTAAAATAAATGGACAGCTGCCAGGACGTCCCGCCGACAGGCGGAACGAGATAATGGATTTCATCCATGGGGTGATCCTCTCTGGTAAGATCAAGCCCGGGGAAAGGCTTCCCATCAGGAGGAAGCTACAGAAGAAATTCAACTCCAGCATGGCGACCGTGCAGCAGGCCATAGACCGGCTCGTCACGGAAGGTTTCGTGGAATCCAGGGGCGTAGGCGGTACTTTCGTCTCATCAAACCCCCCGCATCTGAACCAGTTTGCCGTGGTGATCGCCGCAGACAGGCTTGACGATTCAACCCCGCTTTTCTGGAAAACCATGGTGGACGCCTTCTCGGAGATGGGACAGGATCCGCGCATGAAGATGAAAATCTGCTACTGGCCTGCCGAGCAGAACCTGACTCCCGATGCCGTGGAACTTATAAGGAACGTGTCAAGACGGAGCATAGCCGGACTGATCTTCGTCACTCCCCCGCTTTCCCACGAGGTGGAGAAGACCCGCCTGATCAACGGGGGGAATATTCCGTGTGCCGTGGCGCTCATGAAGGAAGTCGCCGGAAAGTTCAATGCAGGAACCCTGGTGCTCGATGAGATCTCATACATAAGGAAGTCCCTGGGATATTTCATTGGAAACGGGAAAAAAAAGATTGCGGTCATAGCCAATCTCAGGTATAACGACTGGTGGGAGCATTTTGACAGTAACGCCAGTGAGATGGGCATCGAAACAAGGCCCTACTGGAGAATATCTGTTGCAAATGAGGCAAAGAGCGGTCTTGCGAACATCGCAAACCTGCTCATGCAGCTGCCGAAGGACAAGCTTCCCGACGCGTTGCTCATCGCCGACGACAATCTTGCGAAATCCGCAGTCGAAGGAATTATCAGCTCCGGAAACAGCGCCGCGGTAAGCCGTCTGAAAATCATATCGCACTGCAATTTCCCGTACAAGATCCACGCTCCTCTGCCGATGAAATACCTGGGCTATGATTCGCGCCAGGTCGCCAGGGCCTTCATGCGGGTCCTGGAAAGGCAGCGCAAAGGCGAGAAAGTCGCCGACGTGGTTGAAAGTGTAATTCCTGTGTTTGACGACGAAATATGAGGAGGATTATGAGAACATTACCTGGAAAATTTATCTTTTCGGCTTCGAAAAGAAAAATTACTTTTACTTTAATTGAATTACTCGTCGTAATTGCGATCATCGCAATTCTCGCCGCTCTACTTCTTCCGGCCCTCAAGAATGCCAGGGACTCCGCGAAGAAGATCCTGTGCGCGGGCAATGTGAAGCAGATATCGCTGGGCTCCATAACATATGCCTATGATTTCAACGAGACCCTTCCTCCCATGGGCAAATACAGCTACCTTGCGATAGGCCAGTTCACCTATGATGATTCCGGGGCGTTCTACACGCTCTACGGGGATTACATACGAGGAAACCTGAAGGCGCAGTCAGACTATTATAGAAGCGTCAGGTTCTCCACTACGCCGGTCTTCATATGCCCCATGAATGTAAAGTTCAAGACAAACCCGGGAGATCCAGGAGAGTACAATTATGGAACAATCCCATACATGATGTGCGCCGGTTCCTCCTATGATCACCCGGTGACCCTCGGCAAGCTCGCAAACGCGGCAAACGCATTCCTTCCCGACAAGACGGCGGCGCTGTGGGCCGACAGGTGCAACATGATGGATGGCGGGAACAACGGTGGATTGGCATGGACGAACCATGACACGAACAAGCTTCCTCCGAAAGGCGGGAACGTAGGTTCCGCCGATGGTTCGGTGCTATGGTTCCCATATTCATATGGAAACGACATCAACAATGGGATCGCAGGGGAATATCTAGGCAATGGAAGCAATCTCGGCGGACACATAGTTGTCCCGGCAAACGCCATATGGCCAATGTGCGACGCCAATGGAAATGTATATGATGTCGGCGGTTTTGGCTCTCCAATGCTCACCGGAGCGGTGGCACGGGCCTTGTCGCCATGGTTCTGAGGATTATTTAAAGTAGTTTGCGATCTCCGAGTGCAAGAAACAAGATTTGGAATTGCTCTTTGCGCCAGGGATGTCGCCTTGCCGAGCGAAGCGACGCTTGACGAAGGCAAAACCTACTCCGGTGCAGCATAAGGACGCATTTTTCAATGGAGATAAAATTAAAGATAGGGGAGATATGTCATGAAAATGAATTGTCGGAGAATCTTGAGTGTGGCGCTGGCCGTTCTTGCAATGGCCGTGTCGGGGGTGGCAATGGGCACGCAGACTGAGACAAGAGGGGTACATGCCGTGCCGGCTGTGAAGCCGGTCGTCATAGATGGAAACCTCGACGACTGGGATCTGTCCGGACAGTATCTCCAGTGCTACGATGTCGAGACCCTGAAGGACGTCTACAGCGGAACTGTCGCCTACATGTATGATGCGGACAACCTCTATGTCTCCATCCACTGGAAGGATCCGATACCGATGGGCAACTGCCATGATCCGCGCTTTGCAGCGAACAAGGGCTGGGCCGGCGACTGCATCCAGATGCGCATAAAGACCGACAAGATCAGCCACGTGACTGCATGGTATTACGCCGCCAAGAACGAGCCTGCAATCCATGTCGAATATGGCAAGAGCCTGACCGACCCTTTTGGCGGTGGAAGCAAGCTCCTCCTGAGCAGTGACGGTTCTCCGAAACTGAGCGATGGCGCAGAGATGGCGTTCAAGAAGGATGCCGACGGCAAGGGATATGTCCAGGAGATCAAGATGCCGTGGAGCCTTATCGCCGGCAAGAAGTTCAAGGCCGGCGAAAAGATCAGCATAGGCGTCGAACTGCTCTGGGGCGAGGCCGACTGGCCTGTGCACCGCTACGCAGACAACCTCATGGAAGGCACAAGCAGCCGCGAGTTTTTCTGGACAGCCCACAAGAGCTGGGGCGAAGTTATTTTGGAGCCCGCAGGAAATCTGAAACTTCCCGAACCTTCCTGGATGAAGGCGACGGCCGCCGAAGAGGCGACAGGCCCGGTCGACATCGCATACGAACTGCCGAAGGATGCGAAAGTGACTCTTGCGGTCGACGACAAGGATGGCAGACGCGTCCGCAATCTCGTAGCCGCCGCATCGCGCAAGGCTGGAAAGAATGTGGAGAAATGGGACGGCCTTGACGACTCTGGAAAATCTGTTCCGGCCGGCGACTACAAGTTCAAGGCGATATACCACGATGGAATACATGTCAATTACGTGATGTCTTTCGCCAACCCGGGAAATCCGACCTGGGACACTTCCGACGGCCGAGGCGCTTTCTATGGAGACCACACTGCTCCCCATGCGGCGGCCGCCGCCGGAGATTATGTTGCGCTTGCATGCCCCATGGGCGAGGGCGGAAAATATCTGATTGGCCTGGATCTGACCGGACAGCGGCTCTGGGGCCTTGCGAACCGCGTGGCATTCGACGGCGGACGCGCCTCGCTCGCTACCGACGGGAAAATACTCTGGATTTCCAATGAAGGCAAGGAAGCCACCATCTACCGCGTGGATATCGCCACTGGAAAATATGCGCCATGGAAGAAGATGGTCAAGGATGCCGCAGGCAACGATGCCCCAGTCCTCGATCTCCTGGTTTCAAATTACAAGGTCGTGCAGGACCAGTCGACAAAACCCGTCGGAGCAGGCGGTGAAGGAAAGCCGTTCAAAGTCAACATGACAGCCATAGCCCTCAGCAAGGGACAGCTGGCGGTCTGCTTGAACTGCGAGGATGTCGTCAAGATCATTGACGCCGAGACCGGCGATGTGAAATCTGAAATCAAGGTCAAGGGGCCTGAAGCTGTGACTTCCTTCAATGACGGATGGATAGTACTGTCCGAAGGCAAGCTCGTGAAAGTCGGGGCCGACGGCAAAATTGCGAACTTCGCAGACGGATCTTTTGCCGATGGCTATGGCCTGGCGACTGATTCAAAGGGAAATATCTATCTTTCCGTACGTGGAAATGATCAGAATGTAAAGGTGTTCTCGCCTGAAGGAAAGCTTGTCAGGGAAATCGGAAAGAAGGGCGGACGCCCCCTGAGCGGTGCGTTCATCGCGGACGCGATGCGCAAGCCCGGGCAGATTGCGGTTGACAGCAAGAACCGCCTGTGGGTGACCGAGGAGACGATGAATCCGAAACGTACGAGCATCTGGGATGCAGACAGCGGAAAGCTTGTCAAGGATCTTGTCGGCACTGCGACTTATTCAGGTACCGGCGCAATCAATCCCTTTGATTCGACGATGGCGTTTTCCAATGACACCGTCTACAGGATCGATCTGGACAAGGGGACCTATGAGCCGACATATTCCCTGGACGGAAGCGATAATCCAAATGAAATCTTTCCTCCCAGGATACATAATTATGTTACAAGCAAGATGGTCAGGCGTGATGGAAAACTTTATGGATTCACCGGCGGCTCAGCGCGCGGGGCTTCGGAGATCACGTGCGTATACTGGGATGGCAAGGTGTGGAAATCGGTGGCTAACGTAGGGATTGTGCCGAAAGTGGACAAGCCGGAAAAGCTAGTAGGGGAATGGACGAAATTCAAGAATGAGCTTTTTGCCGGCAAGGGCGGTAATATCTACGCATGGGTCGACAAGAATGGAGACGGACTTGTACAGAAGGATGAGCTGAGTTTCGCCATGCCGGAAATGGATGGAAAACCTGTTGATGCTTCCAGTTTCTACTGGGGACAGCTGCCTGACAATGAGGGTACGCTCACTTACTTGTTGAGGAACGCGAACGCGCTGGTCAAGGTTCCGATCACCGGAATCAACAGCGTCGGAGCACCGGTATATGACGTGAGCAAGCTGCAGATAGTGAAGGCGGATCTGCAGGTCATCGGAAAAGGCAACGGCGAAGGAATGATCATCGGCGGTGACAATGGCCGGGTATATCTAAACCAGGATCCACTGATCGCAGTCGAAAAGGACGGGCGCGTGATCGGCGGCTATCCCAACAAGCACACGTCAGTCCATGGATCGCATACCGCAAAGGCATCGAAGCCGGGTTATCTGATCGGGCCATCGTCATACCTTGGAGTGGTGAATCTCGGAGGAGATGTTGGAGAGGTCTTCGATCTCAACGGAAATCTCGGCGAGAACTATCTCTTCACAAATGACGCACTCTGGATCCAGGCGCTGTTCAAGGATACGCGCGGCGGATTCGAGATTCCAAGCCAGGCCGTGAAAGGCATGTCGATGGACGCGATCAGCGCTGGCGGCGAGAGCTTCGGCGGCAACTTCATCAAGGGGACTGACGGCAGGATCTATCTGACCATCGGCGGAACAGATGCGCGTGTGATGGAGGTCAAAGGACTCGATACGATCAAGAGGCTTGCAGGTAAATTCACATACACTCCCGCGCAATACGCAGAGGCGCAGAAGATGCTCCAGGAAAAATCCGCTCAGTCCGGACAGGCGAAAGTCTATCAGGTCGCCAAGGCTAAAGCCCCAGTGGCGATTGACGGCAAGTCTGACAAGTGGTCTGATCTTATGGATGACAGCAAGCAGCTTCTTGAGATCCAGGAAAGCAAGCAGAAACGTTATGGGCGAGTCCAGGCATCCTACGATGCCGACAATCTCTATCTTGCGTACCGTGTATTCGCGCCGCGTTCGCAGATGAAGAATGTCGGACAGGACTACAGGCTGCTGTTTAAGAGCGGCGACGTGGTCGACATCATGGTAGGACCAGAACCCCAGAAGGCGAAGGGCGAAGGCAACACAAGGATTGTCATGACGGTCAAGGATGGCAAGCCTGTGGCAGTATTGAACCAGAAGTTCGTACCCGGTGCGGCGAAGGGCGAAGGTTTCGGGTTTGCCTCTCCGGCACGCACGATCCCGTTTGACCGCGTCGTGATGGCGCCGGACGTAAAAGTTGCGACTTCCGCAGTCAACGGCGGCTATTTTGTAGAGGCTGCGATTCCATGGAAGCTCCTTGGCATCGCTCCGAAATCCGGACTCAAGCTCAAGGCCGACGCCGGTGTGCTTTTCGCGGATGACGGCGGCACGATGACAGTTTCGCGACAGTATTGGAGCAACAAGGAGACAAACCTTGTGAACGACATACCGGGCGAGGCCGATCTGGTCCCTGAACGCTGGGGAATTATAACCCTTGAATAAATTGTCCAATAACGAACAAGGAATTTCCAATGTCCAAGGAACACATCATAGAAATATAAAGAACAGCCCTCACGGGCTTAACTACGAACGAATTCTAATTTGGTTGATTTGTTTGTAGTTAAGCCAATTTTGGCTGTTCTTCAGAGACACGCAATAATGCGTTAACTACTAACGAATACCATGTGGAAAAACTCAAAATGGCATCATCTTCTTGTCTTATTAGGAAATTTCAAGGGTTTAAATATGGGGAAGTTCAGTATGAATTCTCTGCGTAAAAAAACGTGCCTGTGGATATTTCTCATTGCACTTGCAACGGTATGTACCGCCCAGGACAAGGCTGACAAGACGGATCTGCGCAGAGGGATATTCCAGACACCGCTCAAGGTGGGCGATCTTGATCCAGCCGCCTATGCAGAATGGTCTGACGGCAGGGAGGCGCCGATTCCAGATGCTCAAAAGAAGAATATTGATCGCATGCCGGTGGGAATGGTTTGGGTGCAGGATTCCAGGACGCGCAGGCCCTATGGGTACGAGTTTGGAAAATCAAAAGCACTTGGAGTCCGTCATATAAGGATCGGTTTTACAAAGCCGGTTCCGATAGGCGCGATATTGGCCGGTGGAAATATCAGGGTCAGCGTACTGAAGGCTGAAGCGGCATATCCCGGGAACATGGCGGATGAATCGCAGTGGATCCCGGCGCAGCGCATCAAGGACGGGAAAGTCACTGGCGACGAATTGAAAGGGCGAGAGGACAGCGCCTTGTGGACTCTGCCCCCCGCCACGCAAAGCCGGGCGATTCGCTTCTCCCATACGACGTCGGACGTGGCTGATGTTGTCGGAGACGGCTTGTACGCCGGGACATTAGGCGGTGCATATGTCCTTCCGGAACGGTTTGCGAATATCGCACCTATCGCGGCTGCGGTAACACGGAACTCCAATGAAAAAGCATCCAGGCTCAATAATGGAAACAGGGATGGCTACTGGAACGGGTGGGAGAACATCAACGGCGGCAACAAGGAAAGTTTCGCGGCGGCGAAGCTGGTTGCGGAAGATCCCGAGTGGATAATGCTGGTTTGGCCGCGTCCGGTATCTCTGCGCGGTTTGGCTTTCCTGGTGCCGTTTTTCTATTCTGCGGACATTCAGATCTACAAGGGTGCGGAAACCACGCATCCTCGCGATGCAGTTGATGCAGACTGGGAAACGGTCACGAACGTATCCGGACTGAGGACATTGTATCCGCTAGGGCTTCCGGTGAGCTGGCTGGATTTCGAGAAGGATGTGACCACACGCGCCGTGCGTCTGCGTATCACTGCTCCATTTGTTGAGGATGCCGACGTGCAGAACCGCGAGCACGGGCACACGAAGGGCCATTCGATGGGCGGGAAGCGCGTGGAGTTGTGCGAACTGATGGCGTTGCATGCGCTGGGCAAGGAAAAATTGGAAACGGCATTGCCGGTGGTCGATGCAAAAGATGACGAGACGAAGAATCTGATACCGGTGAAATTCACGCTGCCCGAAGATGGTTTTGTCACGCTTGTGATTGAAGACAAGGATGGCAAACGCATCCGCAATCTGGTTTCCGAGACGCCATTCAAGAAAGGCGGGAACATTGCGTGGTGGGACGGTACTGATGACCTTGGACGCGACTTCGATGCTGCAAGCCACGGTCTCTATCATATTCCTGAACAGCTTGTCGGGCCGGGGGAATACCGGGTCAGGGGATTGTGGAGGAAGGACATCGACTACCGATATGAATTCTCAGTTTACAGCAACGGAAATCCGCCATGGAGTACGCGCGACAATACAGGTGCGTGGCTTGCCAACCACACTCCTCCTCAGTCTGCGTTGTTTATCCCCGCTGCAAAATCCCCTACGAAGGAGCCGGTAGTTTACCTTGGAGCATATATCACGGAAGGCCCTGATGGATTGATCTGGGTGGACTTGGACGGAAAGAAAAGAGGCGGTAAGAAATGGGTTGGCGGCACTTGGACGGCAGCTCCTTATCTTGCCCGGGATGATGGGCCGGATGCTGATCCAAAGGCGAGGCTCTATGTTGCATCTGTCGGCACGGTTGATTATACCGATAAGAAAACTCCAACTGCGGAGTTGCGTGTGACTGCTCTCACGGATGGACAGGACAAGCCTGTGCTCGTGCAGGCATTGGAAAAAATATCTACGCCGGAAACTACCTCGCAGGGAACCGGCCTGGTAAATTATGAGGAGGAAATTTGCGGTCTTGCCGCTTACAACGGTATTGTTGCCTGCAGCATGAACCAGCGTAATCAGCTGTACTTCATCAACGCCAAGGATGGCGGAGATAGGAAAATGGGCGAGATACTCGCGAAGATCGCAGTCGATTCGCCGCGCGGTATTGCGTATGACGGCAAAGGGCGGCTTCTGGTGATTTCCGGGAAACAGGTTTTGTTCATGGAGCAGCCTATGAGCCAGCAAAAACCCAAGGTCATCGTGTCATCAGGACTTGAAGATCCTTTTGGAATTACTCTTGATCATGAGGCGAATATCTACGTCAGCGACCGCGGCAGCAGCCATCAGGTGAAAGTTTTTAACCCGCAGGGTAAACTCGTCCGCGCGATTGGAAATCCTGGCGCGCCGAAGGCTGGCCCGTATGACCAGCGCCACATGAACAATCCGCGTGGAATCGCTGTTGATTCGAAGAAACAGCTGTGGGTGACAGAACAGGATTTCCTGCCGAAGCGCGTGAGTGTGTGGACGACTGATGGAAAGTTTGTGAATGCGTTTTACGGTCCGCCGAAATACGGTGGAGGCGGGGCGCTTGATTCCGCTGACAAGAATATCTTCTACCATGCCGACGACGCCAATGGCCTCATGGAATTCAAACTCGACTGGGAAAAGGGAACATCGCAATTGACGAGCGTACCCTACCGTCCGTCTGCTGCCGATTTAAAGCTGCCTGATGGATGGGCTGGCGGAGCGGCACCGGAGCGTTCGCTGTACAGGGAAGTTCCAAAATATTATTTCTTCAAGGAGAAGCAACGTTACTTTACCAACTGCTATAACAGCAATCCTACCAACGGTTCGAGTCCTACTTTCATATTCGAGGATTTCGATGGAATCATTCGTCCAGTCGCAGCTGCAGGAGTGGCGAACTACTGGAATATCCTGAAGGATGAAAAGTTCAAGCCTTTCTGGCCGAAGGATGTCGACGTAGGCGCCAAGGATCCGGGCAGGGACAACGGGAAGAATTTAGCGTTCTTCATATGGTCGGATTTGAACTGCGACAGCAAGGTGCAGCCTGATGAAGTGGTGTTCCAGAAAGGCAGATCAGGCGGTGTGACCGTGATGCCGGACTTTTCCCTTTGTGTCGCGCATGTCGGTGACAAGGCGATGAAGTTTTCTCCGACGAACTTCACTGAGCAAGGCGTGCCGACATACGACTTCTCCAAAGGACAGGTGCTGGCAGAAGGCGTGACTCCTTCAAATACGTCCGGAGGTTCACAGGCGCTGGTGGATTCCGACGGCAACACCGTCATCACCCTCGGAGTCAAACCCTTCCTGACGAGTTCGCTGTGCGGAGGAAGGGATGGCGGCATGACATGGAGCTACCCGAGTCTGTGGCCCGGACTGCATCCCTCGCATGAGGCGCCCAAGCCTGATCGGCTGGGTGAGTTAATTGGAACGACACGCCTGCTGGGTGGTTTTGTAAATCCCAAAGGTTCGGAAGCCGGACCCCTGTGGTGCATCAACGGGAATATGGGGAACGTCTATTTGTTCACAAGCGACGGTTTGTTTGTGGCTTCCTTGTTTGAAGACATCCGCATCGGCAGGGCGTGGCAGATACCGATCGCGCAGCGCGGCATGAGCCTGAAAGGCATAAGTCCCTACGATGAGCATTTCTGGCCGACGATCAACCAGGCGTCCGACGGACAGGTCTATCTCGTGTACAACAAGGAAGCATGTGCACTTATAAAAATCGAAGGTCTGGAAACTCTCCGCCGATTGCCAGCAGGCAGCTTGAGCGTTACTGCGGACGACTTGAAGAAGGTGCAGGCATATCAGGTTGCTCTTGAGGAAAAACGCAAGCTGGAGCAGGGCGGCGGTGTCATGCATGTGTCTGTTCAAACAACTGTGCCGACAGTCGATGGCAAGCTGGATGACTGGACAGGAGCCTCGTGGGTTGAAATAGAAAAAAGAGGAGTAGGGGCATATTTTGATTCCAAATCGAAACCCTACGATATACGGGGAGCAGTCGTCGTGGCCGATGGAAAGCTGTTCGCCGCATGGAGGACAGGCAATAAGGATCTTCTGAGGAATTCCGGTGAAATGCCTCTTGCCCCATTCAAGACTGGCGGCACGCTTGAACTGATGATCGGTTCCAATTCAAATGCCAGTCCCAAGCGCCGATCACCTGTTGAAGGAGACATGCGCCTCTTGGTAACTCAAGTCAAAGGCAAGACCAAGGCGTTGATCTACCGTCCTGTCGTACCTGGGACGCCTGATGACAGAAAAGTTCCATTCAGTTCGCCGTGGCGGACGATCAAGTTCGACCAGGTCGAGGATGTCAGTGACAAAGTTCAGCTGACAGCTGATGGGAAGGGTGCCTACGAGATCTCAATACCGTTGAAAATCCTCGGTCTTAATCCCGCAGCAGGAAAGAGAATCAAGGGGGACATCGGCATCCTGCGCGGCGATGGAGCCCAGACGATGACGCGTATTTACTGGAGCAACAAGGCAACCGGCATCGTTTCTGATGTGCCCTCCGAAGCCGAATTAGTCCCAGCCCTCTGGGGCGATTGGGAATTCCGTTGAGGTTCCGATGATACTTTAAATGAGTATGGATAATGCTGTATAATTATTTTGTTTGGTAGTTAAGCCATTATTGGCTGTTCTTAAGAGACACGCAAGAATGCGTTAACTACTAACGAAAGCTGGGAGTTGGAAAAATTCTAAATCTATTTTGGAAGTCATCATGAAATATTATATATTGAAAATTAACAGATAAGGAGCATATGAAAAAAACAATTCTCAGCTGTTTTGCGGTTGCATTGCTGTTCTTGTACGGATGCAATGAGTCGTCACAGAGGCCGGAAGCCGCGAATGCGGCTGTAGAACCGAAGCCCGACAACACTCCTGTCGTCACATCCGAAGAAGACATGCTCGTTGTGTCCACCGCCGTTTCGCCGCGCGTGGCCTATGCGGTTTCACTCAGGAAGAATATTTTGAATGTCGCAGTAGCCGTGGAGCCTTTCGACGCGTCCGCGGGTGCCCAGGCGGTTGGACTCAAAGTCGGACTTGCTGCCGACAAGGCCCTTATCCTTACTGAAAAGGATGCGGTCTTCAGGAAGCTGGGAACCTCAAACCTATATGAATTCAAGGTACCTGCCGAAAAACTCGTGGCCTCGGCCGAGGGCTGGGACAAGTTCAGGATGGGGATGTCGGTTGACTGGCCGGTCGGTCCGTTCGGACAGCCGCGCCAGAGGGAGACATTCCTGCAGAACGAACCGACAAGGGCCGCGCATGCCGAACTTTCACTCTCGTCCGCATTTTGGCAGCTTGTCAACCTTGACGAGTTCGCGAAGACCATAGCTGACAGGAAGCTTCAGATCGCATTTGATTTCAAGCAGCCTGTCGACGGCAAGGCGAGCATTGTGATTGAAGATGAAAAAGGCGGCCGCGTACGCAATCTGATCTCCGGCCAGCCGATGGCGAAGGGGAGCCAGCGCATCGTATGGGATGCGACGAACGACAAGGGCGACCTGATGCCTCCGGGAAAATACCAGTGGCGTTCAATCTCCCATCCCGGAATCAGGCCTGAATATGTCATGTCGTTCTGCGACGGTTCCGGGTCGAACCATGGAACCCTCCATTCCGCCGCCACCGGTGGAAAATACCTGTTCTTCGGGACATCGGTTTCCGAAGGCGGCTATGAGCTGATACAGCTTGAGCAGGACGGGAAATTCGTGCGCGGATACAATTCGCCCATGGGGCATGGGCTTGCGAAAGTCGCAGTTGCCGCAGATGACAAATTCCTATATGCGGCATACGACGGGACCGGCTGGACTCAGAAGGTGGACCGCAACAAGCCGGACTGGAAGGCTGAGAACAAGATCACTCTCGTTAAAATAGACTTCAACTCCGGAAACGTTGTTGATTATTCGAAGGAGCGTTTTGCAGTCATATCCTCATACTGGATTGGGCCTGGCTCACCGGAAAAGATGCCAGGCAGCCGCACGGCGCTTTCGGGAATGGCTTTCCTGAATGGGAAACTCTATATCGGCGACAGCGTGAAGAACGCCGTTCTCGAAGTCGATCCCGAGAAAGGAACCGTGCTCCGTTCGATTGCGCTGGCGAATCCTGCAGCACTTGCAGCAGGCAAGGGGAAACTCTATGCACTGTCTGAAAAGAAACTGCTCGAGCTCGATCTCGCGGCAGGAAAAGCAGGAAAGATTATTTCGGACAAGCTTGAAGGGAATTCCGCGGGCCTGGCGGTCGGGCCCGACGGGAAATTCTATGTCAGCGATTCAAAGTCCCATGTTGTCCGCATGTTTGATGCAGCCGGCAAATCGGCCGGCGTGATCGGCAAGCCCGGAGGGATTACCTACGGTTCAGCCGAGATCCGCACGAAGATGGGCGGATACGGCGAGGAAGGAGAGGAGGCGATGGTGACTCCGGGACCTTATGATCCGCTGAGGCTCCACAATCCCATGGGACTCGTGATGTCCGCCGACGGACATCTCTGGGTTACGGAGAATTCACGCTGGAAGCCGAAGCGTCTCGCCGCATATGATACTGTCAAAGGCACGATGTGGAAGGAGTTTTTCGGGCCTACGGCCTATGGTGCGCCGGGATGCGGTTTTGATCCGGAGGACTCGACGCGCTGGTTCGGACAGGACACCTTGTTCAAGATAGATCTCAAGGCGAAGACTTCTACGCCGGTATCGACTCTAGGCGGGGAGGAGGGGATGCACTACCGCTTCTGGAAACAGGACGGCCGCACATTCGTCATCGCCTACGGAAAAATCACCTATATCGAGGAACTGCTGCCGAACAACACGCTGAAGCTCCTGGCATTCCTGAGTTCCGGACACCAGTACGCCTATGCCCATTCCTGGAATCCGCCGAAGGAATTCGTAGAAGCCTTCAAGCGCGATTATCCCAATGTCAAATACGAATACGGCAAGACCGGCCAGCCGAACCATGGATATGGAATGATCTGGGTTGACAGGAACGGAGACGGAAAGATGGAGAAGGAGGAGATTGAATTTTCCACGGCAGCGGAATCGCTGGCAGGTTCAGGCTGGGGACATGATTTCAACGATCTTACAATACGCGTTCCTGCGAAGGTCGCAGGAAAAAGCGTGATGGTGACATTGAAGCCCGATGGCTGGTGGCCGGGAGGTGCGCCTAAATATCCCGGTCTGAATGATGCCGTGAAAGCTGCAATTCAAATTGATGGACCGAGCTGGAGCGGACTCGAAACTACGGTCGACCGTTTCGGCAACATGATCGTCAACAGCGATCCTGAGATGAAGGCATTCTCGCCTGAAGGCAGGACGCTGTGGAATTATCCCAACCGCTGGACGAACGTGCACGGATCGCACGGTGCTCCACTACCGAGTGCAGGCGAACTTCAGGGCATCCTGTTCTTCACAGGTGTGGCTCCGCTCGATGACAAGTCGGACGTGATGGTGATGAATGGCAACCACGGCCGCGCCTTCGTGATGACCACCGACGGACTTTATGTAGACGAGATGTTCCCTGACTGCAGGCTGATGACGAATCCGCAGGCCGGTGGCGTCGGCATTCTCGGAGGAGAATGTTTTGGCGGTGCGTTCGGGCTTTCTAAGTCCGACGGCAATTATTATTTCCAGGGCGGCGGAATCGAATACCGCATCTACCGTGTAGAGGGTCTGAAGGAAACTGTCCGTGGCGGAGGAAGCCTTTCTGTCACGGCGGAACAGGTTGCGGCCGCGGAACGGAACAGAAGCCGCAAAGTTGCTGCAGATGCGAAACCGTGCAGTACCAGGATACCATATGCCAAGGAACCTCCCAGGATTGACGGCAAGGGCGACGGATGGTCCGGTGATCCAGTGGCTCAATGGAACAAGGGAAACCAGTTCCCGGTAACCATACGTGCGGCCTATGATGCAAAGAATCTATATCTCTTCTATAATGTAAAGGATGCTTCGCCGTGGGTGAACAACGGAAAGGACTGGCAGCTGCTCTTCAAGACCGGCGACAGCGTCGACCTGCAGATCGGCTCTGATCCTAATGCCAATCCTAAGCGCAGCGGTCCTGTCCCCGGCGACCTGCGGCTGCTGATCGCGCCGTTCCAGGGCGGAAATATCGCGGTGCTCTACCGCCACCGCCAGCCAGGAGCTTCGGACAACGTTGTCTTCCAGAGCCCGTGGAGGAATGAGAAGGTCGATTCGGTGAAGAAGCTAGAGTCTGCGAATATCGCAGTGACCAAGTCCGGAGATTCCTACAACGTCGAAGTTGCCGTTCCTCTGGCCGATCTGGGTCTGGCAAACGATGCCGGTAAAACCCTCCGGGGTGATTTCGGTATTGTCTACGGAGATGCCGAAGGCACGACGAACATATTCCGGAACTACTGGTCCAACCAGGCGACAGGGCTCATAAACGACGTCCCTGGAGAAATTATGCTGAGTCCTAACATGTGGGGTGATATTACTATGGAGGTGCTGCCATGAAGAAAAATATGATTTTATTTTTGTATCCGCTGAGTTGGGTGCTTTGCCTCATAAGTAGGGCGGTTTTCTCTGCCCCGTCGAATGACTGGGGTAAACCGCCAACCAAACGTCGGGTTAAAACCAGACATACTTTCAATGACATCGCCTGCCTCGCCACGCTACAGCTTAAAGCTTACTTGTTTTCGGCTGCAATTGCACTGTGCTTTTCCGCAATATCTGTGAATGCCGACGTGATCATCTGCGACGGTGTCCTTGGAAATTCAGGTGAGCAGGGCGCTTCACTCGTCCGCTTCGACGGAGCCGGTACAAGCGGCATGGGAATTGTCTGCGACCGCTATGGCTCCTTGTGGGACCGCGGCGGAGCAGCCCTGAACAGGTATGCGGTTGACGGAAGGCTGCTTGCCTCATATAAGCTTCCGAAGACAAATGCAGACCGCAATTCGGACGCAGTAGCGCTCGCCGGCGATACGCTCATCATCAGGATGGGCGGACAGCTCTATTCGCTTCCAGTCGATGCGCCGGCAGGTTCCGAGGTCCAGCCTATGAAGATTGAAGCGACCAAGATGTCGTTCTCATCAAAGGACGGCTGGGTGCTTGCCGCGAAGGGGCCTGAAGTTTTCCTCGTCAACGCCAAAGGAGAAAAGAAACCTGTTGCGACCTTGAAGAAGAATCCTGACGGCGTGGAGTTCGGGCCCGACGGATCGATCTGTGCAATACTGGAATGGAAGGTCTACAAGGTTGTTCCAGAGGCGGCAGATAAAGTTGAACTGATCGCCGGTGCTCCGGGAGAACGGTCTCAATATCTCAATGGCAGCTGGTACGGCAGCGCATGGCACAGCACTCTCCGCCGTTTCGACAAGGAGCTCAAACCCTCGCCGGGAGTGGTACTCGGTGGAAATTCCGGATCGTTCATCGGACATGTCGCCGAGCAGTCCGAAATCGTCAACGGAAGAGGTCTTGCCCAGATCAATCCGAATCTGTTTGCAATTTCAGGATTCGGCGGCGTCATACATCTGCTCGAGTGGATAGGTGCGGACAAGCGTTTCGAGCCGGTACGGAGAATTGGCGCGCTCCAGTCGTGCGGCGCGCTGGCGCTGGATCGCGAAGGCCGCACATGGTGCGTTTCGGGCAACTGGGACTGGAACGATGGTCCATCCACACCACAGCGCTGGGGAGTTCCTGTTCCTGAAAAAGTTTTTGGTATGGCGATGATGGACTCAGGCTCCATTTGCGGTTACGGCATCATGTGGGGAAAACCCATGGTGATGTTCGGCAAGATGGACAAGGAAGTCAGGCTGGGGCGCATCGAGGCGCAGACAGCACTGCCAAAGGAGGCTGTTGCAGTTGCGGTCACTGAAATGAACAAGAAGCGCGTGCTGCTGATTCTTGAAGCCAACGGCAAGCTTACTGCAGCCAATATTAATGGCGACGGATCATACAATAGTGATGGGGCAGCCGTACAGTTGATCACTGCAACACCGGTAAAGGAATGGACATCGCTTGCATCATCCGGCAAGGACATGCTGATCGGGGCAGGGGACGGATACGTGATCGAGCTTGCAAGAGATGGCGAGGGCTGGAAGGAGAAACGCCGCTGGAATTCCTTCGGGCAGGACAATGCCGACAAATTCGGAGCTTCCATCTGGCTTGCTTTGGATTCAGGCAGGCTCTGGGTATCCGACAAAATGAGGAACCGCGTGGTCTGCTTTGATCTCTCTTCAGGAAAACAGCTGGCTACATATGGCGTTGCGGACACCGCAGGAAGTGAAATTACAAAGATGAATTCGCCGGCTGTCATTGCGGCAGATGGAAAAAGGGCGGTGCTTTACGACAGCGGCAACCAGCGGATCTTGAAGCTTGAACTGCAGGAGAGCAAATGAAGAATATTTTTGATCTTTCGCTGCTCGAATGGCGGCTTGCGGGATACGCGCCTTTCGGGTGGTCGTTCATGAAGAGCATGGAGATAGGCGCCGACTCCGCGGCGGAGATTCCTGCAGTAAAGGCAAACGTGCCAGGTTCCGTGCAAGGAGCCTTGCTGGCCGCCAAAATACTGCCTGACTGGAACATGGGCATGAATGCCAAGGAATGCGAGTGGGTTGAAAACCGCCACTGGATCTATGAGACGTGTCTGCCCGACAAATGGATGAAAGGCAGGAAGGACGGCATCTGCCGTTTGCGCTGCATGGGCCTCGACTATTCCGGCTGGGTGTTCCTCAATGGGGAGGAAGTCGGGACTTTCAAGAATTCCATGGTACCGCATTCATTCGATTTTACAAAAGCCTTGAAGGATTCCGGAAATATCCTGAGAATCATTTTTGACTGTCCGCCGCGCTGGCTGGGCCAGTTCGGCTATACTTCGCGGATGACGGAATGGAAGCCCAGGTTCAACTACACCTGGGACTGGCAGCCACGCCTCCTCCAGATTGGTATATGGGATGAGCTTTTCCTGGAATGCGTGGAGCGTCATGGAAACATCTCCTCATTCCGCTGCCAGCCTGATTACGACTTGTTGAAAAAATGCGGCGTTCTCAAATGCCATGGGAAGATAGAAGATGCCAAGGGATGCAGGCTCAGGATTTCACTGCTGGGCGGCAAACGCAAGCTTGCAGTAAAGGAGTTTGATCCGAAAGCCCTGGCACGGGGAATCAAGCTTGGAGATCTTGATGTGTCTCCATGGCAGACCAACGGGGCCGGGGATCATCCGCTCTACACTCTCAAAGTGGAATTGTTCGACAGCAAAAAGAAGATCATTGACGAGCGTATCCAGCGCGTCGGATTCAAGCATGTTGAATGGACACAGTGCAGAGGCGCACCGAAAAAAGCCGATCCCTGGATCTGCAATGTCAATGGAAAGGCGATTTTCCTGCAGGGCGTGGATTGGACTCCCATCCTTCCTAACTTCGCGGATGTCAAGCAGGATGATTACCGGAAGCAGCTGGAGATATACCGTGATCTCGGATTCAACGTGCTGCGCGTATGGGGAGGCGCAGTCCTCGAGAAGGAATGCTTCTACGATCTGTGCGATGAATTTGGAATACTTGTCTGGCAGGAGTTTCCCATGTCATCTTCCGGCACCGAGAACTGGCCGCCTGAAGATCCGCGTGCAATGGATGAACTCGTGGAGATTGCGCGCTCCTACATCGAAAGACGGCAGAATCACGCAAGCCTCCTCCTATGGTGCGGCGGAAACGAACTCCAGGGAGATTTGGAAGGCAATAAGAAAGGTACCGGCAAGCCTGTCACTCTCTCCCATCCGTTGATGAAGAAATGGAAAAAGCTGATTGACGAGATGGATCCTGGACGCCGGTTTCTGCCCTCATCTTCTTCAGGTCCGAGGTTCTGTGCAAGCGAAAAAGATTTTGGCAAGGGGCTGCACTGGGATGTGCATGGACCTTGGAACTGCGGCGGCGATCCCGAGAAGGAATGGAAGGATTACTGGAAGAGCGATGACTCCTTGTTCCGTTCCGAACTCGGATGCCCGGGAACAAGTCCGATCGACATCATAAAAAAATATTCCGACGGCCTGCCTGTCATGCCGCCAAGCATGGACAATCCGCTCTGGCGCCGCACGATGTGGTGGGTGCAGATGCCCCAGTTCCTGAAGGAGCACAATCGCGAACCCCGCAATATCGAGGAGTATGTCGAATGGAGCCTGGAACACCAGCGCCATTCGCTGGAAATCGCAGTGCGCGCCTGCAAGGATCGTTTCCCTGGCATCGGCGGAACCATCATCTGGATGGGGCGCGACGCCTTCCCATGCATGGCCAACACATCGATATTCGATTTTTATGGCCGACCAAAACCTGCGGCGCTGGCGGTTGGGAAAATATTCAGGGAACCTGTAAAATGACAAGAAATCAATGGTGAGAGAATGAGCGAGCATGAAATAATAAATACCGCCATCGTTCCAGTTCCCAATACTCAGAAGGACTTCTACGACTGGAATGAGCGCAGAAGCCAGAAGGTGGCGGAAGCTAAAAAAGGATCGCATGACCTGATCTTCATCGGCGATTCCATTACCCACATGTTTGAGATGGAAGGCCGCGGTGCAGCAATCTGGCAGAGGTATTACGGACAGCGGAGTGCCTTCGATCTAGGTTATGGCTGGGACTGCACTCAGAACGTACTCTGGCGCCTGGAGAACGGAGAGTTTGCTGGACAGCATCCGAAACTGGTGGTGCTGAACATCGGCACCAACAATCTCACAGGAAACAGCACTGCCCGCGCCAACAGCGCCGCAGAGATCTTTGCAGGCATAGAGGCGATCTGCCAGTTCATCCACCGGCATTCGCCCGAAAGCATGATCCTGGTCATGTCCATCTTTCCGCGCGGTCTCAGCAACGATCCAGTTCACGCCAAAGTCAAGGAATTGAATGCTGTGCTGAAGTCGGGACTGGAGTGTAAACCCGGCATCATTCATCTGGACATCGGACAGCGTTTCATCGGTTCTGATGGCGAAATACCTCTTGAACTCATGAACGATCGCTGTCATCCGGCGGAGAAAGGCTACAAGATTTGGGCTGATGCCATCGAACAAGTCGTAACGCGATACCTGTAATTGCGGATGAATGGATTGTTGGATTTTTAGGAATTTCCCAACCATCCAGCAATCCATTAATCCAGTCATCCGTTGGGTGCTATTAATTATATGAAAGGGCATATGATGAAAATCTGTCTCTTGATGGCCAGCAGTATCTTGGCTGCTGGTGTGGGTTCTGCAGGGGAAATTTCGGTTCCCGAAGGATATCGACTTGTCTGGGCCGACGAGTTCGACAAGGATGGTGCGCCGGACCCGAAGAACTGGAAGTTTGAAAACGGTTTTGTGAGGAACAAGGAAGCGCAATGGTACCAGCCTGAGAACGCATTCTGCAAGGATGGCAAGCTTGTCATCGAGGGCCGGCGCGAGAAGAAACCGAATCCCAATTTCAAGGAAGGCAGCAAGGAGTGGAAGGAGAACAGGAAGTTCATCGAATATACCGCTGCGAGCCTGAAGACCAGCGGACTTCACAACTGGCAATACGGGCGCTTTGAAGTCAAGGCGAAAATTTCAGCAAAACAAGGATTGTGGCCGGCCATATGGTTTCTTGGAATTTCAGGCGAATGGCCAAGCTGCGGCGAAATCGATCTGATGGAATATTACAAGGACGACATTCTCGCCAACGCCTGCTGGGGTACCGACAAGAAATATCAGGCAAAATGGTCCACCACCAAGAAGCCTGTGAAGTCCTTCAACGATCCTGACTGGGATCAGAAGTTCCATGTCTGGCGCATGGACTGGGACAAGGATGCAATCAGGCTCTATGTCGATGACATCCTTCTAAACAATGTTGATCTTAACAAGACCATCAATCCTACTGACAAAGGTCCGAAGAATCCTTTCCACCAGCCGCATTATCTCCTTTTGAATCTAGCGATAGGCGGCGACAACGGCGGAGATCCTACGAACACTCTTTTCCCGACCAGATACGAGATCGACTATGTCCGAGTATATCAGAAATTTGATTCTTCACAGCTAGGTTCAGGGAAGAAATAACATCTGTAGCCATCTGCAATAACTCTGTGTTGAGAAATCAGTGGTGACTTCTCCTTTTTTTTCATATTTCCAAACTTGCCCTGACGGTTGAAACTCATTAAAAATGTGGTAAGCTAAAAAGAATCTTAAATATTTGAGATTTAATATAGTATGCCAAGAAAAATACGTGCAGGTTCAGAACTTTCCTTTATCTCATTATTGACGAATACGAAATTGTAACACGGCCTGGAATAAAATGAAAACTCTTGAAATGATTCAGGAAAAGCGCATCGAGATACCGATGACGGTGTCATGGTATCTTTCAGATATTGGGCGGATGCAGGGGGTGCAGGAACTTTTCATGCGCCAGTCGCCACAGCGGCTAAAAGTCCTCCGGGAACACGCAATTGCCCAGAGTGCAATATCCTCAAACCGGATAGAAGGCGTGGAAATTGACCGGAAACGCGTGGGAACAGTAGTATTCGGTCATCCTGCCTTGCGTGATCGCGACGAAATCGAGATTGCCGGCTACAGGGATGCACTCAATCTTATCCACAGGCTCGGCGCAAAACTCCATGTCTCCGAGGAAACCATGCTGAAACTTCACGCTTCATGCCGAGGAGAAATCTGGGACTCCGGAAAATACAAGGACAAGTCGGTTGACATAGTAGAAAAGAGGCGGGATGGCAGTCAGCTTGTCAGATTTAAAACCGTTTCTCCGAAAGATACCCCGCGTTTTAGCAGAAAGCTCATGGAAATGTGGGCTCGGCAAATCAGGGAGCGGGAACTTTCACATTTGCTTCTTTTGGCCGCCTTCAATCTGGATTTTCTCTGCATACATCCCTTTCGTGACGGCAATGGACGGGTTTCCCGTCTTCTGCTTCTGCTGACATGCTACCACATAGGGATAGAAGTAGGCCGATACATAAGTCTCGAACGGCTAATAGAGGATAACAAGGAACGTTACTACGAGACTCTGAAACAGAGTTCCCAAGGCTGGCACGAGGGCAAACACGATCCCTGGCCGTTTCTCGGATTCCTTCTTTTCATCATCAAAAAGGCATACGATGAATTTGAAGACAGGGCTGGACAAATTCCCGCACCAAAAGGGGAGAAGACGGAAATGCTCCGAGAGGCAATCAACAAAATGGATTCTGAATTTAGCGTTTCAGAACTCCAGAATGCGTGTCCCGGAGTCGGCATCGATATGATCCGCCTCACGCTTAAACGACTCAAGGCGCAAAATATAGTCAGGAGCATTTCAATAGGCAGAAATGCAAAATGGAAAAGAATTAGGTAATACGCCCTTAACTGGGTAATTAATTAGGTAACGGCAATGGGCGGCGACAACGGCGGAGACCCTTCGAACACTCTTTTCCCGACCCGTTATGAGATAGACTATGTGCGAGTATGTCAGGCTGTGGATTCTTCCCAGCCTGACACCGTGGAGAAATAGCCCTACTGGGCCTGACTGTTGAATTGCGGTATTCATCGGTCCGAGGAATAACTGGAGGATGTGGTGAGGGACGGAGTGCGATCTTTCCGCCTTTAACACTCTTGACATCCAAGGAATAATCCGCTATGCCAAGCCAGTTGCCCAAAATGGTTTTCCTCTAATCTCCTTTTCAAGCTTTACGGCAATTTCACAAACATGCTTTTCAAGGTACTTTTGCTTTCCCCAGTCAAGCTCGGAAAGCCGTTTTGCTGCGAACTTTTTGAAATTACGTGTTTCTTTAACCGAATATGATTCAAAGATTGGAAATAGGAGAAACAAGGCGTGATCGCCAAATGACTCGACAAGCCACGCAGGCGGCACGAAGGAGCCTTGTTTCTTGTTGAACACCAGGGACTCCATGGCAACAGGAGTGAAAATATCAAAATCCTGATGATGGTATTGCGATATTACGTCGAGCTGCTATTGCCTTTAAAGCTCCAGAATATGGTTCTTCAACAACTAAGATATCATTTTTTAAGCGGAACAATTTGTTATACCCATCGCAATCTGATAAAAAGTAAGACTTTAGATAATTCAGGTTTTGTGTATCGCACCCTGGAGAACTGCTGCAAAGGGTTCAGGAATTGTTCAGGGAAACGTGATCCTAGTCATACCTCTTTTCGCATTCAGACCGTCTGTTTGCGCTCGGCGATGGCTCAGCTTCACCTCCTCGCAATCAAACGTTCTGACCATCAAAATCCGGGTTGTCACGCGCTATTTATGCGATCAGAACACCATCCCGTATGTGTTACACGCAACCTCTGGAAATCCATTCTTTTTCATCTTTGCAGAATATTCAGTATTTTGTCTTGACAATTATACAGATATAAATAAATTATAAATATATAATCACATGGAGAGTCATGAAGACGGATATTTCTTCAAGGACATCGGAGCTAAAAAAGCAGGTAATGGACCGCAAGGGCTCATTCATAGAAGGCATAGCAAGGACTAAACATGAAAAATGAGGATAAGTTATTATGAATTTCGAATTTGCTCTTCCAGGGAAAATAATATTTGGCCCGGGTAAAATCAGTGAAACAGGCAAGGCGGCGGCGGGTCTCGGGAAAAAGGCCCTGCTTGTCTGCGACCCTTTCTGCGTCACGTCCGGACTGGCCGGGAAAGTATTGAAACATCTCGACGCGTCCAATGTCAAGGCTCTCGTCTTCAGCGGAGTTGTTCCCAATCCAACGACAGCATCCATTGAGTCGGGCGTCCTGGAAGCCAGGAAAGGCAAATGCGATGTCATTATCGGACTCGGCGGCGGATCATCGATCGACACGGCGAAGGCGATAGCTGTCGGCGCCTCGCATCCTGAACCGATATGGAACTATGCGATAGGGAAGACGCCTGTCACTGACAAGACCCTGCCTGTCATTGCGATTACGACAACGTCAGGCACCGGCAGCCATTGCACCTGTTTTTCCGTGATCACGAATCCTGAAACACACCAGAAACCAGGTATGGGTTCTCCATACATCCTTCCCAGGATTGCGATCGTGGATCCTGAGCTCATGCTAAGCATGCCCAGGGCACTTACAGCCATCTGCGGCTTCGACGTCTTTTCGCATGGCGTCGAAGCATACACTTCGAATGCTTCGAACCCGATGAGCGACATGTTCGCGGAAAAGGCGATCACGCTCTGCAGCCAGTATCTGCCGATCTGCTACAAGGATGGAAAGAATCTTGAAGCGAGGGAGATGATGGCGCTTGCGGACACCTATGCGGGAATCGCGATCTGCCATGCCGTGGTGTCGCTCGGACACGTTGTCGCGCATGTGATAGGCGGGCATTATCCCGACATCTCCCATGGCGACGCCCTTTTCACCATCTACAGGGAAGTCCTTGTCTTCAATTCGAAATCGAAGCCGATGGCGAACAAGCACGGTTTTATTTCCAGGAGCATGGATGAGTCATCGGATGGCATAGGAGCCGCTTTTGATAAATTCTTTGCGGACTTCGCATTCGAGAAGAAGCTGATTTCAAAGCGGCCCGACAGTGAAAAAATAGGCAGGATTTCCAAGGAGACTTTCACCTATATGAAGGGAATTGCCGATTTGAACCCTGTTGCTGCGAATGAGGATGATGTGAAGGTGATTCTGGAGAAGTCGCTCAGGTGATTTAACGGTGGAATTATGGAAGAGCTTTAAATTCCAAGCTCCAAAATCCAAGTTCCAAACAATATCTAAAATAGAAATATACAAATAAATATGTTAAACAGTAAATACAGAAGAACAGCCCTTACGGGCTTAACTACCAACGAAGGCAAATCTTGATTCGTTCGTAGTCAATGCCGCAAGGCATGTTCTTTGTTTTTGAATTGGAATTTGGAGCTTGACGTGGCACTTTCAACGTCTAGCAGTTAAAGATGGATGAAACCAGAATTGCATGGAGGTAGCATGAAGAAGACAAAGACGAATTATTCGGTTCCTGCGGTCGACCGCATGCTGGACATAATTGAATTCCTGTCATCCAACAGGAAATCATGCGGCATAACCGAGCTTTCAAAAGCGTTGAAGATCAATACGAACTCGATCTTCAGGATCATGAAGAGGCTTGTGGAACGCGGATATGTCGAAGTTGAGCCCGCGTCAGGCAAATACCAGCTCAGCACGAAGTTCTTCACCATAGGCATGAGCCTCTATACGAGATTCGAACTCAGGCAATGCGCCAGGAAACATCTCGAATGGCTCAGCACTGAGACCGGTGAGACGGCTCAGATCCAAATTCCCGACGGTGACCGGATGCTGGTAATGGATACGATTGTCCCCCACGTGAGTTTCTTTCTCCAGGTCATACCCGGTTCCCGCGTCTATTACCACAGCAATGCATTCGGGAAGTCGGTTCTGGCGTTCATGGATGAGGAGGACGTGAGGGCAATCCTGCCCAAGAATCTCCCTTCCCTCACCAAGAACACGATAACTGATCTCAATGTCCTCATATCCCAGCTGGCGAATGTCAGGAAAACCGGTATTGCCTTTGATGCAGAAGAATATAACTACGGTGTTTTCTGCATCGGCGCCCCTGTATTTGACATTGAGGGCAAGTCTGTCGCTGGACTCGGCATGACTGGGCTGACCGGCAGATACCACAGTTCTGACAGCAAGAAGATGATAAGGGCGGTTCTTGAGACCGCCCGCAGGGTTTCGGCGGAAACCGGATATGATGGCGACTATTTCACGAAGTTGCTTTCGAAATGAAGATTTGAAGGAACGCCACCAGCTTGGTGGCATTATATTTAGAGGTTCCTTTTAGTGAAGTCTGGGAAGAAAAGGAAGAAAGATGCCGGCAAGTTGCCAGCGATCCAGATTAAAAGTTTCATGAATATAAGTGAGGACAGAATCTAATGAATCTTAAGATTCTCAGTGAACTCGGCGAATGGGCCGCGCTTGGTTTCTATGAGGCGCTCGAACAGGATCTCCCGTGGCCGTTGAACTACGGCAGGGCATTCAGGCGCATGTACGAGAACATGGATGTCCGTGTCCCCGGGGACAAATATCTCATTCCCTGTGAACCTTTTTTCATGTCGCAAAACATGGAGTCGCACAAGCTCTGGTCCGCCGCCGGACTTATCCTGGATTTCAACCACCATTCCGGACTCAAGCTCAATCCTTCTATCGCCGACGAGAAGAAAAAAATATTTCCAGAGCATGCCGGATTCATAGACGAATTCTGTGCTGACCTCCGAAAGATACTTGTCCGCTTCGGCGGATACACGCATTCGAATCCCGACATCCGGCGTGTAGTCGGCGAAGGATTCCTCCATATGGAAAAAGAACTTGACAAGGAGCTTGCCGCCGTCAAGACGCAGGGGGATAAGGCGGTTCCGTCCGAATTGAATCTTCTGCTGGCGCTCAAGGAATACACGACAGGAATCAAGGCATATTATTCCAGGGTGAACAGGACGCTCATGAAATCTGTTGAAGAGGCAGAAGGTGAAAGGAAGAAGAAGCTTAAGATAATAAGCGACTCGTTCTCCAATTGTTTCATGACAAAGTCCGAAACGTTCATCGAAGGTTTTCTTGCGGTTAATTTCACATGGATGCTCGATGGCTGCGACAGCATCGGCCGTTTCGACCAGGCGCTTGGCCCGTTGTTTGAAAAAGATCACAAAGGCGGAGAACTCGACCTGCAGTTCGCCCGTGAGCTCCTCGATGAACTCTGGCAGAACTTTGAGCGCATGAATGCCTGGAACCTCCAAATCGGAGGCTATGCTCCAGATGGAAAGGACGGCTGCAATGAATTCACCAGGGAATGCATTCTCGCCTGCGGACGCAACAAGCTGCGCAGGCCCAATGTTGCATTCAGAATTACGGAAAAAACACCTGAAAACCTTGTCGTCGAGGCGCTGAAAGCCCTTTCCAAGGGCAGTGGAAGACCCGCCCTCTACAACGACGACCTGTATGTGAAGACGCTCAAGTCGATGGATCTCGGTCTTTCGGATGAGGATTCACGCGAGATAGGATTTGGCGGATGCACGGAGACGATGATAGCGGGCCTGTCAAATGTCGGCAGCCTCGAGGGCGAGATCAATCTTGCGAAGGCCCTCGAACTTTCAATCTTCGGCGGATTCGACCCCGTTGGCAAAGTCCAGGCCGGTCCGCATACCGGACACTTTGAGGATTTCAAAAGCTTCGACGAATTCATTGCCGCGCTGAAACGGCAGATCCAATATAAGACAGATTCGTTTGTTGCCTCTAATCAGATTGAACTCCGCAAACGGTTCACAGCTGGAGACCCGAAGCTCTACAGGACATTCTTCACCAGGGACTGCGTGAAGAACAGGAAATCATTCGAAGCCGGAGGCGCGAGATACAACTGGGCGGTCCTGACATATCAGGGAATCGCCAATACGATTGACAGCGCGGCTGCAATAAGGAAAACAGTATTCGACGACAAGAGCATCAGCGCTGAGGAACTTGTCCAAGCCCTGAAATCTGACTTCAAGGGGCATGAGAAGACCAGGCAGAAACTGATTGCATCCCCCAAGTTCGGGAACGACAATAATTATGTGGATGAGATAGGAATTGATCTGCTCAAGTATTCATGGAATGAGCTTTACAGCCATGAAACACCAAGGGGAGGCCGGTACATCGCCTCATGCATCCTGTTCACGACCTATCTGGGCGCTGGACGGAGCGTAGCTGCAACTCCGGACGGGCGCAGGGCTTTTGAAGCGCTTGTGGATTCCGTCGGCGCAGTTCCCGGCTGCGATGAGAAAGGGCCGACATCCCTTCTCAAATCCGTCTCGAAGCTCCCGCTATGGCTCGCCGCAGGAACGCCTGTCCTCAACCTCAGGTTCCAGAAATCCCTTTTCAGCAATGAGGAATCCCTTGCGAAACTCGCAAAGCTGATCCGTGCGTTCTTCAGGCAGGGAGGGATGCAGGTTCAGATATCCGTGCTTGACTCGAAGGAGCTGCGAAATGCGCAGAAGAATCCGGAGAAGTACAAGGATCTCATCGTGAGGATCGGCGGTTACAGCGAATATTTCAATGGACTCGAAAAGGAACTCCAGGAAACGGTAATTAATAGGACTGAACACGGTATTTGATAATGAACGTCGAACATTCAAAAGTAACTCGGGCATTCCTGCCCGAGAAGATGAGATCGGTAATCGGAGGTCAGTGATCTGAAAAAAAGAGGGAACGAAGACACGCTGAAGCTGTGAACTCCAACTTTAGAAATCAGTTCACCGCTAGCAAATGGCAATTCGTTGGAGTTCAAACTTTAGTTTGTCTTGATTGATTAAATAGAAGTTTATGAAGGAATTAAATTATATGGGTATATCAAAAACAATGCCTGAGATATCAAGGAGGATATCCATCCTGCGCGAACGATGCCTTGACAGGAAGGCCGCCCGCGGCAATTTACCTAACTGGAAAGCCGTCATCGATGCTGAGGTTCTGAAGAAAAGTGAAAATGTCAAGTCATGGCAGCTCCGGATTGGGATGCGGACTAAGGCTAGGCTGGAGGCGCTCAGCTTTGAGGCCGACGATCTTGAACTCCTCGGCGGACGTGTCCTTTTTTGCGGCCATGGATTCTCGGAAAATAAAATAGCCGAAGCCGAAAAATATCTTTCGAACTACAAATGGCCGGGAGGACAGACCGGACATTGCGCAATGGACATGTCCCGCATCTTTAAAGTTGGAATAAAAGGCATTTTATCTGAACTTCAAAGGAAGCTGAAATCATCCTCCGGTGAAAAGAAGAACACCTATCAGTCATTCATATATGCCGTTGAAGGACTGTCCGCCATGATCGGAAATGCGAAATCCGCAGCGGTCAAGGCTGCGAAAGGAGCACCTGGCTGGAGAAAGAAGGAGCTTGCGGAGATCGTCGAGTCGTGTGAACGCATGAGAACGGAACCGCCGGAGACCTTCCGCGATGCAATACAGCTGATCTGGTTTGTCGATGCCGGAATCTCCTTTGCCGACAACGCAGTGCTTGTCGTTCCCGGACGCCTCGACAGGGAGCTGATCGGTTTTTATGGTTCCGACGTTGAAGAAGGGATTCTCACGAGGGAGAAAGCGCTGAACCTCATGGAATCCCTCTACCTGTTAATCAACAATTTCGTCGCCGACGGCGGTGCGATGTCCGTCATGGTCGGCGGGACAGATGCCGAAGGCAGGGATCTGACGAACGAGCTTTCCTATCTTTCGCTTGAGGCCCTCAGGAGGACGAAGCTCGTATATCCGACGGTGGGGGTATGCTGGCATGAGGGAACACCGGAACCTCTCAGCATGCTTGCCTGCGAACTTGTTTCAAAAGGATATTCGACTCCGGCATTTTTCGGCGACAAGTTAATCCAGAAAGGGCTCAGGTCGTATGGTCTCAGCAAACAGCAGGCGTGCAACTATATAAATTCCACATGCGTAGAGATCACTCCCGTCGGCTGCAGCAACGTGTGGGTCGCATCACCTTATTTCAGCCTCTGCAAAATCCTCCTTGATGAAATCGACGCACAGGTCCAGACGTCAAAGCAGTCAAAGAGCTTTGAATCATTCCTCTCCTCCTACTACAAACGCCTTGGGGGGGAGATAAAGTCGGCTGTCGGCATGGAGAACAAAACCCGTGATGGAAGAAAAAAACATGGTGGGAAACCGCTTCAGAGTGTTTTTACAAAAAGCTGTATTGATTCCGGATGCGACATCGACGGCGGCGGAGCCGATGTGAACTGGATAGAGTGTTCTTTCGTGGGAGTTGCGAATCTCGCAGATTCGCTGCATGTCATAAACAACGAGGTCTTCATCAGCAAAAACATGGATTTCAGCGGACTCAGGAGGATTCTGGATTCAGATTTCAAGGGACAGGAAAATGTCAGGCTCCGTTTTCTCGACACATATGAAAAATATGGGAACAACTGCGGAAATGTCGACGGCATCGTCCACAAGACGGCCGACTTCATAAGGAAGGAATGCGCGAGGCACAAGGTCAAGCCGGACAGGTCGCATTTCATTCCTGGAGCCTTCTGCTGGATCATGCATGAACGGCTTGGTTCCGAGTGCGGGGCGACTCCGGACGGAAGGAGAAAGGGCATTCCCTTCGCCGACGGCGGCGGACCGGCGCAGGGGCGCGAGAAGAACGGTCCGACTTCTTCAATACTGTCGGCGACATCCTGGGATCATTCATTCCTCATCGGCGGTCTCGCATATAATATGAAATTCTCAGGTGAGCTTTTCAATTCGCCGGAATCCGTGAAAATGCTACATTCCCTGATAATAACATTTCTGAAAAGAGGCGGCTTCGAGACGCAGGTCAACGTGGTAAGCCGTAAAGTACTTGAGCAGGCGAAGAAGAACCCCGAGCAATACAGGGATCTGGTAGTCCGCATCGGCGGATACACTGATTATTTCACAAGGCTTTCTCCGGAAATGAAAGAAGAAGTCATGCTGAGGACTGAATATAGGAGGTTCTAAATATGTCAACTGAAAGAAAACTTACTGCTCGGGTTGTGAGGCTGCGGGCGGAGCTGGAAAAGGAGTTCGCGGACGTCAGGCGCCATATGCTGCTTTGCGATGAGGAGCAGCGGGCTTTTGCCGAGATAAGCAACAGGGCTTATGCCGCAGGCAAGGGGAGGCCCGAAGTCCTGCGCTGCGCTGATTTCCTGAAGCTTTTCGCGGAAACCATGCCGGTCGGGATACGGAAGGACGAACTGATCGTAGGCTCCCAGCGCTTTACGCATCCTGACTGGGGCAGATACCTCAGCAAGGAGCAGCTTGAGGAAGGTGGCCCGCATTCCAATCACGGACACATCATCGTCGACTATGGCCGTATTTTAAGACGGGGGATTTCCAGCGCAAGGAAGGAATTGAAGTCCATGCCCCAAGGCGATAACCGGGAGGCGTTCATCCTGGCCCTTGATGCGTTTTCGACTTTTATCCGCCGGCACTCCGAAGCCTGCGCCCAGGCCGGCCGTGACGATATCGCGGCAGTATGCGCGAACATCGCGGAAAAAGCGCCGCTGACCTTCCAGGAGGCCCTCCAGATGGTCTGGTTCATCCAGATATTCCTGCATGCGGAAGGCAACTGCGCCGCCATTTCATTTGGCAGGTTCGACCAGTACCTGTGGCCCTATCTGAAGCTCGAGCTCGCAAAGGAAAGGATGGATGCGGGAGATGTGCTTGAACTGCTCTGCTGTTTCTTCATGAAGTGCTGCGAAGGCGATGAATCGCAGAACCTGGTTGTCGGAGGCGCTGATCTGGACGGCGAATCAATGGAAAATGCGCTTTCCCTCCTGGTGCTGGAGGCGAGCCGGAAAATAAAGGTCTGGCAGCCGTCGATTTCCGTCAGGATTGGAAAGGACGTTTCGGAAAAGTTCTGGAAAGAGGCCCTGCTGCTTTCAACTGCGGGAACCGGCATGCCGTCCTTCTTCAATGAGACGGTCGTACAGGCCGGACTTGAAAAAGCGGGAGTTCCTGCGGCGCGCGCGGCGGATTTTGGCATTGTCGGCTGCTACGAGGCCGCACCGCAGGGGGATTCCTATCCTATGACCGTTGGCGCCGGGGTGTCCCTGCCGTCCATCCTCTGGGATTTCATGAAGACATATCCGGGCGGAAATGATGATTTCACCAACTTCTATTCGGAGTTCAAATCCTTCTTCAAGTCTCACTATGAGCAGAAGCTGCTGCCGTCCTTCGTCGAACGGTGGGAACATCAGAAGCGCAGCTGTCCGTCGCCGTTTGAAAGCGTCTGCGTCACCGGCTGCATCGAATCAGGGCTTGCCGCTGAAGAAGGCGGCGCAAAGTTCAACCTTTTCGGCGTGAACATCCTCGGCCTGGGGACATTGATTGACAGCCTGCTCTCCATCAAGAAGCTGATCTACGACGACAATGAATTTACGCTGGCCCAGATGAAGGAGCAGCTCGGACAGAATTTCCCTGACAGGAAACTCCTGCTCCGCTGCCGTTCTGTCCCAGGAAAATATGGCAGCGACAATGCAAGGACAAACCTCCTTGCAAGGGAACTGTCGACATTCATCGCCCGCATCGTGATCTCAAAGCCCATGCCCAACGGTGTCCGCCCATATCCCGGCTTCTTCTGGTTCGGCGCCGATGTAACTGCCAAAACACCTGCATCGGCCGACGGCAGGATGGACAACGACAGGCTGTCATACGGCTGCGGGCCCGGCGTCTTCCTGGAGGGTCCGGCGATCACGTCGATCTTGAATTCCGTGTCCAACATGGATCACGGCTCCTGCGCCTGTGGAAATCCTATGACCATATCCCTGGATAAAGGAGATGTAGGAGGCAAGGCCGGAACGGACCGGATCCGGCAGATAATTGAAACTTATTTCAGTCAAGGCGGTTCCCACCTCCAGTTCAACATCATCAGCCCGGAAGACCTGCGCGGTGCCAGGGAGCAGCCGGAGGATCACCAGGACCTCACGGTCCGCATAAGCGGATACAGCGCGCGCTTTGTCACGCTTGACCCGCGCTGGCAGGACGCACTGATCGAACGCGCCGAAAAAGGGATGTAGGAAAAGTAACTCGGGCATTCCTGCCCGAGAAGATGAGGTCGGTAATCGGAGGTCAGTGGTCAAGAGGGAACGAAGACACGCTGAAGCTGTGAACTCCAACTTTATAAATCAGTTCACCTCTGGCAAATGGCAATTCGTTGGAGTTCACAGCTTCAGCGTGTTCTTAAAAGTAAAACAGGCTTTTAGCCTGTTTTTTAATTTGAAAATTGCAGGCAAGAATGCCTGTTTGCTCAGAAGATTATTTATGACAGGATAAAATTAGAGGAAATTAATGACCCAAATAACTGGAAAAGTCTTCGACATACAGAAGTTCTCGATCAACGACGGACCGGGAATACGGACGACCGTGTTCCTGAAAGGCTGTCCGCTGGACTGCCTCTGGTGCCACAATCCCGAATCAAAGGGAGGGGATCCTGAGATCTCGTTCATCTCCGAGAAATGCATACTGTGCGGATACTGCGCCGCGGTATGTCCGAACAAGTGCCACGCTATTTCGGGCAAGGGGCATTCCTATGACCGTGCAAAATGCCTGAGGTGCGGGAAATGCACTATGGAATGCTATTCGAAGGCCCTCGAGGTTATCGGAAAGGAAATGTCCGTCGAGGAAGTGATGTCCGAGGTTCTGAAGGATGTGCCGTTCTATGAGACCTCGAACGGTGGAATGACGATTTCCGGTGGGGAACCGATGGCTCAATTCCAGTTTACGAAGGCGCTTCTTGAAGAGGCGAAGAGACACAAGCTCCATAATTGCCTTGAGACAAGCGGGTATGCTCCGATGGAAAGATACAGGGAAATATTCAGGCTTGTCGACATCTTCCTTTTTGACTTCAAGGAGAGTGAACCGGCACGTCACTTGAAATGCACGGGCGTGCCGCAGGAAGTCATCATCAGGAATCTTGTCGAACTGGATTCACTTGGCGCGAAATCAGTGCTCCGCTGTCCGATTATCCCGAAGATAAACGACAGGAAGAGCCACTTCAAGGAAATTGCGAAACTCGCAGACAGGCTTTCAAACATAATCGAGATAAACATCCTCCCGTACCATCCGCTTGGGAAATCCAAGAGCTCCCGCATCGGAAAGGAATATCCGATGTCATGCAAGGAGTTTCCGGAGGATGACGAAGTCAGAAGCTGGATCGAGGCGGTCCAGGATTCAACGAAGGTCCCTGTCAAAAAAGGATAGGAACGTCTGAAAATCGCATTTGGCGAATTCAATCCGCCATGGGCGGACAAGTGACGCAAGGCATGTTTTGGAAGTGATACAGGCGTCCCCGGCCGTGTCTTTGTTTGCAGCTTATATGGATCGCAGGCATCCTGCCGGCAATTATCTCGTGTATTCTTCCAGGGAACTCCAGACCTCGTGCTGGTAAGTACTGGTTCGGCCTGTCCGCACCGAGTTCTATTAATCCGTCTTTCTGCGGGCTATTTGGCGGCGGTGCCGGACTTCTCCCATTTCCTGATCTCAGCGCTGAATTCCTCCAGCGTCGCATTGCCCGGCGCACCGTCGTGCAGCTGCGGATCAAAGGCCCACATCACCCCGAGAAGCCCGTTGTCCCTTGCCCGCTGGAATGAGATCCCCAGCTGTTCCTTCACGCCAGGACCGGTGTTCTCGCCCCAGATCTCAAGTTTCGGCTGGTGGTCGCGCGCCAGCTGTGAAAGGTAGCGGACAGGCGACCAGCTGTTGACATTCGCCTTCTGGTCGGCGTCCGCAGGAAGGGTCTTCGCATCGATCCAGGTGCAGTAGACCACGACATGAGGATCGGCAATGCCACTGATGAAACGCGAGAAGTCGAATCCCCTCTGGATCTCGCCGTTCTTCTCCGGGCTCGTCTTCCCGTTCAAGTTGCCTGCGATAGCGGCATCGAGCCAGCCGGGCCGGATTCCCCAGGAAGGATACATCATGCAAAGGCGTCCGGCATACTGGCTGCGCAGAAATCTTATCTGCCAGTCATGGAAATTCTGCATCGCACCCAGATACCATTCCAAAAATTGCTTCGCCTCCCCGTTTGGCGACGGATCCCCGGGCTTCCAGCCGGGAACAGGATATTTTGAAATTCCAGCTGCAAGCCCCGGCTTCCTTCCCTGGGCGATATCGTCAAAGCTCCAATAGCAGTTCGTGCGCTCCTGCGCATCGGCCGGCATCCTGGGCTTGAAGCGGTGTATGGGATAATTCAGCTCCCCGTAGTAGCCCCATCCAAGCCTGATGCTCTGGAAATCAGTGCCGAACTCCTGGAAGAAATGTTTCACAAAGCGTTCCACACGCTCGCGGTTCGCCTGCACGAACACCGTGTTGTATCCGTTGCAGCCGGGCTTATCGCCGGCATACTCATCCCCGTACTGGTTGCGGTAATGGCTGTCGGGATTCTTGAAAACCCATTCCGGAGGATATTGCAGCCCGAAATCCACGGAGATCTCGAACCCTGCCGCACGGGCCGCGGCTATCTCCGACCTGACGCGGTCGCTCTCCTCAGAGGAGAATTTCCCCTCCTGCGGCTCCATCCGCCCCCATATGACGCTGAGCAGATGAACGGTCATCCCCGCCTGCCGGTCGGCGGCCATCCGCTCCTTCTTCATCTGCAGTGAACCTATCGCAAGTGCCGGCCGCCTGACCTTCTGCACAGGTGGCGGAAGACTGGTCTTCTGCTCGGAAGAGGGCGTCGGGCTGGTCTTTTGGCTGATAGTATCGTTGCATGAGGTGAGTCCAAGCATTGAGAACAGTATTACGGCTGACATTGTCCTGTTCATAAGATGAAATTCTCCTTTTTTTCTTTGGTACTGATACACTGGATGTTAAATCTATATTCTCCGCAGTGAATTACCATTCACCGTTGTGCCCGAAGATATTCATGTTGTTGGCGCGGATGTCGGTGTATTTCCAGAATTCGCCATGGCCGTCGACAAAAATGATGTTCGAGCCTCCGCTGTGCCGGCGGGAGGCCTGGTTCACCGAAGGATCGCCCCAGTCCTTGCACTGCGAGCACCAGAGTCCGATCCAGCTCTGGTCCGGATTGTCGCCCCAATACGTGTTCGCCTCCCGTTTTGCATCTGAAAGCATGCCCATCGCGCTGGGACGCTTGACCCTGTTGAGACTCGGCATGGGAAGCGGATCGTTGGGGTAATAGCAGATGCCCCAGTCGGATTGAAAGGGGGAAAGCAGCTCGACCGCGCCATATCCTCCGCCCCAGTTGAATTTTGTGACCGAAGGGCATTGCCAGATGCCGGTCTTGATATCGCCGCTGTTTTCGTCCGCCCATGCGCTGGGGGGAATGTATCCACCGCAGATGAGGAGGTTCGTATACCATGTCCTTGCAACTGGCGTCACCCCGTTCCTGTAGGCCATGGGCGGCAGGAATTCTCCGCTGGTGTCCTGCGCATACATCAGGAAGGCCAGGCCGATCTGCCTCTCGTTGCCGAGGCAGGCGATCTTCTTGCCCATATCCTTCGCCCTGCTGAGCGCAGGGAGGAGGAGGGATGCGAGTATCGCAATGATCGCTATCACGACCAGAAGCTCGATCAGAGTGAATTTCCGTTTAACCATCCTGGCCCCCGCTGCTTTATTGTTATATATACTTATGTATATAAGGTAAGCTAAGGCATGAAGGAGCTCTTGTCAATGCCGGACGGAATTTATTTTGTCAGATTGTTTCGGCAGATCACCTGGGCGGACAGCATGATTCGCCCTCGGAGAACTGGCTCTTCAGCACCACGTCCTGCGTGACCTGCCATCCTGGTTCGGAGATCTTCCTCAGGACTATGCCTGCGGCCTCCCTGCCCATTTCGAAGAGCGGAATCGCGGCTGCGGCTATCCTGGGGCGGAGAGTCGAGTTGAAAGGGGTCCTGTCAACCGTAGCCACGGAGATGTCCTTTCCTGGCATCAGGGAGAGCTCCTGGCATTCCCTGTATATCCCGACGCTCGTCTCGTCGGTGGTCGAGAGGACCGCGGTCGGGCGTACGCCTGGACCCGAGAAGAGCTCCCTGGTGCGGACAATCGCCGAATCGATCCTGTTCATGCGCGGGACGCGGGTCTTGACCAGCCTCTCGTCGATCTTGAGTCCGGCCTCCTGGAACGCCTGCCTGAAGCCTCTGAGCCTGGCGCTGATCGTCGGCAGATCCTCCTTTGAAAGGAAGGCTATCTTCCTGTGTCCCAGCTCCAGCAGGTACCTGGTGGAGCTGCGGCCGGCTTCCTCGTTGTCGGCGCAGACGCAGGCCGCATTCGCGCCCTCCGGCTTGAAATCCACAAGCACTATCGGGAATCCCCGCTCCGCCAGACCGTTGATGAGTTCGACGGATTCGCCCTTCACGTGCCTGTCGCAGGGCGTCATTATTATTCCGGAAACGCCGTCGTTGAGCATCTTCCTTATGATGGCGGCCTCGGCGGACTCGTCCTCCCGGGAAGTCTCAAGGAATGTGTTGTATCCGAACAGCTTCAGGACATCCTGTATGCCCTTGAACACCTGTCCGAAAAAGGGATTCATCTCATCATATGAGAATATCACGCCGATCACCCTGCTTGCCGGAGCCTTCCCGCTTGCCGCGGAGGCCACATAGACACCTCTGCTGAATATCCCGCGCAGAACCCCTTCTCCTATGAGATCGGATATCGCCCTGCGCACGGTGATTGCACTGACATTGTGCATTTCGCAAAGCTGCGATGTGGACGGCACCTTCTCCCCAAGGGCGTATTTGCCGGACCGGATGTCGGCCCTGAGGCTCTCCCTGATCTGAAGGTGCAGGGGCGTCCCTGTGTCCTTGCCGGATCGTTTCATTCTATACCTTGCCTTATATGCTTTTATATATAAACTATACCGGTTGATACGGTCCTTGTCAAGCACGATCGGCAAATGGTGAAGCCGCTATTAAGTCGGTGTCGTTAGGTAAGCGTTAAGCTGGGTGAAGTGAGGCGGTTTTTCCAAGAAAGTATGTCGGGTTTTAACCCGACACTTAGTTGGCGGTTTAAAAACCGCCCTACTTATGAGGCTGTGTTACCAGCTTAGCGCTTACGTCGTTAGCTTACTTGTTTTAAGCGCTTAAGGCTGATGCTTGGCATTTAATTCATCGCATCATGCCTACATTCAGCATTATAAGTGCTAACGACACCGTTTACCCCGTTTACCGTTTTCAAGGAGTTTCCGGAGGACGACGAAGTCAGAAGCTGGATCGAGACGGTGCGGGATTCAAGAAGGTCCCTGTCAAAAAAATGATAGTAGCATCCGGGATATCCTTGATTCCTTCATCTGCCAGCCTTATCTTCCGGGCAAATGAAAAACATCAGAACAAGAGTTGAATATACTTCAGGCATTTTGTCCAGTGGGAAAGATTGGCGGAGGCTTGTGGAGGACGGGATTGCCGCATGCAATGAACACGGATTTGAGTTTGGCATCCAGATACACAATACTGCTGAAGAATCACAGATTGAAGAGATAACGGGGCTTGGAGTGCCCATGAGCTTCCATGCTCCGATACTGAGCGACTTCCAGATAAACCTTGCATCGGAAGATCCAGGTCCTTCAATGGAGGCTTTTGCCAAAACAGCGGAATTGATGCGCAGGCATAATGTTGACAAAGCGGTGTTCCACGGGTTCAACATGACGGATCTCCCAATACCCTCCTTCGGGCGCGGCAGGGATTACACGGTCTCGTTCGCATCATCTATCAGGAAGGAACTGTCATTGCCGGATTCAGCGATATGCAGGGACTTCTTTGGCACTGATGAATATAGGCTTAGGAATGCGCGCGTAAACAGGAGGCTTGCTGGGATACGGCAGGAATATCACGACGTTTCATTCCTTCTTGAAAACGATTTTCCCGCTTACGGCTCAGGCTCCATTTTTGCAGAGCACATTGCTGGAATGAAGAATCCCATCTGCCTGGACTCATCGCATCTCTGGGCTTCAAGCCACGTATTTGACAGGGATTTCCACATGGAGGCGGAAGCTTTCCTGAAGTCAGGACTCGTTGAAATGGTACACCTCCATGCATCAGCCTACACTTCGGAAATACCAAAGGGCAGATGGTCTGACGGACATCTGCCTCTGAATACGAAAAACAGCATGGACCTGCCACGTTTTATCAGGATGTGCAGAAACTATTCTGTCTTGCATTTCATTCTTGAAATAAACGGTTTGAGCCGGGCCGACATAGATTACCTTGCCTATGCTTTAGGGAACGTATGAAAATCGCATCTGCCGACATCATTGAGGTACGCCTGGTTTAGGCGTCACCTCCGATGACTGGTCGGCCGATCGCTTTCAATGCTCGGCATGGCTGTCCCGCGATTTCGCCATCGAAACACATAACATCGAACAATGAAGATGATACTTTTTCAAAGTGAACAACACCGCCCATGCTGAAATCGCCCTCTGGATCGCCAGCGTCACTGTGAAAACCCTTTATCAGCCGCCCGTCTTCTGGAGCCCAAAGAAGAATCATCGTGTGGGATGGAATTTGCAGTTGCAGGCCCGCAAATTGAAATGGAATGAAGTCATCAATCTTTTGCAATTCGTCTGAGTCCATTCCTTCGTCGGTCCAGAATTGAATTATTGAGATGCTGTTCGCGGCCACCAATAATTCTGCCGTACCTGCCCCGAAATCCCACGCGATCAAGTTGCTGTCGATAGGAGCGATCCTGGAATTAGCCAAGTAGTCGCATAGTTTCCGATAGTCCTCGCCGTCTTCGGCGGCACCGCGCCAGAGTTTTACGCGCTCACAATCGCCTATGAGTATCGGGCCACCTTCTGAGTTGATGTATGGACTCTTCATTCTTTCTTGTCGGCCAACTATGATTAGATGTAATTCCTGTTTTGCAGGAAATTACTGTTGTAAACTGTGAAAGTCAAGTTGAATAAGTGTCGGCGATCTGACATGAGGCGACAAGTTTCTTAAGGCGAACATGCTGGAAGCCTGTGTTACATTAGTGAAAGGCTTGCCGGCAAGGTGTTTACCCGCCGTAGGAGCCTGTCGGACTTAAGTTTTTTCATAATTGTTTGGTAGTTAAGCCATTATTGGCTGTGGTGTTAAAAAAGTAGGAGGACACGCAAGAATGCGTTAACTACGAACAATAATACTTAGAGTCACGCTCATTTCTAAGTCCGGCAGTCTCCATAGGTGACCAGGGCCGGCGATCCGGAAGACACGGACACTCATCCAAATAGGGATGTCTGCTTCACCAAGGGCCAGTTCAGCTTTTCTTCCTGAAGGTGTTCGGAGTTGTCCCCTTGAGCTCCCTGAATCGCTTCATGAAATACTTGTCCGAGGAGAAACCGCTCATTTTAGCGATGTTCGCAATATTGAAATCCGAATTCTTGAGAAGCTCTTCAGCCTTCCGCATCCTCTGCTGTGTAATATATTCAATCGGGGAGAGTCCGGTCTCCGAGGTGAAAACCCTGAAGAGGGTGATCCTGCTGATATTGAGGATCTCGCAGAGCCGGCTGACGTTTATTGCCGATGAGATCTGGGAATCAATTACCGCCACCGCCTTTGCAAAGACATCCTTGCTCCTTGATTTATTCCTGCCGTGTTCCAGCGGGCATATTTCCGGGAGGGTGTAAAGGAGGGAGAGTACCCGGTATTCGTCTCCAGGAACCTGCTTCCTGTGCAGATCGTATATCTGCGAAAAGACCTTCATTGCTTTTCCGGGATGGCGCGGACGGAACCATAGTTTCCTGCTGCTGAATCCGCAGGATTCCATGTATTCCGGACATCCTTCTCCGGTAAGATGGGCATAGAAGTATTCCCAGTTGTCGCCGGGATCCTCGTGGTATTCAATTTCAACGCCAGGCCAGAGCGTGAACATGTCGCCTGGGGAAACTCTGGCTTCTTCTCCGTTCGCGATGACCGTTCCTGATCCTTTCGTGACCACATGCGGGCAGAAGTAGTCTGGACGGAAATGGTAGTGTGATTCCCCGTAGCCGGTAAGATGTCCGGCCATTTTCAGCCACAGCGAAGCTCCGGCAGGTGCATCGGGCAGGAACCATAGTCTTGGGATGTTCTTGTCTTTCATGAAACAATAATATACCTTCTGGGAAACAAAACTCAACCGTTAATACCATTGATATTAGTAATATTGGAAAGTAGGATAAGATAAGAAATGATACAAATATGGACTTGAGGCGTGCAATGCAAACTCGAAATCCGAATATCGAAATCCGAAACAATAAAACATGAAATTTAAATGTTTGAAATATTGAAACGTCGAATTTCTAATTTGTTTCGTATTTCGTGCTTCGAGTTTCGGGTTTTGCATGCGCTAAAAACATAGAAATATTAAAAGAAGACACAAGAGGGATATCGGAATGGAAGAACTCAAGAAACAGATGATCGAATATAATAAGGGCAAATGGCCGAAGTATAAGGAAGATGGAACTCCGGACTGGACGAACTTCGGAATTTCACTGGATATAGAGAAGAGGATGGATGAGTTCGTAAAGAAAAATCCTGATACTGATCCGAATCTCATAAAGGCAGAACTGCACGAGACGATCGCCGAAAAGTTCGAGCCTGTGATCTTCCCGCAAAGCCCGTTCTATTTTGAAATGGGCGTCAGGGCCGCGCCAAACTGGGGAACTCCGGAACAGTTCAACGTTGGCTCATGGATGTTCAGGAAATACCATCATCTGTTCGAGAAGAATAATCCTGAAAAGTTCAGGATGCTCGGACTCAGGTCTCAATGCGCAATTGATTGGTTCAGCCATTGCGTGGATTCTGACCATCACAGCCTGGGATATACGAAGGTGCTGGAGAAAGGGCTGGCGGGAATCATCGATGAGGTGCTTGAGGGCCGACGCGGATGCAGGAGCGATTCCGAACGGAATTTCATCGATGCGTCCATCAGGAGCATGAGAGCGGTCATCAGCATATCGAAGAAGTTTTCCGATAAGGCAAGGAAGATGCTGCCTGCCGCAGGAGGTGAAAAGGAAAGGAGATATCTTTCACTTATCGCTGAAACCGCAGTCCGGGTTCCTGAACATCCGCCAAAAACATTTTATGAAGGTCTTGCAGCCCTTTGGTTTCTGCGTGAGGTCACGGCGAGCATCGAGGGCATAGGCATATCAATACTCGGACATCCTGACAGGGTGCTTCTCAAGCTCTATGAAGATGATTTGAGAAAATCCAGGATCACCCGGGAGGAGGCTGTTGAGCTTGCCGGGATATGGATGATGCCTACCGACATCAAGTTTGACATTGAAAACGTAAAGTGGCCGGAGACGTCGACAACCCTCACCCTTGGCGGCTGCGACAGGGAAGGCAGGCCCATATATAATGAAGTGACGGAGATATTCCTGGAGGCACATTCAAAATGCAATTACGTGAACCCGAAATTGAACTGCCGTTTCGGCAGGAACTCCGACCCCCGATACATACGGGAATTGTCACGGCAGGTGCTGGCGGGGCATAACGTCTTCGCCTTCCTGAACGACGATTCGCTTATCGAAGCGAATGTCAAGGCCGGGAAGAGGCGCGAGGACTGCAACCTGTACGGGGCAGGGGGATGCCAGGAAACCGTCGTCGAAGGATGCGAGCATTCCGAGGGGGCGTACTATTATTTCAACATGCCGCGGATTCTCGATTTCTGCATACATGATCACGATGAGCTTCAGGATTCTTTTTCCAGATTCTCTATAAAGCCAGCTGAAATCCTAAGCAGCGGTAATTTCGGCGAGTGCTATGCGCGATTCATGAAGACGACCGCTGAATTCATAGTGCACGGCGCGGAGCTGAGGCGTGAAGCGGGAGCTCCATGGCCTCAGGTGAATCCCTGTCCTTTCTTCTCGTCGACACTTTATGGATGCATTGAAAACCGGAAGGATTACAGCGCCGGAGGGGCGAGATACAATCCGTCTGGTTTGAGTCTTGTCGGATTCGGGACAATAGTGGATTCCCTGTACGCGATCAAGCAGGCATGTTTTGATGGGAAATGGATCAGCCCCATGGAGCTTGCATCTGTGCTGCGCAGGAACTGGGAAGGACATGAAAAGCTCAGGATGCGGTTCGCGGGACTGCCCAAGTACGGACATAACAATCCCGAAGTCGACAGGTTCGCCGGACAGTTTGCCGAGGATCTCAGGATAATTTCCGACAAGCTTGTGAATTCCAGAGGAGGAAAGTTCCAGCCAAGCTTCTTCGTCTACTATTCATATGTAAGGATCGCGAAGGATACTCTGGCAACTCCTGACGGCAGGCGCAACGGAGACATGTATTCACAGGGGATTTCGCCGGGAAGGATCAGCCCTGCCTCATCGCTCACGGACATGATCATGTCGCTTGAAAAAATCGATTTCTCATGGTTCCCGGGTAATTCCGTCCTGGACGTGCAGCTTCCTCTGGGGAGGATGGACGTTGACACGCTGAGTTCGGTGGTCATGGCATTCGGGAAGATCAAGGCTCCGACCATGCAGTGCAACTGCGTGGATGTCAAACAGCTGAAGGATGCCCAGCTGCATCCCGAACAGCACAGGGATCTCGTTGTCAGGATAAGCGGCCTGTCGGCGAAATTCATCGCCTTGGAGAAGGACGTGCAGGACGAGATTATAAGGAGGAATGTTTTTGCCTGAGATTTGGAAAGTCAGCAGAAAATGCAGCAGGTTATTTCACTTTATAGCATAAGGTGCTATTTGTAAAGTATAATGTAAAATTAACTATGCGGTGAATATGAAATCCAAGATTGTTGTCTTCCTGTGTTTTGCGTTTATTGCCGTTTCTTTGCTTGGCGGTCCAAAGGAATCTCTTCCAGTCAAATACTTCTTCACTGATGAGCTTGCGGAGATCCCGTGTAAGGCACCTGATGGCGAAGCCGAATATGAGCTGAAGACCATCACCCGCGGAGGATGGGGGCCGTCGGAGAACGGCAAGACAACGGTCAAGGACGGGAAAATCCAGTTGAAGCCTCTCGCTGAGGGAATCCATGTCCTGACCTTGAAGAATGATGCGAAGTCCGACATCAGGTTTCTGGTGATTGCACCACCACCTAAATTGGATCCGGATGTGCTGCGCCGCTGTCTTCCACGAGCAGCTGATAAAATTCTCAAGGGCGAACCCATCAAGATCCTGGCGATGGGCGATTCGGTTACCAATACCGGCGACTTCGAGAACATGCTGGCGGCGATGCTCTCAAGGACGACAGGAAACAAGAACATTACCGTTGTCGACCGTTCATATCCTGGACGCTCCATCGATGCTTCAGTGAGGAATTTCAAGGAGGATGCTGTTGCTCTCAAACCTGATTTTGCAATGATCATGTATGGCCTGAACGACCAGATATGCGGTTGCTCGCTTGACGGATTCCTTGAGCAGTACGAGTGGCTCGCCAAGCACCTTGCAGACGAATGCGGTTCGGACACTGTCTTCCTGCAGCCTACGCCGCACATCGACATTCCTGTGAAGAAGGATGATGCAAGACCTGATCCGAATCCTCCGGAATATGCTTTCCGCACGGTTGGATTTGCGGAATCTGTCAAGCTGCTGGCTGACAAGCTGAAAATCCCATGCGCTGAGACATTCAATGCTGTCTGGGGTGATGGAGGCGCAACAATCGAGGAGTCCGCCATAAAGATGTGGCCGCTGTATCCGCCTTCTTATTCAAAGCAGTTTTCCTCGATGATCGAGACGGACGGAAAAGGCGATACGATCCATCCGAACGCGCTTGGGCATCTCATGATCGCGAAAGCCGTATATAATTCGATAGCATGTATGAAGACTTCCGAGCTTCTGGAAATGAAAGCTGTAAGCGCCTGGATGGATTCCGGAGTGAACAGCAAGGTTGCAATGACTAATCGTTCTGGCAAGAATATGACCGGACGGCTTGCCGTCTATCCACGGCTGGAATGCGAACCGGTTGTTCTCCAAGGTTCCGGGGAATACAATCTGAAACCCGGAGAATCCGCTGAATTCAAGATTGACTGGCCAAAGGCGCTGAAGCCTGAGGATCTCCTGAAATATCCCGCGAACACCTGTCTGGCCCCTGGAAATCCGATAATCTCCACGTTGATATTTTCGGAGGGGAAAACTCATGCGTTCGGTATTCCAGCTCCATTCGGAACTTCCACGTTCATACGCGAGCGCATGGTTGCAGAAAATCCGAAAGTCCAGGTCAGGCTTGACAATGGCGATAAAGTTGAAGTTGATTTCCCTGCAAACCAGGACAACGGCAGGATTCCGCTGATCCGTAAAGTTGACAATGGATGGGCAGTTGCGGAACTCGCATTCTGCAGATATTCATCAGCGCTGAAAGGCGAGGCTGTCGTAGACGGCGAGGACAAGGAATGGACCGAAAATAAATTCTCTGTGGTCGGTGAACCGTGCCAGGCGCGCTGGGTCAAGGGTGCAGACGACAAACGGGCAAGTCCTGATGAATGCATGCTGAAATGGAGCAGCAGGGCCGGATGGCAGGGGCTCTTTATCGCGATAAGGGCGAACGGCTCTGTGGAATCTGATAACTTCACGATGTTTTTCGATACCCGCAAACCGGAGCTCCTCGGAACCCCCGGACCTTACTACTGGGTTTCGGGAAGCAAGGACAAGGCCGGAGCTTTCAAGGTTTCAAAAGGAGAGACTTCAAAGAAAGCAACAGGACTTGCTGTGAAATGGAGCAAGACAGATTATGGAGCATTTATTGAAATGTTCATTCCGTACGAGCTGATGGAGATGGCTTCATGGCCTGAGAGCGGTGATCTTGGATTTTCCTTGTGGTGGAACCATAAAGGCCCGAATGGGGTGACCCATCTCATGTGGTCGGAGGATGGACACCCATGGAACACGAGATGGTATGGCGTGATACGTCTTGAGAATCAGCCGGGAAAATCCATGCCTTGGATGGTTAGGGTGAAGTAAATATGAATGAACGTCCAACATCCAAGTATGGCGGTTTCGCCGAAACCGCCTCTGAGCCAGTTTCGGCGAAACTGGCATACTGGCTTCGCCGTGGCGGATTGAGTGTTCGATGTTCAAGATTAACTAAAGGTCTACGATATGTCTGATATAAATATTTCCACTTCGGATCGTGTAATTGGCAGCCTTGTTGGGGCTGCTGTCGGAGATGCGCTTGGCGCGCCATGCGAGTGTGTGCATTATAAGCGCATACTCAAGGAATATGGCGACTTCAAGGGATTCGCGGATCTCGAGGCCGTCAAGGCCGGATGGTTGCCGCTTGGCACTGTAACTGATGACACGGTGATCGCCGACCTCCTCATAGATGCGATACTCGCAAACGATGGAATACTCGATGCGCATCTTTTCGCAAAGCAGTGGGAGGAGTTTGAAAAGCCGATACCCAATCCTGATGGAGAACCAATCAACCGTCTCAACCTGATGCACTGGATCGAGCGCATTCCATATCTTCGGAACCAGTTGCGTGAAATAAACAAGCGCGAACTTGGCCACGGCGAAGCCAACGCTACAAATGCAATCATGTACATAGGTCCTGTCGGACTCCTCTGCGCCGGCGATCCGAACAAGGCGGCCCTGATGGCCGCGGACGTTACATCAGTAAACCAGCATGGGGCTCCCCGCGACGCCGCCGCAGGTTATGCCGCCGCGATATCCGCATGCTTCATTCCTGGAATGACTGTCGAAAACATAGTCGAGACAGCAATTTCTTTTACACGTGATTTCAAACAGGTGCGCGAGATGACCGCCATGATCGAACTTGCGAAGAAATGCAAGGACTGTGATGAGTTTGTCCGCAGGTACTACGAGGAGATCATCGGACCTGTCATTCCCTTCCAGGACTTGGAGCACCTTGACAAGAAACATTGGAAATTCACGGATGAGCTGACATGCATCAGCTGGAATTCCGCTGAAGTTCTTGGACCGACACTCGCTGCGTTCCTGATCACCAAGGGAGAAGATGCCAGTGCCATGATGCTTGCCTGCGCGAAGGTCGGGCGCGACGCGGATACTGTCTGCCGCTGTGCCGGCGGACTCATTGGGGCATGGCGCGGACGCTCATGCATTCCTGCTGATTGGTCTGAATATGTCCTCTCCCGCAACCGCTGGCTCCGCCTTGAGGAGAAGGGGGATGAGCTTGCCAAACTCATCATACGCAGATCCAATGCTATTGGCAGGCAGCTTGTCAACCAGGCCGCAGGATGAGCGGGAACAACTTCGCAAATCTGTTTTCAGATGGTAGATTGATGCCGTGATATGGGTGGGGCTGTCGTACTTCCTCTCGGTGGTATAAAAAAAGAACACAGCGCTGAGCTGTCAACGGCGGGCTTGAATGCGGGTTGCGTATAATTCAATTCTCTTAGGGAATTACTTTTCAGGGGTGGAAGTGACGATTTCGACTCTGGCCGCCATGCTTGCCAAGGAGCTGGGCGGCGATCTTCATGTTTTCCTCAACAGCCGGGTCAAAGACAACTACTTATTCCCCAATGCTTCCTGCCATTATGTTGATCTTCACGGCAGCAGTCGCCTGTCAAGAATAGCATGGGAACATTTCTCACTGCCTGGACAGATTAAAAATATCGGGTGCGACCTGCTGCATTGTCCCGGATATATTGCTCCTTTTAAGGTAAACTGTCCGACGGTAGTCACTGTACATGACGCAATCGCGCTTCTTCAGCCTAGGCTGTGCAAAGTTTCTAACCAGTTGTATTACCGTGCTCTGATGGGACGGAGTGTCAGACAGGCGGCGCAGGTCATCGTCCCTTCTAATATTGTAAAAGATCAGTTGGTCAAGTTATTCGGGACTAGCCCCGGGAAAATAAACGTGATTCCATTTGCTCCTGCATCAGTATTCAAAAAAATCGATGATGCAGGTTTCCTGGTGAAAGTAAAAGAAAAATATGGATTGCCGGATAAGTTTGTATTGTCTGTCTGCAATCATGAACCCAAAAAGAACATTGCCGGCGTAATCCGGGCGTTTGCCGCATTCAAGGGAAAGGCAAAGGATTACAAGTTGGTGCTGGCAGGAAGAACCGCCTGGGGAACCGACGAGTCGGCACGCATTATCAAAGAACTTGATCTTGCAGGTGATGTCGTCCTGACCGGATATATCCCGATTTCCGATCTGCCTGCGGTCTATTCTCTTGCCGGCATGTTTCTATTCCCTTCGCTTGATGAAGGATTCGGGATACCGGTGCTTGAAGCGATGGTGTGCGGGACTCCGGTGGTCTGCTCAGACCGCGGAGCTCTGCCTGAGACAACGAGGGGTGCTGCGGTCTGCATCCCGCCAGATGATATCAATGGCATGGCGGAGGCGCTTGCGAATTTCGCAGAGAATTCCAGCATGCGCATGGAGTATATTGAAAAGGGTTTTAAGAGAGCCGGTGAATTGAGCTGGGAAAAGACAACCAAGGGCACTCTCGACGTTTATAGAAAGGCTTTAGAATAAATGGATGGTTGGATTAATGGATGGGATGATAATGAGAATTTTTTATATACTTGATAAATTTCCGAGTCAGACAGAGAATTTTATTCTCCGGGAAATCCTTGCCTTGAAGAAACTGGGGGTCAACATACGGATCTGCGCCTTGAAGAAACCTGCGGATGGACCAGTGCATCCGGATGCGCTTCCACTGATGGAAGATGTGATTTATGTGAAAGACCTGTCAATTAAGCGTAAATTTCTCGCAGTGGCAGGCAATTTTTTCAGGCATCCTGCGTTATTTGTCATATTGTTGTTCTCCCTGTTCCATGACATGCTGTTTTCATTTCGTTTCATGTGCCAGCGCCTGCGAGGGGCTGTCAATGCGATGGCATTTGCGGATCTCGCAGGAGCAAAGGCGGATCATGTCCATGCCCATTTCGCCTATGTGACCGCTGATGTCGCCAGGATTCTTGCAGAACTCAATGGCTGCAAATGGAGTGTTTCAGCGCATGCCTGGGATATTTTCACTCAAGCAAGGGGAATAATTGCCAGGAGGATTGAGGGTGCCGACAGGATATTTGTCTGCTCCATGAACGGAAAGGATGTGCTGGAGAAATTGAATTTAAGGAATGAGAGGATTGTTCTGATGCATCACGGAGTCGATACTGCTAAATTCGAAATGGAAGATCAAATAGGTGAACCAATTACAAAAAACCGGATGCGGCAAGTCGAGGATTCCGGTCCGGCTTCCGGCATCGGGATGCGTCCCTCCATTATTACGCCCGTTTCGGGCGTGGAGGGTCATGCTTGCCATGACCGTTTCTTGAGGTTTGCTATTACCTCAGGCCATATTATTGCAGTTGGACGCCTGGAGGAGAAAAAGGGATTTGAGATTCTGCTGAAGGCGTGCAAGATCCTCGCGGAACAGAATATTGCGCCACGCTGCATTATTGTCGGGGAAGGTCCGCAGAGACAGATGCTCGAGGCGGAAATCAGTGAGTTCGGATTGAAAAACGTTGAGCTTGCGGGCGCAATGGATTTTGACAAGGTTAAGATGCTGATGGCGGAATCGTCGATGCTGGTGCATTCAGGCAGGATAACTGAAAACGGGGATCATGACGGGATACCGAATGTCCTGCTGGAAGCGATGGCTTTGGCGAAACCTGTGATCGCGACTTCTGTCGGCGGCGTTTCGGAACTGATCGGAAATGGAGTCAACGGTATTTTAGTCAAATCAGACGATCCGGACGAGCTGGCCGAATCGATAAAGGCATTGCTGAACGATAAAGGTTTTGCTGGAAGAATTGGGAAAGCGGCAAAGGAACATATAAAAGGGCATTTTGAAATATCTGAGACCGTCCAGCCGCTGTTCAAATATTTCATGGCATAACAGTATGTCGGGTTTTAACCCGACGCTCAGTTGGCGGTTTAAAAACCGCCCTACTTTTGCGGAGATTATGCGGGTTAATCTCCGCAAAACATGCGGAGATTACATTGTCTTTCATAGCAGGGAATGCTATAATTGAGTCATCATGAAAAAATGCAAATACATCCATCAGCTTCCTGGCTGGCCTAAATTCAGCTGGGATATCGCCTCCCTGTCGCCAATACTTTCGGAAGTCCGACACCGCCAGGGTCTTTTACTTGGACACATGAAGGCCCTTGGCTTCTCCCTGCAGGGAGAGGCTACGCTGCAGACTATCACTCTTGATATCGTCAAATCGAGCGAGATTGAAGGAGAGCATCTCAACGTGAAACAAGTCCGTTCCTCGGTGGCGCGGCGCCTTGGAATAGATATCGCCGGTGCGATTCCAGCTGACCGGCATGTCGACGGTGTTGTGGAAATGATGCTTGATGCCACGCAGAATTTCGAGCAACCGCTCAGTGCCCAGCGTCTCTGCGGCTGGCATGAGGCGTTTTTTCCAACAGGACGCAGTGGCATGCGTGCCATCATTTCAGGAGAGTGGCGGAATAACACCTCCGATGATCCGATGCAGGTCGTATCGGGAGCTCCTGGCCGCGAAAAAGTTCATTTCGAAGCCCCTTCCGGGGAGCTTGTGCCGGAAGAGATGGATGCTTTCATATCATGGTTCAATGATGAGATCGATCTCGATCCTGTGCTGAAAGCCGGTGTCGCACACTTGTGGATGGTCACAGTCCATCCATTCGATGATGGCAACGGGAGGATTGCCCGGGCAGTGACTGATATGCAATTGGCCAGGGCTGATGGCAGTTCCAGGAGATTTTATAGCATGTCCGCCGAAATACGCCGTCATCGTAATGAGTATTATGAAATCCTTGAGAAGACACAGAAAGGATCCCTCGACATATCCCGGTGGCTGGAATGGTTTCTCAGATGCCTGCGCTCAGCAATAGAAGCGAGCGAGGGACAGCTGTCGCAGGTCCTGAAAAAAGCCGGCTTCTGGGAAAAATACGGAAGCTGTCATTTGAATGCCAGGCAGAGGCTTCTTCTTGGCAGGATGCTAGACGGATTCGAAGGCAGGCTGACAACTTCGAAGTGGGCGAAAATCGCAAAGTGTTCACAGGATACTGCCGGCCGCGACATCCAGGGGCTTATCGAACTGGGCATACTTGCCAGGGACAAGGGCGCCGGGCGGAGTACTGCATATCTTCTGAGGAATAATAGAATAGCATAGGGAATTGAAATAGTATTTTTCATGCCTTGGTAGGGACGCCTCGCCGAGGCGTCCGCGGCGGTCTCGGCGAGACCGCCCTACCTTAAGAAGTCCCGGCGTGGCCGTTAAGGGCCAGAGACCTTTAAAAATGAGATATGAAGGATTATGGAATCAAAGACGATAGGCGAACGGATAATCAAGGCGAGCGTGGCGGTTTTTGCCGCCCATCTCTGTTTCAAGGTGGTCGGGTTCGCCCAGTTTTTCGTAATCGGCGGAATTACCGAGACCGTGGAGTGGGAATGCATCTACGGCTTCGCCTTTGACGGCGTCATATTCAGCCTGTTCCTGATCGGTGAGGAGCTGATAGGTCCGGCATTCCTGCCAGTGTTCATCGATGAGAAGGAGAAAAAATCGGAGGAGGCCGCCTGGCTGCTTGCGAACACCCTGCTGACCTGCCAGCTGATCATATTGGGGATCGCTGTCCTTGTCCTTTATCTTTTCCCGGAAACGTTGACACGGTGGATAACCTATTTCGATGCCGACAAGAAGAAGGAAAATTTCCAGCTGGCCGTCCAGGGTGTGAAGCTGATGGCGCCGGCGCTGATATGCTTTTCCCTGGGATCGACGACATATATGCTGTTGAACGGGTATAAGAAGTTCTTCCTTGCGGCTTTCGGGGACGCGGTATGGAAGGCGTTTGTCCTGGTATCCGTAGTTATCGGAGTGCAGTTCCTCGGATTTACGTGGAAGGCGCTGGTCTTCGGAATTGTCGCAGGCAGTATTACAAAACTGATCACCCATCTGATTGGGCTTGTCAGGCAGCTGCACTTTTTTCGGCCGTCGCTTGCAATCAACAACCCGGCCTTCAAGACAATGCTGATCCTGATGCTCCCACTGTTCATAGGAATAGTGTTTGCGAAATGCAGGGATTTCTATAACAATATTACCGTGCTCAGCTACCTAGATACTGACGGGTTGATCAAGGCCAACGCCTATGGGCGCAAGCTTTTCCAGGCTTTTGGGATGGTCGTCCCTTATACCATATCTATTGCAATGTTCCCTTTCTTCTGCGATCTGGTTTCAAAGGACAACAAGGAGAAGCTGGGCGAGATCCTGACAATATCCGGAAGGATGCTGCTGGTGCTGTTTGTCCCTATGGCGCTTGTGGTCGTAGTATATGGTCCGGAACTGGTCAAGCTGCTGGTTATGGGGAAGTTCTCGCAGGAGGACGCATACCTCGCAGGCATTTCAATGGCCTGCTACACACTGGTGCTGCCGGCATACGGTCTGGAAATGCTTTTGATGCAGGCGTTTTTTGCCAGGAAGAAGACGTATCTGATAACGTTTGTGGGCATCGGCTTCTCGGCTTTGTCGATCCTGATCAGCTACCTTGGAATTATAAAATTCGGAGCGAAAGGCGCGACCGCCCTGATCGTCATAGCGTTAGGATATGTGTTGTGCAGGACATTGAAGACCGCTGTGCTGCTGGGTGTGCTGAAACAGGCCGTACCCATGTTCAAATGGAGGGAAAGCTGCAGCTTCTTCATACGTCTGACAGTTGTCGGACTCGCCGCCGCCGCAGCTACCTGGCTGGCATTCCATATATTCGATGCAGGGCTGGGAATTCCGGTGAAAAAAAATATGCTGATCCTGAAGCTGGCGCTGGGTGGAGGAATGGCGGCAGCAGCCTTTTTTGCTGGAACAACCTTGCTGAAGATCAGGGAACCTCTTGATATGTGGAACTGGGGGCTGAAGAAGCTGAATCGAAGGAAAGAGTTCACCACTAATTCACACTAATCGGACACTAAACGAAATTTAATATAAATTTTGCAGGGAAAGAAGTTATTGATAGAGAACTTCTTTCCCTGCAAATCTCTTATTAGTGTAAGATAAGTGCAGATTAGTGGTTATGATAAATTATCAGCATATTGGACATTAATGAGTAAAATCAAAATTCTGCTGATTCTGGAAGCCACCGCCGGAGGGACGAGGCGCTACATCACCCAGGTCCTGACTCATCTGGATTTGAATAAGTTTGAACCCGTATTGTTCTGTGCGGTGAAACGCGACCCGGCTTTCCTTGATGATATTGAACTTATCAGGAAACGCGGGATAAAAGTAGTGGTCTTCGCTATGAAAAGGGAGATCTCGCCGCTCTCGGACATGTGGCTGATCCTAAAGATGGCAAAGGCGATAAAGCGGGAAAATCCTGATATCGTGCATACCCATAGCAGCAAGGCGGGAATCATCGGACGGACTGCCGCCAGGCTGGCGGGAGTTGCGAAGATCGCACATACTCCCCATGTCTTCCCTTTCGAAATGGACGTCGGGAAATTCAAAAGGCAATTCTACCTTTTTCTGGAAGGGATTGCTGCAAAATGGACGACTTTGCTGATCGCCGTGAGCGATGCGGAAAAGGCTACGGCGTTGGAGCATGGCCTGTTCAATGACGGCAACTCAGCAGTAAATGCCAATGGGATTGATCCGGAGCTTTGGCCGGCTGCAGATGCGGGTGAACGCCAAAAGCAGAGGGGACTGGCTGGAATTCCCAATGACGTGTTCGTAGTGGGAATGGTCGGACGCTTCATGCCCCAGAAAGGGCATCGCATATTGATTGAAGCTGCTGGAAAACTGCTGAAAAAAAATAAGGACATCCGCTTTGTCCTGGTCGGAGACGGCGAACTTAAAAATGAGATACGGGCGTTGACAGTTTCGAACAAGACCGAAAAGAATTTCCACTTTTTAGCTCAGACGGATAAAATAGCTTCCTGCTATGCAATGTTCGATTGCCTGGTCCTGCCGTCATTATGGGAAGGGTGCCCGTTCACTTCCATGGAGGCTATGGCGATGGGGATTCCGGTCATTGCCAGTTCAGTCGGCGGAACATGTGAAATAATTGAAGACCGGGTTTCCGGGCTTCTGATACCGCCAGCAGATGCCGGTGCGCTGGCCGAGGCTATTGAAAAACTGTGCGAAGATCGCAGACTGCGCGAAAGCCTTGGAGAAAAAGGGAGACAAAGGATATTGGAGAAGTTCCTGCTGTCAGACAAGATTAGAAATTTGGAGGACATTTATCAGCGGCTGGCAGTAGGCTGAATACCTTGCAGTAAGTCAGCTCCAGCAGTATATTTTAAAATAAGGGAAAAATATGAATTACAAAATCAATCGTCTTATGATATGCGGGACAGCCGCATTTTTTCTGATGTCAATGTACGCTATGGCCGATACCACAGTCTGCTTTGAAGCGGAAGATGCAAAGGAAATCAAAGTCCCGGTTAAGATAACTGAGTTGAAGGACAAGGCTGAAGCAGACCAGGTGTCCCAGGGAAAGATCATTGAAATCGAACAGGGCGCTGGAGAAGGTTCCAAGGTCGGCGGATCTGCGAAGTATAAGATCAACCTGAAGGAAGATGGAGTCTATTATTTATGGGCACGCTGCTGGTGGATTGACAGCTGCGGCAATTCTTTCGGTGTGAAAATAGGGGACAAACCGGAATTCATCATGGGCAACGACGGCACCTACAAGAGCTGGCACTGGATCAAGGCAAAAGTCAGCATTAAGCTTGATAAAGGCGTTTATGACCTTGTGATCGACAACCGTGAAGACGGGATAAAGATAGATCAGATACTAATAACCAGCGACCGCAAGCTGATTCCCGTAGAAATTGAGAAAAGCGAGAAATTGCCGGAATGAGATGATTTAACAGCCCTTACGGGCTTAACTACGAACGGATTCCATGATTATTTTTGTTTGTAGTTAATGCCGTAAGGCATGTTCTTGGATTATTAAGCTTTATTTGAAACTGGAAACATTCATGATTTCAAAATATCTCGATAAAGGTCTGATATTAATATTATTCCTTATCCTGGCAACAGCCCCCACACAGTATTCATTCAATGTCGGCAACGCCCATCTCAGTCTTGCCGATCCGCTGATCTGGTTCGGAGGTCTGCTGTTCGGTATTTCAGTGATAACCAATACCTTATTTTCTAAAGACACGTGCATAACTTCCACGAAACGCTTGTTTGCCGGCCTGAAGGAAATCCTGCCGCTTCCTGAAAACATATTGTTCGTGACCTTGATCGCAGTCTCGGTTTTCAATGCTGAAAATAAGACTGAAACGGTAAAAGAACTTATCCAGGTCGTTGAATATGTCATCGTCGCATTCCTCCTTTTTTCCAAGATCAAGTTCGACGACAAAGCACTGGCCAAGGCAACAGTTTTATTTTTAGGAATTGTCTCATTTGTCGTATTGCTTGCTGTCATTCAATATTTTGACAGTTCAGTTGTCATTATGAAGGTCAAAGGAACTTTCGGCAACCGCAATACATACGGTGGTTTTCTTGCGGTGACTTTACCGCTGATACTTTCCATCGTACTGCAATCAGGAAAAAGGTGGATGAAGATCTGGGGCTTTCTCATCCTTGCCGCTGCCGGACTCACAGTCCTGTCCGGCGGAGCTTTCGCCGGTCTGCTGATTGCAGGCAGCCTGGTCTGTGTCTTTGTCTCCCGCCGCGCCTTCCTCATCTGGACGACTGTAATTGCTCTCGCTGTTATTTTTGTCTTGCCCAGGCTTCCCCGCGACAATGTTGAAGTGCTGAAACAGTCAATAAGCATATTTGATGAAAACGGGCAGGTCGAACCGCGTTACACGGAATGGCAGGCATCGGTGCAGATGTGGAATGAACAGCCTCTGCTTGGTGTCGGACTGGGCAACTACCAGTCCCAGATAGGGACGAACTACGGCTTTCTTGCAATCAAGGAAGGCCCCAAGGAGCAGGATCATAACAACCTGTTTTTGGTATTTGCATCAAGTACCGGGCTTATCGGACTGATCGGGCTGTTGACGATGCTGACTCTCTGGTTCCAGAGGACAACCGTATCTTATTTCTCCTGTAAATCGGAATCTGACGCTTCTGTTACCGACTATCAGAAAATTCTTGCCCTGGGCGCAATGGGGGCTATCGCGGCATTCTGCATCACTTCGATATGGACGGCCCTGCTTGTCCGCGGTGTGTTCCTGTTATTTGTAATCATTGTCGCCGTGGCAGCAGGCTATGCTAAGTTGCATTCAAAGAGCACGTCAGCATAAACTAATTGATTCTTCCGGATTCAAATGATTTATGATGAGCAAAGCGAATCTTTGGAGTGCGGCACCCCTGTGCCGCTTTGCTTTGGATTTAGTTCTAATATTATCAAGGAAAACTTTTATGCCAGACTGGCCGCATTCACCACCGCACAGGACAATTGAATCCGGAACATATATGGTTACGTCTGGTACTTATGGAAAAGTTCCATATTTTTCAAAACCGGAACAGAGAGACTTTTTATTGGAAAAGCTTTTTGAATATGCAAGGCTGAAATATGTACATAACAATCCTGTCCATCACGGGGTTGTTCCTGTTGCGGAGAATTATACCTGGTGTTCAGCGGGATGGTTCAATATGCACGGAGAAGCTGCTTTTAAGAAGACTGTTGAGAGTTTTAAAACAGATAGTTTGAAGGTGTTTGATGATTTTTGAAGATGGAGCAGGAAATATAAAGCGGCACAGGGGTGCCGCACTCGTGCGCCTGTGAGGCGCACATCACTGGGAGGTGAAAGTCCTCTCCAGACATACGATCTCCGGTCTGTATCTGAACGTAACTGCGTTAC
>Ga0154561_1011_pt1 | contig 67351 bp, 54 predicted proteins | sample RifGroF2_FD_105704 | JGI IMG/M metagenome (GOLD analysis project Ga0154561, IMG submission 105704) | Lentisphaerae bacterium GWF2_50_93 | reverse complement strand
CTTAATAATCATCCTAAGCCACTAAAACCATCTAAATATTATCATATTATATTTATAATAAATAACTTAAGTGCTAACGACACCGACTTAAGACTTTAAGTGCTAACGACACCGACTTAAGACTTTAAGTGCTAACGACACCGACTTAAGACTTAAATGCTCTATCTTGTCGAACATGACACCATCGATGGACGTTTTCGAAACCCGTTTCAACTCATGATGCCGAACCGGAGGCAGGCTGCCTTCATCCTCCAGTTTTTCAAGGATATGATCCACCCATTTAGCCACCTCCAGATCAAGTGCCATCAACCGCTGATATCCGTTCATCCGGTTTTCAACCTCGTGCGCGATCGTCTTGCGCAGTTCATCCGGGATAGGCACATTGCCCAGCGATAAAATAATCTTCTGCCGGACCTTGCCGTCTTGCCCGCGTGCCCCACTGACCAACTGCAGCGCCGGGGTGGTCCTGGTTTTCTTTTCCCTGATATACATTTTTAAATGGCTCCGTAAAATTTTGAATCCTGCATTATATGGCAATGAGGAAACAAAGACAAGCCAAAGTCAAAATATCAGCTGGCACAACAAAAACAGTTTAAAAAATCACATGTTGATAATAAGGGATTTGCAACTTGTACAAAAAACCAGAAAAATAATCTTCATAGGTGAAAATTATTTTTCGTTTTTTTTGAGTGCGGAAGTTGGGATAGGCCGACCAATCATCATATGGTTAACGCAGTCCTAATATTTCTGGAGCAGTTCCAGCATTTTGCGGTCGAGCTTGTGGCCTTTGAAGTCCTCGTATTTAACATCCTTCCTTTTACTGTCGAGAATCCCGAAGTCTCCCCTGAAATTCCAGAGCGCCCAGCCCCACCCCGCCTCCTTCCAGTTCGCAAGGCAGTCCTCCATCCATCTCAGCACGACATCATGCGGAGTCTTGTTGTACGAGCCGAATTCTCCGACCATTATGCCGACTCCATCTTCTTCAAGCTTCTTCCATGGCGCAATATTCTGCTCCCAGAGCCACCTGCGGTCCATCATGCTTCCCGACCTGAATGGAACCGCGCTTGAAGGTGAAAATTCCAGCTTGACAGGATTGCGGCCCCATATGGGATCAGCATATAATTTATATTCCTTTTCATTTTCCGGTGTCAGTCCAATTTCAGTCACCGCCATCCAGTCGCCCTCGGAAATATCCAGTGAAATGTTCTTCGTGCCAGCAGGAATTTCCACGGAAACATCCAAATCGTAGACGTTCTGATATTTCTCCCATTCCGGCTTGTATACGGATTCCTTCCATTCGCCCTGCCCCGGTCCGCATTCAAATTTCCTGCTGAGCAATGTCTTTTCATCGGACTTGACGACAAGAGTTGACTTGTCGGACACAGTCCCTATCCTGAGCCTGAGCTTCATCTTGCCGGGCATAGAATTCTCAATTATGAAAGGCGCCTGCAATTCCTCCTTGTCCGGGCCATAAAGACATCCTGTCAGCCTTGTTTTTGGCCAGCTTGGAAGACCTGTATTTTCACCTATTGAAGACCACTCTGCCTTGTAATGGGTAAGCTCAGCCGGAGAATATCCCCTGGTGGACTGGGCAACTTTCAATTCCTTGAGATCAGGACAGGGACTGCTTCCGTATTGAAGCCCGTCGGAAATTATAAGCCTGGAAGGATCCTCCTTCCTGATCGCTTCGCATACGGTCTTGAAAACCTTGAAATAAACCTCGTCCGAAACTCCGCCCGGCTCGTTGAAAAGATTGAAGCTGAGCCTGCTGCTGGGGATCCCCTTGTATCTTTTCGCGAATGTGGACCAGTGGAAAATGCACGCCTCAAGCGCCTCGTCATCGCTCCAGAGATTCATGTTCTCTGAAGGTTTCGCGACGGAATATCCTGGGGCGCGGTGGAAGTTGATGCATACATGGATCCCGTATTTCCCTCCCCATTCAACAGCCTGATCAATTTCCTTCAGGGCCTTTTCATCGAGCTTCCTCCAGTCTCCGTCCACGATCCATGTCCTGTAATCCATCGGCAGCCGTGCGAAATTGAAGCCAAGCTCCGAGATCATCCTGAAATCCTCCTCCTTGAACGGCTTGTTCGACCATTCGAGATGGTATTTCTCCAGGAGGTTGAAGCCCCTCCATCTTGGCAGCTTGTCCCAGGACGCATCAGGCAGGATCCGCTCCTCGCCGGAACAGCTTAAAATCAAGGATATCGAAAAAAACAGAATCAGTTTTTTCATGCTGTTACAGTATACAGTACGTTTTTAATTTCAATGCCTCCAAGGCAAGGCATCCTTCTTGTCCCCGGCATCATATCCCTTGATGCTCAAGGCTGACCGCCATCTGGCGGATCTTCGCTTCCGCCGGTGAAAGAGCAACGGCGATGGCACAGGCAGCCAGGCTTCCGCCCTGGTCAAACAGGCCGAAGTGCATCTAATCCTTTTCCAAATGGTCTTGCGGCGTTTGCGGCGTTCCATTTCTTTCTGGGACTGCCGTTGATTGCCATGACTTTCATATCTGCAGACTCCTATTTAATATCCTGTGAAAATGAAATTCGAGTCCACAGACAAGAATGCCTGTGCTACTTTTCAGACAAATTTCATCTTGAACTTACCTTTTCGAGCAACGTCCAGTTATGAGCATCTTGATTTCCAATCCCTCCATATTATCTTTAGCAGCTATGAGATTCTTATTTGCAGCAATATTCAGCCTGCTGACAGGCGACCAGCAGCCTGAGCAACCACCCGTACAGGGCAAATGATTTGTCTTCCGTATCCAGGAATCGGAATTCAGAATCCAGTTGCCATCATCCTAAAACCTATCCCTTCTTTCACTTCCCGGGATTCTTCGGTTCGCTTTTAGCAGGAGGATTACCCAGCCTGTTGAGGAAAGACTGCCTCAGCGCCGGATTAAGCCTGTTTATGAAGTACCTGGCGTCGGAGGCATAGTCGGATGCGTATGTGTCCTTCATGTGGGCCTCGGCGATCGCGGTATATTTTTCCGCCAGCCTAATGTCATTGTCATTCCAGCCAATATTAAGCAGCACGGATGAACCGTTGTTTGCGGTCGACTTTGTCACAGCCCTGCCATAAATCCTTATGTCGTCGGACACTGTCGCACCTGCAATCAGGAACGACAGTTCCTTGAACCTGAAAGCAGGATCGTCTCCTATGGAAATATCGAAAACAACTTTCGTACCCGCTTTCGCCCCGGGCCCATCTTCCACATTGGAAATCCATCTGTTTATGGCTGTGTTCTGCCTCATGTAATTGTACTGCCATATTTCGTCTATCGTGGCCGGCCAGACACTGTCATCGCCTTTTGCGCCATATGTCTTGTGCAGCCATTCGAGGTAGCCCTGGCAGAAGGATGGGACGGAATCCGCGAAGACTTCATGCGTTCCGAAATGCACCAGCGCGCCGCTGCGCTTCATCGCCACCGTATCCGCCTGCGCCTTATCCATCCCGAAAGACCGGGGGAAAACTATTTTTTCCAATTTCAGATCGTTCTTCCTAAGGTCGAGGGCCTCCTGCTGATATGTCTTATATGCCCCGCCGCTAACTCCGCACTTGATTTCCGGCAGGGCATAGATCGCTTCAAGATAGCGATTGTCTCCATTGGGGCGTACTTCAACTGTCGGAGAGACGCCTAATTTCCCCTTGAGGAAATCAAGATTCTCCCGGATGGACATATAGGGATCCCTGGAGGTTCCGGATTCATGGCAATACACTCCTCCTCCAAAGTCGGAGAATGTCTGCAGCTCCGCTTCGGAAAAATACGGGTTCAGGGCGCCTCCCTCCTTCTTCACCCAGACATTCATGGGGGCTACACCGAACTTGAACGGCACTATATTTCCGCATCCGTCGGTAGCTCCCTTGTACTCGCCCGCATAGATGCCCTGCCTGTACTGGGCGTCGGTGTCATCGTGGTAATAATACCCCTTGTCGTTTCCATACAGGAACACCGTCTTGCGGATGGATGTGAACCTGTTGTTCGCATACCGCTGCAGATAAGAATAGAATCCGACATGTCCGTCGTCCCCTGTGAAAGCGATGGCCCAGTCCTTGTTGTATTTCAGCGGGGCGACCGAGAGCTGTATCTTTTCCGCCCTTGAAGCATCCGGCAGATTGACAATTATGCGATAGACGGCTCTGCCTCCTGGCGCGGCGGCACCCTTTCCCGGATCATCGGCGAAAACAGAAATAAACAGCAACAGGAAAGCCGCCAATGCAATATTCACTCTCATAAGCACTCCTTTAAAAATTAAACTCGTTCCTGGGTTGAAAAGTTATGCCGGCAGTACAACCACCGGAACCGGCGTTCAGTATTCGCTGATTCTCGTCTCAAACGGCTTCCATGGATCGGATGCACCAGGATGTCCCCAGTAAAATGAGTTGCCTGCCGGATCCGTATCGAGGCTTTCCGATGTCAGATGCTGGCGGTATTTCAAGGTCGTGAGAACCATGCCATGCCCGTCGAGAAAGACTGTCGGACGCGGGCCAAGCGCCCTATGCCAGCTTGAAGCCGGCGACCAGTCGATGATCCAGCCGGATGAAAAATCACCGGGCGATATGAAGTCATCTGGATTTCCGGATCTTCCCCGGGAGCAGTAGTGGATTGGCTTTGCGGATGGATTGCCATAATAGAAAAGCTTGAGCGCCGGAGAAATATCCGGTTCGCTTTCCTGGTAGATCCTGGAACCGGTATAGGAATTCAGCTCGCGCTGGTTTGTATTGCTGCCGTGCTTGTATCTCAGGTTGCCGCCATCCATGTAGGTGGTCATGTTCGAGCTGGGGCAGATGAAAATACCGCCTATCACCTTTGAATTGTTGGAAGGCCATTTGAATCCGACATAGTCCGCAACAAGCCTTTCCAGCCTCATTCCACGTCCATTGTCCCATGCCCCGCGGTCGCCGGGGACAGGGTATGGAAGAGTGCTTGAGTTGTCTTCGGCATAGGTCATCTGCGCAAGACCAATCTGCTTGAGGTTGGCCAGGCAGGTGAGACGCTTGGCGGCATCCTTCGCGCTCTTCAATGCCGGCAGCAGCATGGCCGCCAGAATCGCGATGATCGCGATTACGACCAGGAGTTCTATTAAAGTAAACAGCGATGCTGGATGCAAATATCCAGCCTCCTGACTCCTGGCTTCTGGCTCCTGGCTTCCGACCCCAGTATTTATCTTCTTCTGTTTCAAACCGCCAGTCCTTTTGTCTTGTAAATGATTTTTCATGCTTTATTATATAGAAATAATTGACCATTTTCCATATGATAATAATAAAATCAGAATATCATATCTTGCTATGATTTGACTAATCATGCTATTCAAATATAAAGACATATCATATTTCTCGGAAATGTTCTCCTTCGGAAAGGCGGGAGGCGGGGACGATATGCCATTGCCGGCCATGCTGCTTTCCTGCGGGCACAGCCAGGCGGCACATTATCCCGGCTACCTCTGCGACGGGCAGCATCCTGCAATCCTCCCCTTTGTCGTCTGGCAGTACACCTTGGCCGGAGAGGGCGTCCTGGATTTCGAGGACAGGCGTGGTATTGCGATCGCTCCTGGTTCGCTGATGCTGCTGACCTCCCCGCACAGGTACCGTTACTATCCTGCGAAGTCGTCGGGGGAATGGGATTTCCTTTTCGTCTGCATGAACGGGAATACTGCTCTGAGCCTATGCCGCAGACTTATAAAATTCCATGGGCCGGTCAACCAGCTGCCGGCGGGCTCCCTGTCTTTGGCGTCAGCACATGAACTTTTGGCGCATGCCAGGGATCAGAGGATTTCATGCCGCTGGACAGCCTCGATGCTTGCCTACGACCTGATAATGAATACTGCCAGGGAACTTTCAATATCTTCCAACAGGAGGCAGCATCCTCCCTTCATCGAAAGGGCCTTCGAACACTGCGCAGCCCATGCCGAACGTCCGATTTCCGTCGGGGAGCTGGCAAAGGCCTCCGGCTTCAGCCAATACCATTTTGTCCGCCAGTTCAGGAAGAATGTCGGAATTCCCCCGAGCGAATATATACGGGAGGTCCGCCTGTCCCGTGCGCGCCAGCTCCTGCACATGAGCACTGCCAGCATCAAGGAGATAGCCGACACCTGCGGATTCGTAAGCGCAGCCCATTTCTCCAGGACATTCCGTTCCAGATTTGGCGTAGCGCCAAGCAAGATACGCAAGGCACGGTAGATTCTTAACGCCCTATCATAAGCACGTTAAACTGCTGCGACCACAAGTGCAAACATCCATCCGTCCGTCATCCCACAGGATGACGGATTAATGGATTTATGGATTCCTGGATTATTGGGTTTGAGTTCCAGAAAAACCAAAGATGCTGGATTTTAAGAAAAAATTCAGAATAGGCATTTCGGATTTTTCCTATATTGTGATTATGGCATAACTCTTTGATTTGCAACAATCCAATAATCCAGCAATCCAATAATCCATGGGACGGCAGTGGATTTATTTATAATAATATTTGAAGTGGCGACGGATTAAGGTAAGTTCTCCGGTGTCATTATTTTGTATTCATAGCGCTGGACAAACGTGGTGGTTATAATGAGAAAAATCTTCCTTGTTCTTCTGACTTTGGCCGTGTTCGGCGTGGCCGGCCTGCCAAAAGCCAAGGCAATGGATCCGATTACAATAGCCATTCTCGCGCCATACGCCCTCCCATACGCGGAAGCGGCGGGAATATGGACCCTGAAAGGCCTTGTCAACGCATCCGACGGAGTAGCGCCTATCTTCACGAGCATGGTTGATATCTTCATGCTTCCGGTAGGCTTGCTGGAAATTACGCTTGGTGCTCCTTTTGGTTTATTTAAGAGCGGCTGTCAAAACTTGCTGACAGGTACCGTAGCCCCCTTTAAATTCTGCTTTTCAACTTTCATGCTGCTGCCGCTATTTTTACGCCTTGCGTAGCGGGCATTCCCCAGAAGAAGGAAAATCGCGTACATGCGGCTGTTTCCGGTGTCTCTTCATCCTCATCTCCCGTTCCTTGGAAACCACCAAAATCTCTGGCGGCAAACGGTACAGTAGTAATTTCCAGAGCCCTTATGCCGCAACCAAATTCGAAATCCGGATTTGGAGCTTGTTTCGGATTTCCGCATTTGCTGGTCGATGTCAATACAGGATCCATTCGTAGTAGCGGATGCCGGGAAGGGTGATGTTCGTGGGGATCTGCATTGAGACGGCGAGCACGCGCTTCGCGCGGCCCTGCCCCGGGGATGCGTTGACTATGATCGTGAAAAATCCTGACTCATTGAATGAAAATGCTCCCTTGAGAGTGCCGAGGATGCCCAGATCGAGGGTCTGGTTGAGCGGGATCCTTTCGTTTATCCACTGGTTCCTGGCCTCCATTACCTTGTCGGCCTGCACCGAAGAAAAGGAACATTTGCTCATTATTACATCCTTCGATGCGGAGAAGAACGAGTTGCCCTGCCCTATCCTCGGCATGGTCGGAGGAGATATGATCTTGAACGAGGTAAGCCTTCCAAACATGTCAGGCTGGAAGAACTTGTCGAAATCGGGGATCAGCATGATCTCCTCCCTGAACTGCATCTTTCCGTTCCTGGGAAGCGGGTAGAGGCCCAGTCTTTCATAATCCGTCCGCTCCTTTCCGTTCAACTGCGGGAAATCGTCCGCATCCGTGTAATCCTTCAGGCAGTCGATGAAAACATTGAAATCCTTCTGCATCTCATCATTGTCGTAGAACATGTTCTTGAACGACTCCAGCTGTCTTGAAGGATTGTCGTCGGAAATATCATAGCCTGACGCCATGTCGTTGATCATCACGTCAATCTCGATTCCATAATAGTCTATCTTGTGCTGGACGCCATCCGCCATGAAGCGTTCCTGGACCTCGGCCGCATACTCCGTTTCTCCCAGGATCCTGCTGGTGAACTTCTTTTTGTCGGCAATGACAAGCCACTGGACCCTTGCGGCGGCGCCTTCTGAAATGTAGGCTGAGATTGAACGGTCGGCGAAAGTCCTGGAAGTATAGCTGCCGACCTGCGAGAGTGTCACCGCGGAGGCTGTCAGAAGCGCGACAAGCACGACGAAGCAGAGCACTGCAATCAGGGCCGCCCCCCTCTCATCGCGCAGGCTCTTCAAAATCACGGGCGTTCCAAGCCATCCTGCGGGTTTTTTATTTGAAGTTGTCAACTCTTGCTCCATATGTCTCCCTGAGTCCGGCGCCGGCGGTCCGCCTCATCCAGACCTCGCTGTCGCCGTTCATCCATTCGACCTTTATCTGTATTGCTACGGGAATGCTGTTGTAGTTCTTGTCCCAGCTGTTCGTCCAGACGATATTCTGTTTCTGCATATCGGCGTACGTGAATGATATGGCCCTGACATTTTCCGCCAGGACGTCCTTGAACGAGTCTCTGCCTCCACCTTTTCCATCCCAGGGGAGGATCGGGGTCTTCTTGTATTCCGCGACGAGTTTTTCATTTTCAAGGAAGAGGGCGATGAACCTGATGCCCCCCTCGTCCACATTGTTTATCCGGTGCTGGTAGGCTAGAGCCACCCTGCCGGGCTCGCCGGAGAAGACAACGCTGTTCTTCTTGGTTTTGGCATTGGTCCATAGGAAAGGGATGGCATTCCTGAAGGCCGAGTCGACCACGGCATCTATAAGCTGGCAGTTCCTCATCTTCTGGTTCTGGTTCGCAATGGAATTCCAGGTCTTCTGGATAACGACAAGCCCCATCGAGGCGAGCAGCATCACCATGCCGAAGATTCCGACGGCAATCACCATTTCAATCAGCGTGTATGAGTTCCTGATCCTCATTGGTCCGACACCTGTATTATCTTGTCCACCTTCAGGAAACTGGTCTGCCTGCCTGAAGAATCGTAAAGCTGGATGTGGTAGGTCGCCAGACACCATTGTCCGGAAACCGCTTCGACGTCGTCGGGCAGCCCCATGGCATTGTCGATACTGCACGAGGCTCTTGCGTCCTGGTAGGGGAATATCTCATGTGGGAGCTGGCCGCTGGGACCTGCAAGCAGGAAAAACTCGGCGGCCTGTGAAATCCTGTGCTGGTTCGTCCATCTGGCCTTGGCCTTTTCCATCCTGTTGACGGCGCTCGAGCACATTTCCATGGCCGAAATGACCGCCAGTCCGAGGACCGCCAGCGCCACTACCACTTCGATGAGGGTGAATTTCATATGCCGGATGCTTGATGCCGGATGCCGGATGCTTGATGCCGGATGCCGGATGCTTGATGCCGGATGCCGGACACTCGATGCTTGTTTTAGAAATCCTGGATCCTGCATCCTGGAACTTGCATCATATTTAAAAGTAATTAATTTCATTGCTCCCCCTCCCCGGGATATTCCAGCACGGCGGCGCCTGTAAGCGGCGATATCCGTATCCTGCAGGAATGCCCTTTGAGAGTCATTTTGAATGCTGTACCCGAACCTGTTCCGTCGGGGAAGAAGATATATTTCGGCTCCTCGTCGTCGAACACCAGTTCCACTGATTCCGGAATTCTTTCTGAAACCGCTGTTCCGCCGGCCGAGAGGCCTATTCCGGCTTCGGAGTTATCCGCCTGGTCGATTGTGAAAGAGTTACCTGAATATGACACATTTACGACTTTGCCCTGCGCGGCCGCCATCATTGCAGCCTTTGAGAACAGGTATTGTATCCTGTGGGCTGTATTGTCAAGGGATATGAAAGCCGGCATCCTTCCAACATTAACCACGACGACGCCTGTGATGAGGAGAGCTATCGCCAGTACGGCTATGAGTTCAATCAGCGTGAATCCGGAACGGACGGTCTTTTTTTTAGATTTCCATGTATTAAGCATATGCAAAATTCGAAATTCTAAGTTTTGAAATTTCAGATATTTGAATCTTCCGCCTTAATTGTTTCGGATTTGAGTTCATGGAAAAACCCGCCTTGAATTGAATACTAAGACAAACTAAAGTTTGAACTCCAACAAGATTTCCGCACTTCCTTAGTTCCATCCCAGAACTCCGCAATTCTCTTCGCCGGGACGGCGAACTCTACATCAGATTCATCCGAACTCTGGCTGGCTTTCCCCCGTCTTCCATTCCTGCACTTCGATATTCGTAATTCGATTGTTCGGCTGTTCGATATTCGATTGTTCCACGACGTTGGATGTTCAATGTTCGAAGTTGAATTGTTCGCCTATGGCTGGGCATCCCAGTTTGCGAGATCCGCAGATTCTCCCGTACCACCCGGCTGGTTATCGCTTCCATAGCTGACAAGGTCGTAGTCGCCGTGTGTGCCGGGAACGGTATAAATATAGGGATTGTTCCAGGGATCCTTGGGAACCGCCTTCTGCAGATACGGTCCGTTCCATTTGTCGTTGCCGGGATTCTTATTGAGGTCTTCCAGTGAACCCGGCAGATTCCCCGTATCCAGCCTGAAATCCATTATCGCCTGTTCGAGCAGGGATATCTGGGTCTTTGCCGTGCCTATCTTCGCCTTTTTCACATGGTTGAAATAGACGGGCATGACAATTGCGGCGGTAAGCGCGATTATCGCGACAACCACGGCCATTTCCATCAGGGTGAAAAACCTTGCTTCGCAGTATCTCCGTTTCATATCTGATCCTCCATTTGTTTCATGTTACCATTATTTCAACATCCAAAAGGAAAGCATTAATCGTTCCAACCCTATCCAATCTCACACTCTCCCAATCTCCCAATCCCCACCCCCTGCCCCCTATATGTTCTGCATTTCCAGTATCGCCAGGAATATTGAGAGCACGACCGCCATGATCACGGCTGCGAGGAAGAGGATGACCACAGGTTCGAAAAGCGCTAGGAGCCTTTTTATCTTCGTCCTCAGCATCTCCTCGTAATGATCTGCGACCTGGTTGAGCATGCCGCCCATGTTGCCCGACTCCTCGCCGATGGAGAGCATCTGCAGGGCATGCTTGGGAACGTAGCCGCTCTTGCTGAGCGCGGTAGACAGTTTCGCGCCGCCCTTCAGTTCCGGCGGGACGTCCGCAAAAGTCCTGGCTATCCTCGGGTTTACAAGGACGTTCACGGCGATCTGCATGGTGCTCAGCAGATGGACATGGTTCTGGATGAGCACGGCAATAGTCCTCAGGAACCTGCTGATCTCGGTGAGTATCAGGAGCTCTCCGAAGATGGGGATCTTGAGGACGGTTTCATTCCACCAGTCGGCAATCCTGCCGCCCTTCCTGATTCGGGAAACAAGGAATGCCAGCACCCCCGCAAGGATAATCCACAGCCACCAGAGGCCAATCATGGCATTGCTGATCTCCACCATGACCTTCGTGATGAACGGCAGCGGCTTGCCCATATCGACGAAAATCTTCGAGAACCTGGGGATGAAAACCGTGAAAAGGAGGATCACGACCGTGCCGGTGACGGCAATGACAAACGCCGGATAGATGGAACTTGTCAGGAGGAAGTTCCTCATGTCCTTTCGTTCGTTGAGGAAGCGCTGCAGTTCCGCAATGATTTCAGTCAGGGAGCCGGTTTCCTCGCCTGCTTCGACAAGGTTCGCATAAATCCTGGGGAACCTTGCGCCATGGTCGCGGATAAGGGCGGAGAACTTCTTGCCTTCATGAAGCCCTTTCCTTATGTCGTTCACGGTCCTGGTGTAGTTCTGGTTGTCCGCCCCCTGCGCGATTATTCCAAGGGCCCTTTCGAGCGGTATGTGGGCTTTGAGGAGAGGCGCGAGACGGTTCGTGAAATCGCAGGCGTCAAATCCGCCGCCCTGCCAGAAACGCCAGTTCTTCTCCTGCGGGAAGCTCTGCACCTGCCCGTATGATTCGAGGGGCATGAACCCCCTCTGCCTCAGTCTGACGAGGGAGTCGGGTTCGGAATCGCCTTCTATGAGGAGTTCCGAAACCTTGCCGTCAGGACTGGCCGCTTTGTATTTGAACAGGGGCATGGGCGCATTTCCGATTGCTGATTTCAGTCATTAAAGATATTTAGAATTTAGAAAGTATGATTTAGAAAACATTCCCGTTTTAAACTTTCTACTGTTTTCTACTTTCTAATTTCTAATTTCTACTTCCTACCTGTCGATTCCCATCTACACATTTATCGTGACGCGTGCGATTTCAGATTCCGTGGTTATGCCGGCGGCGACTTTTTCATTGCCGTCCTCGATGATGGTCTTCATCCCCTGCTTCCTGGCGAGGTTGAAGACCGTGCTGCTGTCGCTGCTCTTCGAGATGGCCGAAGCAATCTCATCGCTTATCGACAGCAGTTCGTAGATGCCCGTCCTTCCCTTGAACCCGGTTCCCGAACACACCTTGCATTTCCCAGTCTCATGCTCAGTTCCCTTTCCATGGCATTTGACGCAGATCTTCCTTATGAGCCTCTGCGAAATTACCGCCTTCAGCGAGGACGAGATCAGAAAGCCCTCGACACCGATGTCGATAAGCCTGCTGATCGCGCCGGCGGCGTCATTCGTATGCAGGGTGCTCAGGACAAGATGCCCAGTAAGGGAGGCATGAATTGCGATTTCCGCAGTCTCCTTGTCGCGGATCTCACCGACGAGGATGACATCCGGATCCTGGCGCACGATATGCCTCAGGCCGCTTGCGAAGTCGAGCCCTATCTTAGGGTTGACCTGCATCTGGGAAAGCCCCGACATCTTATATTCTACAGGATCCTCGATGGTTATTATCTTTCTTTCCATGGTGTTGAGCATGGACATTGCACCGTACAGGGTCGTTGTCTTTCCACTTCCAGTAGGGCCGACGACAAGTATTATTCCATAAGGCAGGCTGATGAGCTTCTCGAATTCTCCGCGTATATTGTCGTTCATGCCAATGTTCTTCAGATCGTAGGAAGTATCCTTCCTGAGGAGCCTGAGCACGACGCTTTCACCATTCATCGTGGGGATGGTGCTTATGCGGACATCGACGTCGTATCTTCCGAGCTTGAGATTGGTCCTGCCGTCCTGGGGGAGCCTGCGTTCGGCTATGTTCAGTCCGCCGATGAGCTTGATCCTCGAAACGATGGCTGGATACTGGGAGAGCGGAGTTGTCAGGATCAGGTGGAGCACTCCGTCGATCCTGAAACGGACGATGAGCCTGGTCTCCTCGGGTTCGATATGGATATCGCTCGCTCCCGATTCGATCGCCCTGGTGAACAGTTCATTGACAAGCCTCACGATGGCGGCCTCGCTCGCCAGGTTCCTCAGCGCCTCCTCGCTGTCTCCGGACTGCAGGAACTGGCTGGACTCATTGACCTTTTCGTCGACCGGCTTCTCGTAGACCGTATGGATCTTGCGTTCGAGGATGCTTCTTCTGGCGAGGGAGAAGCTTACCTTCCTGCCATAGAGGCTCTTTATGAAATACGACATCTTTCCGAGAGTGTACGGCTCGCTGACAAAAAGCTCCATCGCATCGTCGGTCCACGATACTGGAAGACAGACTGAGTTTATCAGGTAATCGGCTGAAATCCCCGGGAACTGCACGACCTCCCTGTCCCTTACCTCCTCCTCGTCCTTGGCTTCCAATCCAGAGGCCCTCGCATAAATGGAAATAAGGTCGGCCTCGGAAATTGCGCCCTGGTTGCAGAGCTCCCAGTCAAGCTTCTTGCGGTCGGGATTAGTCTTCATCTTCTCGGGATATTCAGGATAGAGGGACGACAGCTCCCTCTCTGCGGTATCGAGGATGTTTTTAGCTTCACTTGACATTTTCTTCCCTGATATTCTGTTTTTCCATGTCGCTTATAGCCTTCAACGCCTGCTTATATCTTGCGGTGATCTCATCGAGATTGCTGTGCTCGTCGATGATCCTGCCAGTAATGAGGACAACCATTTCCGTCCTTACGGAAGTACTGGTGGTATTGCCAAAAAGCTTGCTCAGCAGGTTTATTTCGGAGACAAAGGGAACTGACTGGTTGTTTTCCTCGTCCCTTTCCTTGATGATTCCACCGACTATGACAGTTCCCCCATCGCGGATTGAAAGGGTGGTCTGCAGGATACGTTCCGAAATGGTCGGGGAGTCAATCGTGGAGGAAGTGGTTTTAATTGCATCCGAAACTGTCTGATCAAGCTCCATCGTTATAAGGCCCCCTTCGGTGACATGCGGAGTGATTATGAGGATTATTCCGGTGTCGACATACTCGACTGCGCTGTTGAGCACCGTGCTGGTTGTCGTAACCGAGGATGTATCGGTGATCTGATTGGTGATGATGGGAACCCGGTCTCCCACCGATATCTTGGCCTCGGAATGGCTGGCCACCAGGATCTGCGGGCTTGAAAGAACCTTCACCCTTCCTTTCCCTGCAATGGCTTTGATATAGGCGAATTTCTCATCAGGATTGCCCTTGTCTGTAAGCAGGTACTTGAATCCGTCCGAGGGCTTCCCCGTCGTCCCCCTGGCCAGAGACGCCCAGCTTGTCCCGAAAAGGCTCTCGGTATTGCCATCCGACTTTTTCTGGGAGAATTCGAGGCCGTACGCCGTGTCATCCGTGAGCGTCACCTCCGACACCAGCACCTGCAGCAGCACCTGTGCGGCAACCGTATCAAGCCTTTCAAGCACGGCCCTCAGCATGGCGTAGGTCCTCGGAGTCGTCCTTATGACCATCCTGTTGTGGACTCCATCCGCAAATACCTTGACAGGCACATCAAAGACGCTTGCAGGCCCTTTGTCATCCTGCCCCTTGGCGCTGCTGCTTGAGGTCGCAGTTGCACTGCCGGCCTTATTACCAGATCCGGAAGCCGCTGAGAATTTCGACGCCCCGCTGCCTGACGGCGAACTGGCGCTCGACGATTTTGATCCGGTGCCTGATGTGGACGTCGAAGTAGAAGTAGACGCGTCTCCTCCTCCTCCGGATGGCGCCGAAAGGACCGTGCTTTCAACCGGGAAGATGACCGATATCGCGCTCAGAAGCTGATCGGCCCTGGAATTCACGACCTTGTAGATGAAAACCTGTTCCTGCTCGCCGACATCGGTCCTGTCGAGGATCGCCGCCCATTTCTTAAGCTCCCCGAGGGCCTCTTCATTCGCGGCGGTGGCTACGACCACCTGCAGCCTGTCAAGACTGATGAGGGTTATCGAGCCGGGTTCGGCCTGGATGTTGTCGGTTGAAACAGGGAAACCAAGCACCGGCAGTATCGCGGCAAGCTCATTCTTTACTCTCGCCGAAGAGACGTTTATGCATTGGATCACGGTCTGCGGCCAGTTGTTCTTGTTCTTCTGGTCGAGAAGCCTTACCAGCGCCTGTATCTTCTCGACGTTCGCAGGCGTCTCCACAAGCAGGATCGCATTCTGGTGGGAGATGTCGGTGACGGTCGCTCCTGGAGTTATGAAGGGCTTGATCTTCTCAAGCATGTCCTTTGATGCGGCATTTTTGATCGAGAGCAGTATGACTTCGACATTCACCTGGGGATCATGTCCGATTAGGAGCTTTCTTTCCTGGGGCATTTTGGAGAATGGAAGTATGTGCAGGACGTTTCCTTCCGGGGAACAGTAGGCTCCGCAGAGCCAGAGCACCTGTTCCAGGAGCACCCATGCCTCCTTCTTTGTAATTTTCGTGCTGCTCATGAAGATCGTAACGTTTCCAGTGACCTGGGGATCCACAAGATAATTGAATTTAAGGGAATTTGAAAACTGCTGCAGGAAAGCTCCAATCGGAACTACGTCGCTGTTGAACATCACGGGAATCTCCTCGTTTTCCGTGCCTGCAAGCCATTTCACGTAGAACGGTTCGTTCAGCTTGGCGTCCGCCGCGGCCTTCCTCTCCTGGATCTTTATGATCTCCTGTATCCTGTCATCTGTCTTTGGAGGTGGAAGGGTTTCGATTGCATCGTCCTTCATGTTGCCGGTAAATTCCTGCTTAACAAGACCTGTCTTCTTGTTGAGCGTGGAGTCCTTGACTATGCCCTGGTCCGCAGGCTTGTCCTCCTTGAACATGGTACACGAAAAGAGGAAGAACAGCGCGCACGAGGACGCTGCAATTGATACAATGATTTTTTTCATAATCCACATACATCCATATTTTTTTGTATTTTTTAAATTCAAATTCTGTCTTCTCTACTGCACACCGTCCCAAGATCTTCGCCGAGACGGCGAACTCTACATCCAATACGCAATCTGAAGCTTGGACTCCAACGTAATTCGCAACTTCCGCACTTCCGCACTTCCGCACTTCCTGCCTCCCTCACTCCGGCTTCACCACCGCCGGAGACGGGGAATCATTGTCCTGATCCTGCTGTACGCCCGGAGGAGCCGGAGGCGCAGGTATCTGCCTGCCACCCTTTCCAGGCACTGGCGGAACAACTGGAGGCTTGACTTCAAGCTTCGCGCTTGCGGCAGCGGCCGCTTCAGCCGCGGAAGCATTTCTTGACAGGGATTCCTGGCTGGAATAGTCAAGCTTGAGGACGATCTGTTCCCGGCCTCTCGACAGAACAACAGAATCATTGTTCACCTCGCTCAGGAAGAAACCGTTCGGCAACTGTTCTCCAAGCTTCCAGAACTTGGGTGCGCTCGCCTGAGATGAGGAAGCAGCAGGCGCCACCCCTCTGCTTCCACGGATCCTCGTAGGCGGGGCTGAAGGGGAAATCGACGGGGTCTTGTCGATTATGACGGCCCCGGCGATATCTCCGAGGCGGCTCACTCCAAGAAGCTCCATCCCCACCGGTCTGGCGGTTCCCAGGAGGGGGCCTCCGTCACCGGATCTGTACGGACTGAACAAATTATTTTCCCATAAAGCGGAGACTCCGGGAACCTCCTCTCTTTCACCTTTTATCTTGCTGACAACAAAAGCACTTTTCTTCAAGTCGGGAGCCATCGAGAGTATCTTGTCCTGGACATGGGGTTTGAAAGTCAGGTTGAGCACGAGCAGAAGCACCGCCAGAATGAACAGGAACATGTTCAGGAATATGTAGAAAATCTTCATTTCTCCTCCCCCATCAGGACTTTTGCCACATTGTCGCTGGTCAGGGAGACGACGTTGAGCGTCCCGCTGAGCACTATGTCCTTCGCGTCTCGCGGATTGAAAGGCCTGAGCACGCATTTCCTCCAGTAGAAGCATGGGTTTGTCTTGTATAGTTCGGCGATGAACCTGGATATCTCCTCCATTGAAGCCTTCGCCTCTATGTTTATCTCCAGGAATGAGATGTCCTCGTTTACCTTGGTAGGCCTGGCGTTTCCAATGTTCTGAAGCTTGAGTCCGGACGATTTCGCGACCTCCTCGACCTTCTTTATGATGTTGCTTTCAATGTCCCCGTCCCTTTTCGGAACCCAGAAATCCTTGCCCTGCTTTATGAAAGCCTGCCTTACCTGGCGGATGTTCTGGACTTCGATTATCTCCTTCTGGAGCTCCTGGTGCAGCTTTTCCAGGCCGGATAACTCATTGCGTATCTTCTCGCCGCTGGGCCAGAAGTTGACGATCTCCTTCCAGTAGAGGGCAACGACGACCAGGAAAAGCACGCAGACGACGGCAATGCCGGCCACGGCCTTCCTGTTGGTGCTTATGAGCGATGCAATCCTATCCATTCTTGCCCTTCTGCCTTTTGAATTTGCTCTGGTAGACGATATGTACGAATATGGTCAACGTGCCGTCGCTGTCCCTTCTCGTGCTCCTGATGCTGAAATTCGAGAAAATCGGAATATTGTTCAGGGCTGCGAGATCGGTCTGCGCCGACTGGTCCTTTGTAGTGCATATTGTCAGGTCCATCTCATCATCCCTCGTGCTGAACATGGTAATCCACATGCTCGATGGAAGCTTCTGCGAAAGGGCGGAAAGGCATTGGATCAGCTCGTAATTGCCCGGCTCAGTCTCGTCTATCTTCTTTATCAGCTCGTCTATCTTCTTGTTTTTAAGCCTCTCCTGCTTGAACTCATTGATCTTCGCGCTGATCCTCTGCTTCTCAGCGGTGATCTGCCCGTACCTTGTACGGACGTCCCACCAGTTCCTCGCAAGCAGGACAGCACCCAGCAGCAGTACTACGATCAGCAAAGCCGCCGCCGAATATCTTACAAGCCTGAACCTCTGCGGCCTTACAATGTCGGGAAGAGACGAGATCTTGATATTGTCCGGGGATACTGTCCCGTCCAGGATGGACTCGCCGATAAGCAGGCAGACCAGGAGGCCGGTCTTCTGGACAGGCGTATAGTTGAGGAATCCCTCCAGCCCGGAGAACTTCTGCGACAGGTGCACCTTGTCGTGGGATACATCTTCCGGCATCCCCGGGAAAAGCTTCAGCAGCTCGTTCGGATCCTCAAGGATGAATTCGGGATTGTCCGGAAGCACATTGAAGACCATGAAAGGATGGGTTGCAGAATCGGCCTTTATGCCGGAGTCGACGATCCCCGCGACAGACGAATCCCAGGACTTGCGGCTGACAGCCATGATCCTGACCTTGACAAGGGAGGAGGGTTTGCCTTCCTCCCGGACATTTCCGATTATCCTGTATGACCATGTTATCTCTTCGACCGGTACGGGGATGTGTCTTGGAAGCTCAAAGGAAAGCGCCTTCTCCATTTCAGCATGGGGCAGATTCGGAAGATTCAAATCCATGCAGATCGCGCCCTCAAAACGGGAGGCAAGTATTATTGTATGGCTTTCTCCGGGTGCAAGCCTGTTGTACACGTCAAGGAGACTGTCGGAGAAATCCGTTATTTTCGGATCTGAAAATACCGCCTTAAGGACAACAATCCTCCCGCCCTCCCCCTTGGAGACGGAGGCGCCAAAGATATTCCCATCCTTGTCCCAGTATATTGCTGTGCAGCTATGGTTCCCGAACAATTGGCAACTCCCTTTTTTGCAAACGGTTACATTGCATGAAAAGCCCTCTTGAATCCAGTCTATAATATAGTTTTAAATTCAGAAAAAGCAAAGCTTTTGAGGTGAAAGAGCGAAAGACGGGATTCCACAGTCATCCCAAGGGATGACTGATTAATGGATTAACGGGTTTGAATTCAGGGAACCTCACCGATCCCCTTTGGCAGGCTTTATCTCACGGCATCGCTTTTTGAACTCAGGCAGGATCTTTCGCAGGGTATCTCTCTTCACCGTATCGACTGCTTCTTCCGTCTCTATCAGGAAAGTCGGCCTGCTCAGCCTGGTCACACCTTCACCCTTGACAGTCAGGACGCAGTTGTTGTCCTTTACATTCCATAAATCCATGTTGACCTGTAGAATCGCATCGCGGTTTGATCCGGGCACGAGCCAGGCGCCCAGGATTGTCAGATTGAAAATCGAGGAAGGGTTCAAGTAGCTGTTTATCCATATGATGCCCCGGAGCGTCAGCAGGACGTCCGCTTCCCGCTTCCCGGCTTCGTCGATCAGGTAATTGATGTCCTGCATCGTGAAGTCCGCATTGTCCGGCAATAAGAAATATTCCGAGATGTACCCAAGATCCTGGAGATTGTCCAGATACGACATTATCAGCTTCTTGTCGCTCTTGCTCCAGTCCCAGTTCTCCTCGAAGCCCCCATCTGAATCCATAGTCTCCATGTCGATGAATACAGCGACCTTGATAGGCATATATATGATCGACATCTGCTGGGCTACTTCATTGTCAAGCGTGACTTTCTCAAGCCTGTCTTCCACGGCCTCCCTGTTGTATGTCGACATGCATCCCGCCAGAAACGGAAATGCCAGCGTGGAAAGTATGAATAAAATCCTGAAAACAATGCCCATAATGATGTTCCCCCATAGATTAGTTGTCCTGACCCATGATTTTTCCAGACGAGCCCAGATCAGGGATTGCACGAAAACACAATGCGTATCCCCAAGACTCCGGCATATACAATACAGTCATTTTGGTTATTCGCAAGATATTCTGGAATTAGATTAACGGGGGCACGTAACACATCAGTTTCTATTGCATGGGATGAATCCAGGTACGGCGCTCTCGCCGAGAGCGCCGTGGACGCCTTCCCGATGCCTTACAGGATCGGGATAAACTTTAAGGCGTCCCTACCTTTAGAAATAAAGACTGACGCACCTACGCATTCCCGAACTTTCGAACTTCTGTCATCAGTTCACTGTCCCCTGCTGTCTTTCACCAAGCACCACAAAATTCACCGCATATCCGAGTCCCAGCATGATCCAGAAGACAGGCGCTACGGATATAAGGGAATCGTTGAAGAAGGCGGTTATCATATAGGCGGTAGTGCCGAGAAAGACTCCCAGCGAGATGGTCGTGTAGATGGAGCGCGTCATATTTGTCAATATTATCTTGATGCTCGTGGCTATATACGAGACGAAAATAATTAGGACGCATATAAGGGAGACAACTCCTGTGTTTAATGCAATCTGCAGGTACATGTTGTGGGGCTTGTCGATTATCAGATATGGATCGGCGTAATATTTCATTTTGGCGACATAGTCAAGCTGGGGAAAATGGAGGGCAAAGGTATCCGGTCCGTTGCCTAGGACAACAGTATCTTTCAGCATGGGGATGGACCTGGACCATCCATAAAAGCGGGTCGCCTTCCTTTCCATGCCTTCGAACCCCCAGGAAGGGATCTCCTTTACATCCGTAATTCCAAACCGCTCATCATAATTCTTGAATCCTTGGTTTGTGATAGCGACCTGAATGATGAGTTTTCTATAATACAGGAAAAGAACATTGTTCTTTGCAAGGTTAAACATGAATTTTGAATACTTCGGATAATTAAATACGTATCCATTCTTCTTTTTATCAAAGGTTGGAACGAGCTGATTCCCATCCCCTGTGGAAAATTGCAGATCATTTCCGATTAACCTGATCTTCATGTCTGCATCTGTTGTTGAGTAATAGATCGTGTCAGGGGTGATCCTGATATCCTTTATCTCGTCCTTTGGCTTGGTCTGAAAGATATCCTGAGTCTTTGTTGGCTGCGCGTCTGAGTCGGAAGCGGTTATTATCCTGTCAGCCGTATCCAAAAGTCTTGAGAACTGCATGGTAATAGTGCTTTTCGAGAAGAAGTTCAAAAAGAGGAACAATACAGTGAACAAGCAGATGATGAGGATTGAATTTATGCATAAGGAGCGAACGGAACTGCCTTTTGATTCCTTCTTCAGCGGATTATACCGGAAGACAGCGACGATGAATAAGATCAGGATCGAGGCGGCAGCTCCGAGGTACCCTGCCCTTGAAAGACAGCCAAGCCAGTTGGTGAAGATAAGCATAGCCAATATGCAGTAAATCAGCTTTCTTTTCTTGTTGGGATCATAGATGAAGAGAACAATCGAGAGTAGAAGCGTCATCTCCATGAAGCTTCCAACAAAATTGGTGTTATACAGGGTTGTGTAGACCTGATGGACGGCGAAGCGGAAATCAAGGGTCAGCGCATCCCTGTAGGCCCCTGGGACAATCAACCACTGCCCCAGGCTGGTCTTGAATAAATCAAGCACGTATGTCTTCCCAAACAACTGAATCGTGCCGATGAATTGGAAGAGTCCTATCAGGGAGGCAAAAAATGCCGAGAAGAAAAGCCCAGTCAGAATCAGCTTCAAGGCTCCTCTGTTCTGGGCGACATTCAAGGTTATGATGAAGACAAGGATATATCCGAGGATGACAAACAGCCCTTCGTATCTGTCCGGGAAGCCGAAAAGGGCAGCGTCCTTGTGTTTTGCGAATACAGTTGAGAGGATGGCTGTCAAAGCATATATCCCGACAGGCACGTATATCCAGGTCTTCGTGAGAGCTATTTTTTTATATTTCAGGCCAATGATAAAAATAATAAGTGCAAACAATGTTAAAACCAAAAACCATACCATCTTGTAGTAGGAGAAAAAATCGTAATTTGTGCCGGTGGGCCAATACATGGCTGTGTCCGGTGGGAGGGGGACAATCCTCAGATGCACTATCAGCGGTATGAACGCTGCTATAGCTGCAATAACAGCCGCTGTGATATTCCCCTTTGCATTAGAGGCAAAATCTTTGAATAAATTAAGCAACGTCGTTCCGCAGTATAGTATTTTTCCCTTAATTGCCATAAAGACTTATTTGTCAACTCCTATCACTTTATATCTGTATTTTTCTTTAAGTGTCGCCGCCCTGCGGGGGCTTGTTGTCTTTTATATAATCCATATCTCCCAAGGCTTACGCCTTTGGGCTACAGGATTTCACCTCCTGCGGAGGCTATTTAAAAATGCCTTTTTTATATTCAACCCTCACAGAGGGTGTCATATTGTAGCCTCATGCGTAAGCGTGGGGATGATAATTCATTAAATAAATTTTCCAGCCCCCGCAGGGTGGCGGCACAGCATAGATCATATATTTCAACGAAAGATCCGTTTTTGCAATTGTCTCGCACCTTGAAGATAATCAGGCACTAGGTAAAATCAAGGGAAATACTCCTGAAAGATCGGAAAGTGGCTGGCAGACAGTGGGCAGTGGGCAGTGGGCGGTGGGCAGTGAGCAGTGGGCAGTGGGCGGTGGGCAGTGGGCAGTGGGCAGTGGGCAGGAGGACGGTGATCCGTGGTCTGAGAAAGAGGGAATGCGGAAGTTCGAAAGTTCGGAACGAGAAGACTTCACCACTAATGGACACTGAAGGGGAGTTCTAAAGTTCTAAAGTTATGGAGTGCTGGAGTTTTTATGACTCGGAATTTATAAACCAGGCCTTGCTGTGAATTTGATTATTGAGGTAATTTCAAAACTTCGGACGCGGCTTAGCTTAGCGAAGCGATGCTTGCCGAAGGCAAAACCGCGTCCCTCCATTCTTACGCCCGTTTCGGGCGTGGAGGGTCATGCTTGCCATGACCATTCCTTGAGTTTTGAAATTACCTCTATTAGTACGGATTAAGTAAACGATATAGTTTAATTAATACGTACCGTTAGTGTCTCTTTTTAGTGTACGTTAGTGGTGAATAAGCGTTTGCATGTAATGGATTTGCATTCTGGAGTTTTATAATTCAGGTGGTAAAATCCCCATTTTAGAGCTATTTTATGAGTTAGCAATCCGCATAATTGACGGGGCGAAGCTTGCCTGCATGTCATGAATCAGTGGGCAGTGGGCAGCCGGCAGGGGACGGAGGACGGACGACGGATGGCGTAATCGGTAATCCGGGGTCGGTAATCAGCGAATCATGGAACGCCACCAATCCCGACGCACTTCGTGGCCGGGATCTTGAGACCTGGTGGCATAGTTATATAAGAAGAAAAGAAACATGCCGGCAGGGGTGCCGGCGTTCCGTAAAGAAAACTGAAGACTTCACCACTAATCCACACTAATTTTACACTAACCAGGATGAAAGTTTAATTATAAACAGACCATGCGTCGGATGATATTTTTGTTTTGAAAAATAGCATTCAACGCATATGTACTGTTAGTGTCTCTTTTTAGTGGACGTTAGTGGTTAAAAGATCTTTTTCATGTTTTCCACGTGTTTAGTATAGTTACTTTTTTAATTTATGCCTTGCTAAAAGTGTCAATTATATCATATTATGCCTTGTAACAAGTCATAATTGTGGAGTAAAAGTGATTTCAAACGAGATAGGCCGAAAACTCGAGGACTTCTGGAAAAACGGCATTCCCGAATTCGTGCCAAGGCTGGATCCGGTCGATATCGTTCCCAACATGATATCCTCGCTCATAGGGTCGAGGCGTGCCGGAAAAAGCTTCAGAGCCCTGCAGGTCGCCGATGAATTTCTGAGGCAACGGCAGGTCGCCTCAATACGGAACATATGCTTCCTGGACTTTGACAATCCTGTCCTTTCATCCATGAATGCGAAGGATCTTCTAGACATACAGAAATCATATCTCAAGCTCAATCCCAGCTTCGACATGAAAACGCCGTCCCTTTTCATATTCGATGAGATATATAGGATAGATGGCTGGGAAAACGCAGTTATCGAACTCTCAAGAAACAGGAACTGGAAGGTGCTCGTCACCGGCTCCTCGTCCAAACTTCTCAGGGACGACGCAGCAAAGGAACTCCGCGGAAAATCAATAGGCACCGAGATATATCCTCTTTCTTTCCGCGAATTTCTGGATTTCAACCGCGTTCATGCCGATGTCGGTTCGACGGTGGGACAGGCAAGACTGGACTCCCTTCTAGAAAGCTATCTTCTCTGGGGAGGGTTTCCCGCCCTTACGGAAACCCAGGAGAGCTCAAAGGCGAAATTGCTGAGGGAATATTTTGACACCATGATACTCAGGGATGTGATACAGAGATTTGGTGTCACCCAGCCCAGGGAATGCATCCATCTATACAGGTACCTGCTCTCATGCATGGGGAAGGGAGTATCCCATAAGAGCACATACGGATATCTCAGGCAATGCGGTTTTCACATAGGAAGGGATACCGTATTAAAACTACTCCAGCACTCCGAAGATTCCTGGCTTTTCTTTCCGATCCCGATTTACAGCTCCTCACAAAAGGAGATCGACAGGAACAGCAAGAAGAACTACTGTATTGACTGGGCTCTTGCCAACCATAACAGTCCTGTATGGGATGGAAGTCTTTCACGCGCTTTTGAAAACATGGTCTTCGTCCATCTCAAAAGAAGGCACTCCAGATTGAACTACTATCTGACGAAGTCCCATAGGCAGGAAGTGGATTTCATAGTTACCGGGAACAGCGGAAGGCCTTCGTCCACCATACAGGTCTGTATTGACATTTCAGACAAGGAAACCCTTAAGAGGGAGGTTGACCCTCTGGTTTCAACTGCAAAATATTTCGGTGTCAAGGAAAACTTCATTGTAACCCGCAATGAAGAACAATATTTCAGCAGTGAAGGCGTTAAAATACGAGCTGTCCCGGCTTGGAAATGGCTTCTGGAGTGAGAGGCAGGGAATCGGTGGGCAGTGGGCAGTGGGCAGTCGGCAGGGGACGGAGGACGGACGACGGATGGCGTAATCGGTAATCCGGGGTCGGTAATCAGCGAATCATGGAACGCCACCAATCCCGACGCACTTCGTGGCCGGGATCTTGAGACCTGGTGGCATAGTTATATAAGAAGAAAAGAAACATGCCGGCAGGGGTGCCGGCGTTCCGTAAAGAAAACTGAAGATTTCACCACTAATCCACACTGATTTTACACTAACCAGGATGAAAGTTTAATTATAAACAGACCATGCGTCGGATGATATTTTTGTTTTGAAAAACAGCATTCAACGCATATGTATTGTTAGTGTCTCTTTTTAGTGTAGATTAGTGGTTAACAAGTGTTTTTTTTATTTTTTCAGACTTAACTTTGCATCAAGGAGATAACCCATGAAAATATTCAGTAAGAAGACAATCGTATTTCTTGTGTTTGCGGTTTTAACAACCGCAGCTATCGCGGCTGCAGTAATTGCAGCGGAAACTTCAACTGCCGGGGCAACTGCGACCGCTCCAGCTGTCGTTGCACCGCCCGCTGTATCAAGCAACCCCGGGGCTTCTTCTTCGGTCGGCACAGCGACTGCTCCAGGAACTGCCTCCGCTTCTACAACTGGGGCGGCAGTTCCAGCAGGCAGCGCTACTGCGAAAGTTGCAGGCGGTCCAAATTCTCCTGATACCGACAAGATAACTGCTGAAGGCGCCTTAAAGGAATTTGGCTATGAGTTCCTGAAAACCGGAGGACCTGCACAGGGTGCGTCAAATGCAATCCTCGGCGACTATATCTTGAAATCCGGTGATGAAATCATAATTGACATCTGGGGTGACGTCAATCTCCATTATAAGCTTCCTATACAACAGGATGGATTTATTGACATACTGAAAGTCGGGCGCGTCTACGTCCATGGGATGGAACTCATCACCGCCAAAGCAAAGATCCTTAAAGCCCTCAGCCAGACATATGCCGCGTTCATCAATCCAGAAAATCCCGGTTCCGGCAGTTCCATAGTCGATATAACGCTCGGGAAGAACATCGGAGTTAAGTTGTTTGTAACAGGCGAAGTTGCTAAGCCTGGCGAGATTAACCTTGACGCTGCATCGGCCTCAGTAATGAACGCGCTGAAACAAGGGGGCGGTGTAAATCCCATAGGGTCTTTGAGGAACATTGAAATCAGAAAGATGAAAGACGGAAAAGTCAACACTTTCGACCTATACAGCTTTCTTCTGAAAGGAAACTTAAAGTCAGAGGACAAGTATCTCAATGACGGCGATATCATATACGTACCGATCAGAGGAAAAACTGTTGCGCTTCAAGGGGCCGTCGCCAAACCCGGCATATACGAGCTTAAAAAAGATGAAAACCTGAACAAGCTTCTTGAAATCGCCGGAGGCTATTCCGTTGAGGCAATCAAGGATAAAGTAAAAATAGAAAGATATGATCCTGTAAAAGGCGAGCAATTCCTTGACATTGACTTAGTTGACGGCAAAGATGTAGAATTATATCCGAGGGATTCTATATGCTTCACAGTGATGCCAATTAAAAAAATCAGAGACATCCTGACTGTCAGTGGAAGCGGGGTAAAAAAGCCTGGGACCTATGAATACAAAAAAGGCTCGACCCTCAAGGACCTTGTTGCAGAGGCCGGCGGACTCTATAAAGATGCTTATCTGGACAATATAATCATCCTCCGTACTAATGCGGATCTGACGAAGGAAATCGTCAGGTTGAACTTTGCTGATACTAATGACAAGCCATTTGTTCTTAACCCTATGGACAAGATAATCATCTATTCCCAGTTTGAAATGAAGGGGCAGGATAAATTCGTCAGCATATCAGGCATTGTCAGCAATCCCGGAAAATATATGCTCAACAAGGATATGACCCTCCAGGATCTACTTTTCATGGCCGGAGGTTTTGACGATCCGGACAGGGACAAGAAGATATACATGGAGAGAGCTGACCTTTTCAGGAAGAAAAGCCTGGGGGAATTTGAGATCATTCCTTTTAATATTTACGAGGTCCTGGGCAACAAGACAAGCATAAAGCTGTCAAGCGGAGACAGCGTAAGGATTTACTCGGTAGACGAGATCATACCTAAAAAACATATTGAAATCAGAGGTGAAGTTAAAAAGCCTGGGAAATATGAGTTTACAGAAAACATGAATATTGCCGACCTCATAAAAGCCTCTGGAGGATTTACTGAATCCGCAAATCCCGAAAGAGTGGATATCGGGCGATTAAAAAGAGAAGCCGATATTGAGAAAAAGGAAGCTATACTTTTGAACTATAATTCCAAAGAGAACAGGCTCTTCCTGCTGAAGGAGAAGGATCTGGTAATCATCCCAAAGAATCCGTACTTTAATTTAAACGAGGCTGATGTCGAATTGTCAGGAAAGGTCAACTATCCAGGCAAATATAACTATATGGATAATGAGAAATTATCATCGCTTGTCGAGAGGGCGGGAGGTTTTAAAAATAATGTAATGATCGGCAAGGCGGTTCTAAAAAGGGACGGGATGCTTTCAGATGTGTATATCAATGAAGCAATAGAGAATCATGACAGCGCGCAGAATATAGTTGTGAAGCCCGGCGATGAAATTGAGGTTATGGAAATACAGCCCTGGGTTTTCATTTCAGGCTCTGTTGTCAAGCCAGGCCGGTATGTGTATAAGGAAGGCGAAGATTATATGTATTACGTAAATATGGCCGGCGGATACACACACGGCTTTACTCCTAGGGAAATCCTGATTAAAACGTACGCCGGAAACATCCTGAACGGCAAGAGACTTCTCTGGTTCAATCCCGAAGTCCCGATGGACAGCACGATTGATATACAGTAGGCAGCGGAGGACAGACGTCGGTCGGTAAAAATGTAGAGTTCGCCGTCTCGGCGAAGATCCTGTATCGGATGGACAGTGGTTTGGCAAGCCGTAATCCGAAGAAAGGAAAAAATACTTCGCCACTAGCAGGCACCTCTTGCAGAAACGGTTGATACATGATAGAGTATCCCAATGTGTATGATTCAACAAATTCGGGTATGTTGTATATGATAGATTTGCTTGTTGCCAACAAACCTAAAATTGCGACCATCTGTAAAAATCTTCAAATTCACCGTTTGGAGGTTTTTGGCTCTGCCTCCGATGGCAGATTTGACTCCTCTCATAGCGACATAGATTTTATAGTCGAATTTGACAATTCGGCTTCAAGCTTGGGCCTTTTGGATCGTTATCTTGCTCTAGCCACACAGCTTGAAAGACTGCTGGGAAGAGAAGTGGATCTGCTAACCCCAAAATCAATCCGCAATTCTTATTTTCAAAAGAAAGTAGATGAGTCTAGAGCTTTAATTTATGAAGATCGAACTGGCAAAGTATCTGCTTGATGCCCTGACGGCATGCAAGGCAATCACATTGTTCACTGCTGAGAAGTCGTTGAGTGAATACTCTGCCAGCTTGCTTTTGCGCTCAGCTGTAGAACGACAATTTGAAATTCTTGGCGAAGCGTTTAGTCGGATAGATCGCATAGACACATCGTTCCGAAGTCAAATCCCCTCAATTGGAAGCATCATCGGCATGCGCAACCGAATCATACATGGATATGATAGCGTTGATGATAATATTGTGTGGGATGCTGTGCAAAACCATATCCCCCTACTTACGGAATGGCTTGAAAGCCTGAAATTATAATCCCTTCGTTTCATCGTGGTGAGTATAATCTCTGTGTTCTTGCGCCGCTGCACGAGGGAAAATTGTAATCCGAGATTAGTAATTAGAAGGGCGGTAACAGAGGTTGGTGACCACCAGTTGCCAGTAAGCAGACGGCAGACGACCGCAGAATAAAGAAGAGCTTTCACCACTAATCGACACTAACGGGAACACTAACAAGAATTAACAGGAACACCTTGCTGTGATTTTTATTCTCCTCGGAGAATCAAACTCGCAGCAAATATTCGTTAGTGTCTCTTTTTAGTGTAGATTAGTGGTAAAGAAGCATTTGCGTGTAATGGATTAGCTTGTTAAGGCTTAGCGCTTTGGCGAAGACTGGTGGTTAAAAATGTTTTTATCTGTGTTATCTGTGGGCACATGTTCTGGTTGTCGCGTGAACTGCTATAGGAACCTGTAATAGTAATGGGAAAACAAAATGAATAATCCTCTTCCACAATATCCTGACAATATGCAGGAAAACGAAATAAGTATTTTCGATATCCTGTCAATAATCCTCCGCTATAAGATGCTTATAGTAAGCCTCTTTATAATTGGATTTGTCCTTGGTGCAGGTTACGCAGTAGCGTTCTATACCAAAAATTATGAGTCAACAGGCGTGATACTGCTGGGCAACCCCATGTCTTACTCTGCGAAAGCTGATTTTGATTTATCCGGCACTGGCAAATCCGGCAATGTCATAGCAAGCACCTATGAGGCCGTGATATTCTCCAACGACACTCTGAAAAGCATACTGATGATGGAAGTAGCCTATCAGAAGGACGGGGTGGAGAAGAAGAGTTCGCTGATGGAATATTTTGGCTGCAAAGACATGCCTGATGGAATACGCAAATTGAAAAAATCCCTTAAGCTGAATTTCAATAAGAATACCTTTGTGCTCAAAATTTCAGCTACGACCTCAGAACCAAAAATCTCGCCGTTGATTGTAAATGAATTAATAACTAAGCTAAACGCATTTTATACTTCCCAGCTAAGCTCGAATTCCCAGACAGATATCAATAAAATAAACATTGACATGGAAAAAGCTAAGATTCAGCTTGACGATGCGAAACAGGCTCTGCTAAAATTCAGACAGACCAATAAACTGATTGCGGAATCCAGTCCACCTCCAAACCTGAAATACCTGGAAGATAAATTACTGATGCAGGTCAACGAGAAGGAACAGCTCTACAAAGGGCTTTTTGAAAGATATAACTCCTTAAAGCTCAAAGGGGAATACGATTTGACATTGTTGACCGTCCTTGAAAAGCCCCAGCCAGCGGACCGTCCTTTGCCGCGTGGTGGAGCTAAAAAATCCGTAATGGGTGGACTTATCGGGCTCCTAATTGCCGGCGGATATATTTTTCTGATGCAGTTTCTAAAGATGTATAAGGAAAAGTTCCGGAAAACCGAAGACTTCACCACTAATGGACACTAACGGAAACACTAACAGGAATTAACATGAACACCTTGCTGTGAATTTTATTCTCATCTGAGAATAAAACTCGCAGCAAATATTCGTCAGTGCTCTTGTTAGTGGTTATAAAAATCTTATTTTCGTGTATTTCGTGTTTATATCCCGGCCCCGGATTTCCCATCATACGCATCTTGACATACTGTTGTTTTAGCGTTAGCATACGCTAATGTTAAAATATACAAAAGATGAGCATCGTAACTTTCTACGATAGACTGCGAGAAAACGGAAAATTCAACAAATTAGAAAACATGTTAACTGGAGGAATATAAAATGCCATGCACAATAACACTGGAGTTTCCGGATACACTGCCTGACGCTCTACATGAAACTCGGGAACAGTTCGAGCATGAAGCAAAGGTGGCGATGGCAGTGAAACTTTTCGAATTGAAGCGCCTGTCGTCCGGACAAGCTGCCTCACTGCTCGGCATCGAGCGGGTCAATTTTTTAATGATGCTAAAAAATTATAATGTTTCCATAATAGACATTACTGAATCGGAACTGAAATCTGACTTGACTCATGCGTAAAAACACAGATATTGTAATCAACACTGGCCCAATCTTAGCTTTGGCGGCTGCCCTTGGAAGTCTTGACATACTTACCAATCTTTACAGGCATGTCATTGTACCAGAGGAAGTTGCTAATGAAGTTTTGGCTTGAGGGCCAGATGCATTGGGAGTTCTTGAGTATCATGGAGCATCTTTCCTTTCCAAGAAGAATCGCGGAATTCATATCAATTCCTACTTGTCTAATATTCTTGATCTTGGCGAAGCTGCTGTGATTCAAACGGCTTTGAATGAAAAGATAGCAACAGTCTGCATTGACGAGTCTGCTGGACGTCGCATTGCACGGTTACACGGACTCAATGTTACAGGTTCCATCGGAATTATCCTGAAAGCGAAATCTCTAGGGTTTTGCACAGAAATTGACATGGCAACCTCGATCGAACACATGCGGAGGAATGGAGTCTGGATTAGCCGTCAAACTGAATTGGCAGCCTAAACCTCAGCCAAAAGCAATGATTCAGAATTAACATGAACACCTTACTGTGATTTTGATTTTGCTTCAAAACAAACTCGCAGCAAATATTGGTCAGTGTCCCTAGTCTTGTTAGTGTCTCTTTGTTAGTGAATATTAGTGGTTAAAAGATCTTATTTTTTCGTTTGAATGAGGAGAGTGGCGATGGGTATCTCGCCAGCTTGAATTATCAAGAACAGAAGACTAAGACTACCCCTAAGACTACCCCTAAGACTCGTGAACGTCTATTGGAAATAATCGGGCTGAACAGTCGCGTTACGCGAAAAGAACTAGCGCAGCAGCTTGGTATCGGCATTAATGGAGTGAAGCAGCATATTCTGAAACTGAAGAAAGATGGAATCCTTGAATGAATTGGCGGCCATAAAACTGGATTCTGGCGAATCAAGTGAGTCATGGAGAAGAAGCCGGTGGGACGGTGGGACGGTGGGACGGTAATCAGAGGTCGGTAGTTTTTGATCAGCGAATTACGTTGGAGTTCACAGCGTGCGTATTTTTTCCCAACCGCAGAATAAAGAAGAGATTTCACCACTAACGCGTCCCCCATAGCCTTGGCGACGGAGGATCGGCACTAACAGAAACACCGAACGGAAGTTCGAAAGTTCTGGAGTTCTAAAGTGCGAGAGTTTTCGGGACTCAGGATTAATAAACAGACCATGCGTCGAATGATGTTTTCTTGTTTCAAAAAATAGCATTCAACGCAAATATATTGTTAGTGTATGTTAGTGGTTATAAAAATCTTATTTTCGTGTGATTCGTGTATTTCGTGGTTATATCCCGGCCCCGCTGCGCGAGATAATCATTTTAATGATAGTTAACGGTGAGAGTGTCATACCGTAATCCAACCGTCCGACTGTCCGTTTTGCTGAGCCCTTATTAACACCTCCCCCATCCATTTCCATTTTATTTTATGTCTAAAGCTAAAATACTAGTAAAAAACACCTTCTGGATTTACCTGAATAAACTCGTCACCGAGTTGCTTCAGGTCGTTGTAACTATCCTCATCATCCGTAAGCTTTCTGTGGATGATTTCGGTTCTTTCAATTTCCTTGTCGCCAATGTAATGATCTTCAGCCTCTGCGGCACATCGGCCGTCTGCACAGTTTTCAACCGTTATATCCCTGAGTTATTCGAAAAGAAGGCAAAGCGAGAACTCATCGCGCTCATCAATTACGGCGCCTTGGTCAGCGTGGGTGTAGTTGGAACGATCTGCGTTCTCTTCTACATTTTCAAGTCTCCTCTGAGTGACTTTCTTCACATGAAGGCGATGGAGACATATGCCATGATGTTTGTCGTATACCTGATGTTCAGCCTTCTTAACTCTCTGATGAATTCAGTTCTGGCTTCGCTCTTGCTCCATAAAATACTTGCCCATGTTAACATAACCAAGTCGCTGCTGAGGACTCTGGCATATTTGATTTCCATCCCTTGGCTTTCACTGGAGACTATGTTATTCATTGAAATCGGCAGCGTCATTATTACACTTACCGCAGGAATCATTGTATATCTATGGTACAAGGCGAAGGTCATCGACAAGTTTGACGGCGAAGAAAATATTAATTTTCAGTGGCGGCGAACTGTCCGGCTAGGGTTATTTTCAAGCGCCAACGAGATTGGGGCTGGAGTCGTCGGTAAAATGTCAGACTATTATATTATCTCGGCCATGTCGAACGCCTACTTCACCGGCCTCTATTCTTTTGCATTCAGAATATTCAATATGACCCAACAGGCCTTGCCGATGAAAGACTTTCTCTCTGTCCTGCGCCCAGTTTTCTTCCAGAAATTTACACAAGTTCACAAAAAGGATGATTTTATTCAGGTTTACAATTTCATTGTCAAGTTCATGCTTGCGGTTTATTGCCTCCCTGTGCTGTACATATGGCTTTTCGGCAAACCGGTGATAAATATAATTTTCGATCCTAAATATATTGATGCTTATATCATAACGTGCGTCATCATGTTCAGCAATATAATCATCGCCATATTCTATCCAGTCGGACTTACAATGCTGCTTATTGAAAAGATGGAATATGCCTTGTACAGCAAGATAGTAGTGGTGTTCAGCATAGTTGGAGGCATACTTGCCATGAAATATTATGGAATACTGGGAGTAGTGCTAGTCACTGCCATCGGCGATTTGTTAAAAAATACAATAATGTTTCTACTAGTAAGACGGAAAGCTCCAATTGTATACCGTTTTGGTGAGTACCGGAACTTATTGTTGAGCTTCATCATCCTGTTCTGCCTGTTTTACGTCCCAGCCGCACAGATTGAAAACATCTACTCTCTGATCGGAATTTCTGCGGCATTTGGGGTTTGCTATGTAGTTATGCTATTTTTTTTCCATCCGTACAATGCCCCCGATCTGGTATCGCTGGAAAAGTTGGCCGACACCAATACCCTAACGCGGAGCCTTAAACCGTGTCTGATCAGCTTGTACAGTTGGAAGGTAAAAGCCCTAGGACACTGAAGGTTTCAGCAATAGAATTATAATTTTCAAGGATGTCGCTACTATAAAGAATCTATTATGTGATTCGCCCAATTAGCATTAATAAAAAATCATATTAGAGAAGTTTTACAATGATAAAAAATACGCTACCTCCACCTCCCGACAAGACAAAATCCGATTATTTCTGGCTGAAAAAACCACTGGAACGAGTGATACACTACAACAGCTACTTCGGTAAAATAATCCGTGGAAAAACGGTCGTGGACGTTGGATGCAGCTGGGGCTCCGAGACATTGTTTTTAGGTTGTTACTGGCATCCCAAGCGCATCATAGGCGTGGACAATTACGGTTGCGATGGAGGGGTTCCGGAAAATCAGTCCCGTTTTCTCGAAAACATCAAGAAAACAGGCAACAAATGCGTAGAAGTAATGCAGGCTGACGCATTTGACATACCGTTAAAGAAAGGTTCTATCGATATTATCATTGCTTCGCAGGCTCTTCATCATTTTTTCGATTGCTCCCAGGATTTCCGGCAGATAAGAGATGATGATGTGAAATGTATGGCGAAAAGCCTGAAACATTGGGACGAACTATTGGCTCCTGATGGAATTGTCCTAGTCAGGGACACCTATAGGCATTGCTTTAAACGTTATCTGGGAGAGGCATTCCCACGCTTCAGGACGCAAGTGAAATACAATGAAAAACAGGAGCCAGAGGGCTGGATCAGGCTTATGGAGGCGGCGGGCTTCAAACTAGACGAATTGCGTCCATATGTGCCATATACATTGCGGCACTTCACACCCATCGTCAGCACCCGGCTATTTAATCCCCTCGTAACAACCTTTTATTGCATGCGTTTCTCAAAAATACAGGGTATTTAATCCATACTTATTACGTGGCAATCTCATACATGGAGAATGACAAGAAATGAAAAATATCCCTTCACAAAATTCCATATTTAATGGCAAAAGAGAAAAATACATTCTTGTATGCGGGCTAGAACAAACTCTCGACAAGATTGGCAGGCATTATCAGCTACTGGGAACAAAGCTTGGATGTTCGATGATAGTTTACTCTCGAAATGCCAACAAAAGTTCAGAAAGATTTGCCTCCAAATATGGCATCGAATGGCACGAAGTCCCGGAAGGCAGCAAACTCGCCGACATTGCGTTATTCTGGAAACTACTAAGGCAATACCGTCCCAGGCATGTGGAGATGTATCTTTACGGGGCCCAGTCATTCTTTGTCTATTTCGGATATTACCTAACACTGCTGCTTACAAGGACACAGTTCGTGGCTGTATGTCGGGGCGGAGAGCTGTATTACCTGGATAAGCGCGGGCCAGTAGCAAATTTTGCCGTATGGGTTGGGCTAATGATGGCCAACGTCGTCGTATATAAGCAACTTCACATGCCGACGCAACTGGATCAGTTGCACATCACAAAACAAAAACGCATTTTCTTCTACAATCGCGTCCCTGTTACCACGAAGAAAACAACAGAGGACAGTGGCGTGCTGTTCCTCAACTCCTGGAGGAATTTCCGACGTCCGGACATCGTATTTGAAGCGGCTATGCTCCTAGCAACGCGATTCCCTAATGTCAAATTCACTATCGCCGGGGCGCGGAACCAATACGAGCCACTGGACTCCGAGGGAAAGTTGACAATGCAAGTCTGCGAGGCAAAAGTCAATGCTGCCGGTTTGACTAACATCCATCTGATGGGCTGGGTTGATAATCCCGGCGAATTACTGGAGACCTATGCGATCTTCACATTGCCGACCACTTTACTCTTTTTAAATTACACATTGCTGGAGGCAATGGAACAGGGACTGGTCCCGATAGTCGCCCATGCTGAAGGGGCTGAGAAGATCATTGATGACGGAGTTGACGGGTTTATTGTCGACATGAGCGCTGAAGCGTTCGCGAACGCCATTGAGAAGTTGCTGACCGACAAGAATATGCTAAAGTGTATGAGCATTGCCGCCAAAGACAAGATCAGGAATGAATTTGATCTTGACAAGGGATTCAATGAATTGCGGGAATTCTATCGTCAGAGACTCAGATGGCTCAAAGAAATCGAAAATCCATGGCCTTTAGACAAAACGACAGGACACGTCTAAATGTTATACAGTATTCCAGTTTTCATTGTCACTCTTGTTCTTGGAGGAGTTTTGCTTGTCACGCTCTGGCGCTTTAGGTCAAAGCGCTCGGAACTACTATTTATCACATTGGCCTTATGCTTTACAGCACTTTTCGCCGTTTATGATCTTGCTGTTACGCCACTGAGTTTTTCACAGGTGTCCGATCTATCCTCAATTAACGGCAAGCCATGGCTGAACGCCTCAGAGGCGGATCTGTCCTCAGGATGGTTGTTGACGCTTCTGACATATGTTGGCTTGTTCATCGGCCTTGGAATTGCATATCTCATCCTTTACCGTCCCAGACCCGAGTCTCAGGTCGCATCCGTAGGGCTATTCGAATTCGGCAAGCATCGTGTTCAAGCCGGAATCCTCCTTTTCATCATAGGTATGGCATGCAATCTCGTAATAATAAAGATTCTGCTCCAGGAGGTCAGTTTTTTTGAAATCGCCTCAACCAGGGCGATGGCAACAAGTAATGCAATCATGGCCAATCCATTTTTCTGCTATCTGGCGTTCTATTTCGTTCCACTGCCCCAGTACGCGCTTTTCATATTGGCGTTTGAAACCGACAGGAAGCGGTTGTGCGTCATCCTATACCTGCTCTTCGCCGGTGTCCTTATCCTCTATGGAGGAAGGTTCAACCTGCTCATGTTCACTTGTGAATTCATATTCCTGCTACTTCTGTTCACCCGTGAGAACAAGGGATTCAGGCTGAGAATACGCTGGGCCCTATTCGTCATTGTTCCTCTGTTCCTGATAACTGCGCTGCGCTACAACCAACTTGAATTCACGGAACTAGTTGAAAAGTTCACTTCTTCGCTGACCATGCGCGAAATGCGAGTACACCAGACGGCATGGATAATAAACCTTTTCCCAAATGAGGTTCCATATGCAGGCTTAGGAAACTGCGTGGTATCCTTCAACAACATGCTTCCCGGCATAACGACGAATGCTCAGTCACTTATTTCTGAAATGCGTGACCTCTACTTTGCAGGCGGCATGGCGGGAAGGGGGATGTATTCCTTTCCCAATGCAGCGGAGTTCTATTCGTGGGGAGGTATTGGTGCGATTCTTTGCTTCCCGTTCATATACGGGATTCTCTTTGGTGGTATCATGCTGTGGCCCTGCATCCAGCGACAGAATCCATACGTCTACATCTATGCGCTTATAGTCCTGTTTGAGTTCTTTGTCGCGGCATTGCCGGCTAGGATGCCTGAATCAATCGGCAAGATGCTTTCACCAATGGTCTTTCTGGCTGTGGCGGCCGTCATAGCCGGAGAACGCTCAAGGTTCAAGTTGCTGTTCATATCGGCTATGGTGGCATCAGTGACTGCTTTTGTTGCCTGGCGAGGAATCGGGATTGACTTCTTCAAATATACCTGTGTAGCCATTGTGGCTGCAACGTTCATTTGTGCCTTCCTATTCATTGGAAGCATCTCGCGTCCCGTGACCAGTCTTCACCATAGGGAGGACGCCTCCTGATGAACGACAGGCATCAATTGTCTCTGGGATATGTCGGACATGCCTCATTCCCCAGAAAAAATGCAAATTGCCTGCAGATCTTGCAGATGTGCGAGGCTTTCACACACGCTGGATGTCACACAACCCTGACAGTCCCGGATATTCTTACAACCCGCGAAGAGATCGCTGCGAAATACCACTTACGGGAATTCAATGACATCATCGCCATAACTCCAGGGAAAGTAGTTTCCGGTCGTTGCATTTATCAACTCAAAGCAGTGTCGGCCTTAAAAAGAAAAAGAAAAAACGTCCTTTGTACACGCGACGGCTATACGTTTTTCTGGAGTATACTGCTAGGCATGCCGTCATTCTGGGAAATACATGACCTCGGTACTTCGATCAACAGCAATTTCTGGCCTATAGTCAAAAGATTGTTTGGATGGCGGAGTTTCGGTGGAATTATCACTATTTCTCACGCCTTGGAAAAGATGCTGGTCGATAAAGGCGGAGTTCATAAGGAAAAGATATTGGTTGCACATGATGCCGCCGAACTGGATTTATTTAAAACGGCTGACTCCTATGACCCAACAGCTTTAAAACTTGATGCCGGATACAAAGCTGATGATTATCTCGCCGTTTACACAGGAAAGTTTGAAGACTGCAGGGGCATTAAGGATATCTTTTATGCCGCCGGAAATTTGCCTGACATGAAATTTCTGATGATCGGGGCAAAATCTGAGGACTTTATAAAGTACAGGAGAGAAATAGATGAGTTGGGAAATTTGAAAGTCATGGGGTTTATAGACCATGTAGATATACCCAAATATCTGCGAATGGCGGATGTCCTGATGTCGCCGTATCGAAGCGATACACCAACCATCGAATTCTGCTCATCCCTGAAAATACCGGAATACATGGCCATGCGGAAACCAATCGTGCTCTCCGATTTCCCTGTCTTCCGGGAAGTTTTGGAGCCAGGTCGGGACTGCCTATATTTCCGAAAGGACGATCCTGATGCTTTTGTTGCCGCTTTGCGGAAACTCAAAGAATCTCCGGGGTTTGCCAGAACATTAGCCGACAATGCCTTCAAAAGGGCTGAAGGTCTTTCATGGGATAACCGTGCCAATAACATCCTCAATTTCATTGAGGAACAGATTAGGAGGAAAAAAAGATGACGTTCAAAGAATACAAGTACTTTTTACTCTCAGATCTGTACCGGGTTGCTGGCAATACCCGACTGGCAACCCTCTTGAGGCATGTATTGTTCGGAGAATCCTATAAATACAATTTCTGGATGCGAACCTGCCGATATTCCAGCAACGGCACTGTGTTAAAGTTACTACTATATCCACTGCTTCGTCTTATTTTACGGCATTATGTCTATAAATTAGGCATCTCCATCCCATATCGCACTGAGATCGACAGTGGTTTCTTTATTGGCCACTTCGGGGGGATAGTAGTGAGTGGCAATTCAAAAATAGGTAAGAATTGCAACATTTCTCATGGGGTAACATTGGGGAAATCCAATAGAGGCAAACATCCAGGCTTCCCCTCCCTCGGGAATTATGTATATATTGGTCCCGGTGCAAAAATTGTCGGTGGAATAAAGATAGGGAACAATGTCGCCATAGGAGCAAATTGCGTGGTTACTAAAGACATCCCCGATAATGCTGTAGTGGTTGGAGTTCCTGGCAAGGTTATTTCATTCAATGGCTCCAAAGATTATATTAACCGTACTGACTATGAAGATAAAATCTAGTGACAAGCAAAGATATAATAATTGGTTTCCCGCATCCTCCCGCAAATGGGGGACCTGGCAGTTTCCAAATACGTTTGGAAAAAGCCGTGAAAGAGAGGGGCTGGACGGTGGTTTATCCCAATTCCGATATCACCCCCGACGTGATCCTAGTGGTCGGTGGAACGCGTAAACTTTGGTGGCTTTGGTACAATAGACATAAAGGGGTACCCATTGTCCATCGGCTGGCCGGATTGAATTGGATGCACCGCCAGCGAAAGGGTATCAAGGCGTTTTCATATGCCGAGATTGCCAACTTTCTTATGCGGATTATTAGAAACAGCTTGGCGGACGAGGTCGTCTACCAAAGTGATTTCGTGGAGAAGATATGGCGGCAAAAAGGCGGTAACACTGTGGCGTGTGAACGGATTATTTACAACGCAGTTGACCTGTCACTTTTTTATCCGGCGAAAATGATGTCAGATGCGCCACTTAAGATCATCTGCGTTGAAGGTGTAATTGATTATTCTCCATACGCAGTAGCCTTGCTCAATACTTTAGCGGAAAGAATGGAAGGAAAATCAAATTATGGAGGCATCATCCTCTACGGCGACTTCATAGACAAGGGCAATGCCGACAGATTAACTCGAGGTATCGAATTTCGAGGTAGAGTACCACGGAATAACATGCCCGAAGTATACCGCGACGGAGTTTTCCTATCTTTGGATGTCAATGCTGCATGTCCAAACACCGTCATTGAAGCTCTTGCCAGTGGTATTCCTGTCATAGGATTTGACACTGGAGCTCTAAAAGAATTGGTGCCTTCTGGTGCTGGCGAAGTTGTTCCATACGGCTCTGACCCTTGGCTTTTGGAATTTCCTGATATAGGTGCCCTAGTTCTTGCATTTGAGAAAATTTCTCATAATTGGCTAAATTATTCCATCATGGCCAGAAAAACAGCTGAACAACGATTCGGGCTAGAAAACATGGCTGAAGAATATCTGAAGGTTTTCCAAAAGATGATTAAGAAATAACCCGTGCTAACTCGGATGAACGCAAACTAATTTATATAAACAAGGCTGATTATGATTTGGAAGAAACACTGGAATCGGAAATACTTGATCGACAAACTCAAGCTTCTATGGTGGCAACGCCAAAATCCGGATGCACCTTGGTTAACTGCCGATGGGATAGCTTTCCTGGACAATTGGCTGAAAAAGTCAGATGTAGGCGTGGAGTTCGGCTCTGGCCGGAGCACTATGTGGTTCGCGGCTAGGATTGCTCAACTTACCAGCATCGAACATGACCCGGGATGGCATGCTATCGTCAAGGAGAAAATAAATCAACTGAATAACGTCGAATATCTTCACGTCTCCCTCGACAATAAAACCAATGGAGAGCCTGACTATCCCGCGGTATTGGAGCGCTTCGCAGACAACTCCCTGGATTTTGTATTGGTTGATGGGAGATACCGGGTTGAGTGTGCGGAAGTGGCTCTCAGGAAAATCAAACCCGGCGGACTGTTGATTCTCGACAACTCGGATCTTTATTTCTATCACCCCACCTCAACGCCGTCGCCGTTGAGGAAGCTTTCGGACATGGAGCCTGCCTGGCAGGTGTTCCAGGCTTCAGTCCATAGCTGGCGCCGGTACCACACTAGCAATGGGGTATTCGACACCTCGTTTTTTTTCAAGCAGCAATGATGCCACCCTGCATTAGTTTTCCTGTTTTCGCACCCGAACTGTTTTCCGTTTCGTAAAAAGAGCAAGCAACTTAACTAGCAGAGGAGAAACCATTAATGGTCATTCTTGATATTCTCAAGTTCATAACTTCACACCCTTTGAACCGTCACCGTAAGTGTGCGGCTGTAAAGGATTTTTTCAAATGGCAGCTGAGCAGCAGGCTGGTTCCGGGGGAAGTGATATATCATTGGGTCAACGATGTGAAGTTCGTTGTATTCCGCGGAGAAACTGGGATGACTGGCAATGTATATTGTGGTCTGTACGACTATGAAGGCATGGGATACACCCTGCATGCCCTAAGACGGGACGAGCTTTTCATTGATGTCGGTGCCAATGTAGGATCCTACACCCTCCTGGCCGCAGGGGCTGTTGGTGCGAAAGCTTATTGCTTCGAACCTATAAAATCAACATTCGACCGATTGGAGACCAACATCCATCTCAACCGTCTAGACAGTCGTGTCAAATGCATGAATGTCGGTGTTGGCGATGAAAATAAATCTGTGCGTTTCACCAACCAAACAAACACAATCAATCACGTGCTTGCCGACAACGAGAATGTTTTATCCGAAAAGACCGCTCTTGTCACCATTGTAAGTCTCGACAAGATCCTGGAGGCCGAGAATCCGGAATTGCTGAAAGTTGATGTCGAAGGATATGAAACATTGGTTTTGCGCGGAGCGCAAAATCTGTTGCACAAGGAATCTCTTAATTCGATAATTGTTGAATTAGCAGGTCACGGTCGCCGCTACGGGTTCGACGAGTCTGCGATCATCGACATGCTCTACGATCTCAAGTACCGCCCCTATATTTATGATCCTATAAGCAGGGAGCTCTCCCTTCTGGAACGTAAGAACCTCAAGGCCCAGAACACAATTTATATCAAGAACATAGACCTTGCACGAGAAAGAGTGTCTTCCGCTCCGAAATTCATATGCCGTGGCATTCCAGTGTGACCACCAGGCACTTGCAAATCCTAGAAATTAATATGAAAATCAAAGTCGCCATTCTTCAGCGAGTCTGCACAAGCTACCGGAAAATATTGTTCGCAGACCTTTCTGCGCTTGATCAGTATCAAGTCAAGGTTTTTATAGGGGATGATGTTGCAAATAGCAAGGTTAAAAATACAAAGGACTTAGAGGGTATCGATCTTGTGAAGCTATCCACCTCACAGTTTAAGGTGGGACAGTGGGCGTTGCTTTGGCACCATGGCCTTCTTAAAGAACTGGAACGCTTTAAACCCGATGTGCTGTTGTGCGAGGGGAACAGCAATCTTCTGAGTTTTCTCCAGGCTAAATATTATCGGCGACGCCATCCTGAAGCAGTTTTAATCCAATGGTCACTGGGAGGGTTACCAGGAAGGATAGAACCCTCTAGGTTCAACTCGAAATCAATCATCAACCGGCAACTGCGGTCTGGAGTAGATGGATTCCTTCTATACTCAAGTTTTGGAAGGGATGCCCTGCTTCAGGAAGGCGTCCCAGTTGACAAGATGTACGTGGCTGTGAACGTGTCCGACACAACATCCCACCTGGATCGCGCGGCGGCGATTCCCGACTCCCCGTCCGAGGCGCGGCATCGTTTGGGCCTGCCAGAACGATTCACCGTCCTCTATGTTGGAACAGTGGAACCCAACAAACGACTGGAACAGCTACTCGCCGCCGCTCAAACATCCGCCATGGCGGAGTGTTCCTTCATCATTATCGGTGACGGCCATCATATTGATAATTTGCAGCAGATGTCCAGGGAATTGTCTCTTACCAATGTCGCGTTCACCGGCAAGATTGAGTCATCAAAGCTACCTCTGTATTATAAAAGCGGAGATGTTCTAATTTTACCCGGACGCGGTGGCATGGTAATTTCGGAGGCGATGGCGTATGGGTTACCGGTAATAGTCTTCCAGGCAGACGGAACCGAATATGACCTGGTTATCGATGGCAAGACAGGAATTCGCCTGCCCGCAGGTGATGCTGATGACATTGCAAGAGCGATCAAATCCCTGCTCGATTCACCAGATACTGCCAGGAGAATGGGAAAGGAAGGGCAGGAAATGATCCTAAACCGGTACTCATCTGAGAACATGGTTGCCCAGGTTTGCCGTTGCATCGAAAGAACACTGCGTAACCGGCTCCCAGCCGAGGAAACGGGAAAATGAGGATTGCCGTAATCGCACATGCGCTCAGGGGTGGCGGTGGAATTTCCGTCGGAACGAACCTAATCTCGTCATTGCAGAAAGTCAGGCCGGGGAATGAATATCTCCTCACCATGCCCAGTGGTGTCGGTTACGAGGCCATTACCTGTCTGCCATCCACCAGAAAATTCTATTATGACAGGAAAGGCGGAACTTTGGGACGTTGGTGTTTTGACACATTTCAGCTTCCTAGAATGATCTCCGATTTCCATCCCGACCTTGTGCTGTGTCTTGGAAACCGAGGCGTTCGTTATGACCGATGCCCAATCGTCATCCTCTGCCATGATCCGCATCTGTTCTATCCGGAAAAACATTACGCAAACGAGACCTGGTTTAACAAGGCTGTCAAACGGTATAATAAATGGGCTTTGGTCCGGGAGTCGCGCCGTGCCGCACTGATGCTGTTCCAGACAGAGACTGCTGCAGCCAGAGCAAGAGATTCATTGGGTTATACTGGGGCATTGGCAATCTGTCCAAACGCCGTTTCACAGGCTGTCGAAAATACTTCCGGAAAAACAGAAATGCCCCAGGCACTGCTTCCATTTAAAGATAAACGCAAACTCTTTTGCCTGACACGATATTATACTCATAAGAATCTGGAAATTATCACGGAAATGTTTTCCCGGTTCCGTGATGAGCTAGAGAATACAGTGGTAATCCTGACCATCACTGCAGATCAACATCCTTTGGCGGCCCGGCTCCTCCTCGATATCAAGAGGAGAGGCCTGGAGGACTGCGTCATCAACGTCGGCCCCCTGCCCCAGACGGAGCTGGCGGCTTACTATCAGAACTGCGACGCCCTGTTCCTTCCGACCCTGCTGGAGTCATTTAGTGGAACATACCTAGAGGCAATGCGCTTTGGCAGGCCAATAATAACCAGCGATCTGGATTTCGCCCATGATGTCTGCGGGGATGCGGCCATATATTTCGATCCCTGGAATGCTGAAAGTATAAAGTCGGAGATATTGAGATTGCAAGAGAATGGAGAATTGAGGAAAAAACTGACCGAATCAGGAAAGAAACGCTTAATCTCCCTTTTCCGCTCCTGGGATGAGATCGCTGTGGAACTCACAGTACATATTGAAACATTGGTTCAACTCAAATGATCACGGTGTTGTCGGAAATGGAAATACTGGATTAAGCATTGTTCCCCATTCAATCATGCGTGAAGAGTTTCCTTCAGGGAGTAGGATGTCCATGAAAAAAATACTGTTAAAAGTTTTCAGGAGGGTACGGCGAATTGTCTGGACGGCAATTGGAAAGGACTTTTCCATCAGTCCGGATCGAGCCTGTGCCATGCGAAGGTTCGGGACGGAATATGGCGGATGGAATATTGTCGAAGGATCGGTGAGCCGGAATTCTGTAATCTATTCATTTGGCATCGGTGAAGACGCATCCTTCGACATTGGCTTGATTGAAGAATACGGGTGTATGGTCCATGCCTTTGATCCGACTCCCAGAGCGATGCGCTGGGTTGAGAAGCAAAATTTCCCTCATGAATTTATTGTCCATGAATATGGGCTTGGCGTATGTGATGGGGAAATGGCATTCTTCCCACCTAAAAACAAAAACCATGTATCGTATTCAATCCTGGAGCGTCCTGACACAGAGGCTGAAAAAGTTGTGCTTAAAGTTAAGTCCCTAGCAAGCATAATGAAAGATCTTAGACATTCTTATATAGATATCCTGAAGATGGATATAGAAGGAGGAGAATATGCTGTTATTGACAATCTCTCTGCATCTGGCGTATTCCCCCAGCAGATCTTAGTTGAGTTCCATCATCGCTTCCCGGGAATCGGAATACAGAAAACAAAAGACGCCATTGCGAAACTTAAAGGAATGGGATATTTGCTGTTTTCCGTTTCCAGCTCGGGAGAAGAATATTCCTTTGTCCACAGGTCAAAAAACCCCATATCTTGAGGCAGTTCGATGACTGAGTGAAAAGAAACAATAAGCCAGAGAAAGAATCAATTTGCAAACGAACAGATTTTGACAAACGTCTGAACTACCGTTCTGCCCATCAGATGACTTTTCAGCTTCGGCTTTGAATTCAAGATTGTTAAAACACATCCAATATTTTCAGAGGACAATTTAAAATGAAACTAAACTTACCCGCGCTAACACTGCGAAATTTAAATAAGCTCATAAGACCATACACCTTCCTGGGTCTGGCGTACTTGCTAGGCTGTTCTTCGCCACAAATCGGATATAAGGACTACGACAAGTCAAAAATTATAGTTGTCGAAGGTCAATTGGGTAAATGCTCAAAAATCCCCGATCCCCTTAAGTCTGATTACTCGGATTGTTATTATACCTCCATATTTGATAGCCACAACTCTCTTTCCAATGCTGTTCCACAGAAATTTATTGCCGTGTTTCCGTGTTTCTTTAAACGCAAACTTCAAGCAGAATCAAAATTCCGACAGGGAGACCGTCTAAAGCTTGAGATTATACCCTTCATGTCCTTGCCACAGGGAAAACGTTCCATACAGCAATCTGACGACATCGATGAAATCGATCTTCCAGTATATTTTATCGTCAAATCAGAGATAATTAATATCTATAGCCAAGAGATGCCAACCACCTTCTCTCAGCCTCCACCACAGGTTGCCGACAAAATCCCTGAGCCCGATGAGAAAGCAAAAGCAGCTAGAAAAGAAGCCATAGAGAAAGATATTGCCAGGATCAAAGAAATCATTCGTATTGAAACCCCGATCAGGAAAAAGCTATATGCAGATTTCGAGGTTGCCTTTGACTCTGAGAAGAAAAAATGTCTTTCAGTCAAAGGAAACTATGTCAGTATGGCATGGGATACCACTGGGAAGCTTTCCGGAAAAGAAACCTTCATGCGTTGGGAAAACAACTCTTTTTTCACCTTGGACTCGACGTACAACCCATTCTATGAACCGCAGACTAAATGGAAGGAGAACAACCTCCCTGCCTTGATATCGCTTAATAAATATTTGGCCGCTAGAAACATCGACTTGATTGTCGTACCAATCCCCTACCTCTTCGACATATCGGCAGGAGTATTCTGTCCTGAGTTTCGCAAATTTCATTCTCCCCAACTCACGGAGATTGTAGACCAGCTGTTGAAAAACGATATAGAGACTATTGATCTGACTGATGCAATCAAGGATTCCCTATTTGATTACCAGTTGCTTTACTACTACCATGACTATTATGACAGTCATCCTCATACCGGAGTGGCGGAGATAGCCGCCAAGATGATCGCTTCCCGCCTAGACCGCTATAATGTGCCGCAACAGAAAGGGAACGTGTTTTCCACCCGCGATCAGGAACACCATAAACTGCGCTGGCATGAAAACTCAGGACGCTATAAGCAGGACGAACCCATAAAGTTCAAAGAGGTGCTCGTTAATAGCCAGCGGTTAACCTATCCTGTCTCAGGATCCCCTTTCCTTTTTACCGGCAATAGCTTCTGCGGGACACCATACGCTTCTGGCAATATTTCCGCTTTCTTCTCCCTGAAGACTGGAATCATCCCCCAGCTCTACGAGTGCCCAGGAGCCGCCAATCTGATATCGCGGCTTCTGCTGCGAAATGCCGATGTCCTAATGAAAGACGGGAAAGCTGTAGTCTTAATCGTCGGGAGTTACCATATCTCCAATGAAAGCCCAGTATGGCTTAACATTGACAACATTATTTCTGAAGAAAAAAGATGGGTGAACTCAAAACCAGTGGCATTATACGAAAACAAAGATCTTTTTACGGCCATAGAGTCAATCCCTTCCAAAATCCCAGCGGACAACATAGTGCTTCAGCACAAATGCCTTAGCGATCCAATCTCCCAGTGTTTTCCCATTGTTTATGACGAGACCAACGACAGTTTCAAGTTGAAGTTGAAGCTGCCGACAACCTGTTCTGAGAAAAACATTTTAGTCCGCCTATCGTTATACAACCCAATCCAGATATACCTAATACTCAATTCGAACAAGAGCAGGTTGACAAGACATGATTGTTCGGATGTGAATCCTTTGGTAACCTTTGCCTATGATAACAACATGACTAAGGACGGCATCGTGGAAATAGCCATCAACACCACACGGTCTAAGAAGAAACCTGTGATCGGTATCAAATCAATCGAAATCAGGGAGGATATGAGTATTTACAAAAAACAGGAGAATCTGCGCTGAACAAGGAAAAATGATTCTTTAGGATTGATAATATGGTTTTCAGTTCGTATCTGTTTCTTTTTTATTTTCTCCCTGTTGCGCTTGCATCATATTTTGCCCTTTTCAGAAGTAGCAACCGAATCCGCAATCTCTCACTGATAATTGCCGGATATATTTTCTATGGATGGGCGAATCCAAAATTCATTTTCCTTATGCTGGGAACCACGCTTGTTGACTGGATTGTCAGCATAATCATTGCTCATAACGATTGGAGAGTATGGCGGGTCTGGCACGAACCGGTGGAGCCTTTGGTCAAGGACGGTACGCGGACACGCCTCCAGAAGTGGGCTATAGTTGCGTCGGTTGTTTCCAACCTCCTATCCTTGGGATTTTTCAAATATTTCAATTTTGGCATAGACAGTTACAATTCGCTATTCATGGCAATGGGATGGTCCTCGGCGCAGTGGGATACAGCGTTCCGCGTAATTCTGCCGCTCGGTATCAGCTTCTACACCTTCCAGTCTCTTTCATATACGATAGATGTATATCGCGGCGATGCGAAGGCTATGAAGAACTTGATAGATTTCTCCTGCTTTGTCTCAATGTATCCCCACTTGGTAGCGGGACCCATCCTTCAGTTTTCGTTCCTTGCTGATCAACTTGAGAACCGCAAACTGAAGCTTGAAAGATTTGCAAGAGGGGTGGCAATATTTTCTCTGGGACTTGGCAAGAAGATCCTGCTTGCAAACGGATGCGGCAAGATAGCCGATACTGTGTTCAACGCCGGCAGCGTACATGCACTCGACGCATGGTATGGCACTGTGGCATATTCCTTTCAGATATATTTCGACTTCTCAGGTTATTCCGACATGGCTATTGGTCTCGGCCTGATGCTTGGCTTCATTTTTGCTAAAAACTTTGATTCTCCTTATATCAGCCTGTCAATAACAGAATTCTGGCGACGTTGGCACATATCCCTTTCAAGCTGGTTGCGTGATTACCTCTATGTCCCCCTGGGAGGAAGCAGAAAAGGTCCAATAAGAACTTATATCAATCTCTTCCTTGTGATGCTACTTGGAGGACTTTGGCATGGAGCAAGCTGGAATTTTGTGATATGGGGCGGAATACACGGAAGCTGGCTGGCACTTGAACGCCGTCTGGGCAATCAGAGCCTATACAGTAAAATGCCTGCAATCATCCGGATGGCGATAACATTTGGAATAGTCTGCCTTGGCTGGGTCTTTTTCCGTGCCGCAGATCTGCCGGCAGCAATTCTATACCTTCAAAACATGTTTGGTGTTGGTTACGTACAGGGTGGCGCCGAACTCGTATCGGGACTCATATACAAGCCATACTATCTGCTAACTTTCGCAGTAGCTGCATTTGCCGTATGGCGGATGCCGCAATCCTGGGACATCACGCGAAAATTAACCTGGCCCCGCACAGCCTGGTGCGTAGGTGTGATGATTGTTTCAATGGTCGTTCTTTTCACACAAACCTATAACCCTTTCATCTATTTTATCTTCTGAAGACATGAAAAAGATTTTTGAAGCACATTCAACTGCAGGAATACACGCAAAAATAACCCGCGAACAGCAGGCTTCCGCCGAACTCGGACATACTTGCTTCTCAAAAGGTGTGCAAATCACATTGACAATCGTATTCCTTGCGGCAATTGCAATTGTTCCATCAATCCAGCTGGTTATGGAAAGAATTCCCTCTGTCAAAGCTGAAAATGCAGAAGTGGGGAGTTCCTCTCCCAAATGGTCGGTCTTCAAAGTGTTTTCACTTCTGCCAAGCTGGAAAAAGATATGCGGAGTCCGTAGTTTTTCCGATGCAGCCAATCTCCTTCCATCTACCACGAACATAAAGGATTATGATGAGACACTTGAACGCGAATCTGTCGTCATTAAAACATTATTGCCTTCAGTCCAGCAATTTTTTGCGTCAAATTTCGGACTTGGAAACGAGAAGGCCTATATCGGTCGGGACGGATGGCTTTTCTACAGGCCTGATGTCGATTATGTTACTGGCCGGCCGTTTCTTGACCGGAGAGAACTGCAGCTGAGAAAACTTTCAGCCAATTCTCCACAGCCGGATCCGCGCAAGGCGATTCTGAAATTTGCTGAACAACTGAAATCGCGAGGAATCAAGCTTGTGCTGATGCCAATTCCAGTAAAACCAATGCTGGAGGCTGAACATTTCGCTGAATTAAATGAAAGGCTCTTGAAATGTCCCATACGCAACCCATCTGAAGAGTCATTTTTCAATGAGATGCGCAACAACGGGATACAGGTTTTCGATTGCGCTTCCATGCTTTTCAACAGGAAGAAATCGGAGAGTCGGCCTCAGTATCTTAAGACTGACACTCATTGGACGCCGGAAGCAATGGACTTCGTTGCAAGAGAGCTCTCATCCATGTTGGTCAATGATAATCTACTAGTCAATGGGCCAACGGTATATTTCAGGAAACCCGTACAGATAAGCAATCTCGGAGATATTGCCATGATGCTCAAATTACCTGAGACTCAGCAAATTTTCCATGAGGAAACTGTTACAATCCAAAAAGTGTTCCAGCCAGATGGCATTCCGTGGATATCAGAGGGCGGTTCGGACATTCTTTTTTTAGGAGACAGTTTCAGTAACATTTTTTCTCTAGGTCAGATGGGATGGGGAGAATCAGCAGGTTTCGCAGAGCAGCTCAGCTTCCATCTGCAGCGGCCTGTGGATACCATTTTGCGAAACGATGCGGGATCATGTGCGACACGGGAACTTCTCTCCACCGAGCTGAAGAAAGGGCATGACCGTCTGACCGGCAAAAAAGTTGTGATCTGGGAATTCGCCAATCGCGAACTGGCCTGCGGCGACTGGAGAATTGTCGAAATGGATCTGGGTAAGGAACGGCAGGCTGATTTCCTATCCCTCGAGTCGGGACAAAACCTGGTCATCACCGCCACTGTGATGGAAATAGCTTCTGTGCCACGTCCGGGAACTGTGCCCTACAAAGATCACGTAGTGTCAATGCTTCTAGACGATCTAAGCTCTCCGGCAGGGGCGAACCGACAGGCATTGGTTTACGTTGTCAGCATGAAAAACAACTGTTGGACCGATGCTGCCAAAATCAAAACGGGAAACAGGATAAAGGTCAAGCTGTACAGTTGGAGGGATGTTGAAAACAAGTTTAGCGGTATCAACCGCTCTGAAATAAAAAACGAGGCCGCTGCCTTGGAAGAACCATGTTGGGGAGAAATAATTCATGAAAAGTAAAATTTTTCTATTTGAATGCCTTGTCGGACTAGTTTTGACGGCAAGCTCAGCAAAAGTAGTCTGCGGCGATGATTTCCAACAGACCTGTGAGGCCGCAGCCAAAGGCGTCCCTTCGGAAAGTATCACCTACAAGGGACAAGACGGCTGGATGTATTCAGGTTCGGAACTGCGGCATCTCGCATCCGGTCGGTTTTTCGCATCTCCTCCCAAGGACCCACAAACAAACCCTATCCCGGCAATAGTAGATTTTAACGACCAGTTGAAAAAACTTGGAGTGAAACTCATTTTCGTTCCTGTGCCGCCTAAGGCTACGGTCTATCCCGAAGGGATCTCCTCCAAGTTCAGTCCCGACGCTGCTTATGCTGCTCTCCGCGAGTTCTACGGCATATTAAAGGACAAAGGGGTAGAAACACTGGATCTCCACGGGATTTTTATAGCTGCTAAAAAGCCGGGACAGGAGCTTTATTGTCGTCAGGATTCTCATTGGAGCCCATATGCCTGTGAGATTGCAGCCAAAGCCATTGCCGCCGTCATACTCCTTGAACCATGGGTGCAAGCTATTCCTAAAAAACAATTTCAGTCTGAAAATAAAGAGCTCGAGTTGACTGGCGATCTATGGGAATCGTTAGGTGACAAGACCATACCAAAGGAGAAAATCTTGTCTCGCCTGATAACCGGTACAGAAACCATTGACGCCGGCAGTCCTGTATTATTAATCGGAGACAGTCACGCTCTGGTATTTCATGCAGGAGGGGATATGCTGGCGGAAAAGTCTGGACTAGTCGATCAGCTCGCTTATGAGATGGGATTTCCTGTTGACTTACTAGCTGTACGTGGTTCCGGAGCCACCTCTGTTAGGATAAATCTGTATCGTAAGTCCAAGCAGGCAGGATGGCTAAACCATGTCAAGGTAATAGTCTGGTGTCTTTCCGCTAGGGATTTCACTGAAGCCTCTGGAGGATGGCGTAAAACACCGGTAGAATCAGGTAAATAATCGCGTGTCTGCAACTTCTGGATTGTTTTGGAGAAATATTATGAAGCTCACAGAAAGATTAGATAAGATATTTTATAAGGACTTTGAGAAGAACTGGGATAATTTGCTCGTTTCCCAGAAAGTAAGAAAGAATATAAATAAGGACACAGTCCTTCTGGACCTCGGGGCGGGTGCTGGAATCATCGGCTTTATGAATTTCAAAGGAGTCGCCAAAAAGGTCATAGGCGTGGATCTTGATGAAAGAGTTAAAAACAATCCATTCCTTGACGAAGCCCATGTTTCCTCCATTGAAAACATGCCATTTATTCCGGATCACTCCTGCGATGTTGTTGTCTGCAACAATGTCTTTGAACACATAGCGGCTCCAGAAAAGGTTTTTTCTGAGGTGGCCAGGATACTGAAGAGCGGAGGCCTCTTCATCGCCAAAACACCAAACAAGTACCATTACGTGCCATTAATCGCGTCATTAACTCCGGACAGCTTTCACAAGTATATAAATAGGAAAAGGGGAAGAAATGATGATGACACATTCCCCACCCTTTATAAATTGAATACGGAAAATGATCAAAGAAGGACAGCCGAGAAAACAGGTTTTGATCTATTAGAAATAGAACATATAGAAGGAAGACCTGAATATTTACGAATGAATCCGGCAACATATATGGTCGGAATTGCATATGAACGGATTGTTAATTGCCTGGGGATTGAATCTCTAAAGGTTATCCTGCTGAGTACTTTTAGGAAAAGGTAGGTTGAGGACGGTAGGCAGTAGAGGACAGAGGACAGAGGACAGTCAGGCAGGAGGGTCGGTAATCGGGGGGTCAGAGGGCAGACGACAGACAGGATGGACACGGTAATCAGAGGTCGGTGATCCGTTGTCTGTGAAAGAGGGAATGCGGAAATTCGGGAGCCCTTCTTAAAACCTGAACAAAGACTTCACCACTAACGGACACTAATCTGTCACTAACAGGAATTAACATACAAGACTTGCTGTGATTTTGATTCTCCTCCGGAGAAGCAAACTCGCAGCAAATGATTTATTAGTGTCAGATAAGTGAAGATTAGTGGTTAAATAATCTTGCTTTTCGTGTCATTCGTGTGTTTCGTGGTTAAATCTTTAGTTTTTTTCAAGGGACAATATGAAACAGATACTTCAACATTTGAAAACCGGACAAATGGAACTGGCTGAGGTGCCCTGCCCGCAGGTGGGTTCGGGACAGGTACTGATCCAGACACGGGCTTCACTTATTTCGGCAGGTACGGAACGGATGCTGGTGGAATTTTCCAAGGCGAACCTTCTGCAGAAGGCGAGTCAGCAGCCTGACAAGGTCAAGCAGGTGCTGGACAAGATCAGGGCTGATGGCCTGCTTCCGACTCTGGAGGCGGTATTCCGCAAGCTTGATGAACCACTGCCGCTGGGTTACTGCAATGCCGGCGTGGTGCTGGAAGCGGGGTCTGGCGTCAGCGATCTGCAGCCGGGCGACCGGGTGATCAGCAATGGCAATCATGCCGAGGTAGTATGCGTACCCCGGAATCTTGTGGCTAGGATTCCAGATGGCGTGGGAGATGAGGCCGCCGCCTTCACAGTGCTTGGCGCAATCGCCATGCAGGGTATCCGGCTTGTACAGCCGACGCTCGGTGAGAAGGTAATGGTCTTTGGAATGGGACTGATCGGTCTTGTGACCGTACAACTGCTACGCGCCAACGGCTGCGAGGTTATTGGAGTTGATTTCAACACTGGACGACTGAAACTCGCAGAGAGCTTTGGCGTTAAGACAGTTGATCTTTCCCAGGGAGGGGATCCGGTAGCAGCAAGCCGTGGATGGACCAGGGAGAACGGAGTGGATGCCGTGATTGTAACCGCCTCCTCCAAAACCGACGAAATCATGCACCAGGCTGCGGAAAGCTGCCGGAAGCGCGGCCGGATTGTGCTAGTCGGGGTGGTTGGATTAAATCTTAGGAGGGACGATTTCTTCAAGAAGGAACTGACTTTCCAAGTGTCTGCAAGCTATGGGCCAGGCCGCTACGATGAGAAATATGAGCAGAAAGGACAGGATTATCCTCTGGGACTTGTTCGCTGGACCGAAGGACGCAATTTTGAAGCGGTATTGGGCGCAATGGCGTCAGGCAGCCTGAAGGTGGATTCCCTGATCACTCATCGATATCAGCTGGGTGATGCACTGCAGGCATACGATAAAATCCAAAATGACTCCTCCGCGCTCGGTGTCATATTGCAATATCCCAAAATGGCGGATCGCTCCGTGAAAATCGCCATTCCCCAGACAAAAAGCGCAGCTAGCAGCAAAGTTGTGGTTGGGGTCATTGGCGCCGGTAATTTTTCGGTCGGCGTGATCCTGCCCTGCTTAAAGAAGACCGATGCCAGACTGAAATATGTCTGTGGCAAAAGCAACGCCCATGCGGTCAAGCATGCCGCCGCCAAGTTTTCCATAGAAAATGCATTGACCGACTACCGGGTCATTCTTGACGACAAAGAGGTAAACACGGTCTTTATCGCCACCGGCCATAATACGCATGCACAGCTTGTAACAGAGGCCATGGCGGCCGGCAAACATGTATTTGTGGAAAAGCCTCTCTGCATCTGTGAAGATGAACTGGCTGGAATTGCCCAGGAGGTGCAGAAGCATGCCGGACTTCAGCTGATGGTAGGCTTCAACCGCCGATTCAGCCAGCATACCCAGAAGATCAGACAGCTGCTTGACGGACGTGGCTGCCCTCTGACGATGAACATGACTGTGAATGCAGGTGAAATTCCGGCAGACAACTGGCTGCAGGATCCCCGGCGCGGAGGCGGCCGCATCATCGGTGAAGCCTGTCATTTCATCGATCTGCTGAGCTATATTGCCGGCAGTCCGGTCAGGTCTGTTTCGGCCATGATGGTTGGAGATGGTCCGGCTGTCCGGGAGGACAAGATGGCCATCATGCTGGGGTTCGCCGATGGATCGATGGGTACGCTCAACTATTTCGCCAATGGTTCAAAAAGCTATCCCAAGGAAACTCTGGAGGTGTTCAGCGACGGAAGGGTGCTGAAGCTTGAGAATTTCAGGGTGACAAGCGGTTTTGGGTTCAGGAACTTCAGGAAGCTCAAGACCTGGAGCCAGGACAAGGGGCACCAGTCGGAAATCAGACAGTTTGTCGGGAGAGTAGAGCAAGGAGGCGCGCCGATGATTCCATTTGAGCAGATTGAAAACGTAACTAGGGCGAGTTTCGCGGCAATGACTTCCGCATCTGAGAATAGGGTGATTAAGATTGGCAGTCTGACGGTCTGACAGTCTGACGGTCTGACGGTAAGGCGGTAGGCAGTGGGCAGTGGGCAGTGTAATTAAGAAAAGAAAAAGGGGGTAAGAATGCGCGTGCAAAGTTATCGAGACTTAGATGTTTACAAATTGGCGTTCGAACTGCAACAGCATGTTTTCAAAGTTAGCAAACTCTGGCCTCCAGAGGAAAAGTATGCATTGACCGATCAGGTCCGTCGGAGTTCCCGTTCAATTGGAGCCAATATCGCGGAAGCCTGGTCAAAGCGTAGATATCCTGCGCATTTTCTGAGCAAGTGTACCGACGCTGACGGGGAACTTCAGGAAACCGTGCACTGGATTGAAACAGCGAAATCCTGCGAATATATGATTACAGAAGAGCATTACCAACTATTATTGAGATATGCTGAGCTAGGACGTAAGCTCGGAAGCGTGATCCAGAATTATGAGTCTTTCTGTAAATCTGTCTGACCGTCCGACCGTCTCCTAATTCCTGATTTTACACATATGAACATCTCACGATTCTACCATACCATTCGGCATCTGAAGCCATGCCAGATCCATGGACAGATAGACCACAGGATTCGTCCTTTTCTGGAGAACCCAGCCCGGGTTTCAGCAAGGAAGGCGCCGGATTTTCCAGGTTGCCGATGGAATCAGGACCGGAAATTCCTTCCTCCGGGAATCCAAAACAACAGCAGTGCAGGTGTCCTGGAAGGAAGAATGACTTTCATCAACCGTACTGAAGAGATCGGGTGGCCCCCAGGCTGGAACCGGACTAATCTTCCGAAGCTCTGGCAGTACAATCTGCATTATTTCGAGTGGCTGTGGTCGCTGGACTATCAAGATGCCAAGACCGTTGCACTGGATTGGATCGCCAAGCACCGTCTGGCGAAGGATCAAGCTGGCTGGGATTCTTATCCAGTTTCATTGCGTGTGATGAACTGGTGCAGTGTGTTCTGGGGGCAGTACCGAACAGAAGTTGAAAAGGATCAGTCTTTCCAGTGCCAGTTGTGGCAGATCATTTATTTGCAGTGTGAATGGCTGTCCTGCCATCTGGAAACACGCCTGCTTGGCAATCATTATTTTGAGAATGGTGCCGCCCTGGCGCTCGCAGGCAGCTGTTTCAAAGGTGAAAATGCGGAGCTTTGGCTGGAAAAGGGGGTTTCAATCCTCGAAAAGCAGATTCCAGAGCAGATCCTGCCGGACGGCATGCATTTTGAGCTGTCTCCGATGTACCACTGCAGGATTTTGTATCTGCTGGCAGCTCTCCGGGCGACAGGTCATCCTACTCTTCAGAAACTAACCGAAGATCCGATGGAACGCATGGCATGTGCACTGAAACATATCTGCCATCCGGACGGACGTATTGCGCTTTTGAACGACAGCGCCTTTGGCATATATAACGAGCCAGTCCAGTTGCTGGAGTATTGCGGCAAGCTACTGGAACGGAATTATTCCCGGCAGGACTACGGCTGTTTTGCCCTGCCAGATGCCGGATATTATGGCTGGCGCGATGCTTCAGGGAACTACCTGGTTTGCGATGCGGGAAAGATCGGGCCGGACTATATCCCCGGACATGCCCATGCCGACATGCTCAGTTTCGAACTGTCACTCGCAGGGCACCGCGTAGCAGTTGATTCCGGAGTGCATGATTATGAGGTTTCGAATACTCGCCGTTATTGCCGGTCTACTTCCGCACACAATACAATTGAGATCGAAGGACAGGATCAGTGCGACATGTGGGGTGCGTTCCGGGTCGGACGCCGTGGTTACCCGATAGAAGTCAGCTGGCAGCCATCAGCCGTTGGGTTCCGGCTGGAAGCCGCGCATAATGGATACCAGCATCTGCCTGGTGCACCGATACACAGGAGAATATTTGAATGGAATCCAGAAGTTGGATTGAAGGTAGTCGATCGCATAGAGAGCACCCGGAAGATATCTGCCAATTCCCGGATACATTTCCATCCCAGCTGCAGGGTTGAGAAGGTTTCAGGGACGGAATACGTGATAAAAGATGAAAATAAACTCGTAATCCATATATTTGGTGATTGCAGGAGCTGTCTGGAAAAAACCACCTATCATCCCGAGTTCGGCCTTGAAATGTTCCGTCAGTCGCTTGTGATTGAAAGCCCGAGGGCAGAATCTGGATTTTATATTGGAATAGAACAGTAGGCAGTGGGACGGTCAGACAGTAAGACGGTGGGACAGTCGTCGGTACAGAATGTAGCGTTGTCCGTCTCGGACAAGGGAATCTGGTTAAGAAATATGCAAAAAACAGATTCACAGCAAATATTCGTTAGTGTCCTGTTAGTGTAAATTAGTGGTTAAAAAGTCCTTTAATTAAAATGAATAAACAGGCTGAATCCAAGCATATACTGTTTTTAACGCATTACTTCCCGCCGGAAGGCAATGCTCCGGCATCGCGGGTATATGAAATGGCAAAGTGCTGGATCAAGGATGGTCAACGGGTCACGGTAATTACAGGTGTGCCCAATGTACCGGACGGCATAGTGTATGAAGGATACAAGAACAGACTATATCAGAAAGAGACAATTGATGGCATCACTGTGATCAGAGTCTGGACCTATATCGCCGCCAACAAAGGGACACTTCGACGTATCATGAACTACCTGTCCTATATGTCCAGCAGCGTGCTGGCGGGACTGTTCGTCAGAAGCCCGGATGTCGTAATAGCCACCAGTCCGCAATTCTTCTGTGGCTGGGCGGGTGTAATACTCAGCAAGCTCAGAAGACGCAGGTTTATACTGGAGATACGTGATATCTGGCCGGATTCAATCATCGCAGTCGGCACATCCATGCCGAAACTGCTTATCAAGATGCTGGAAGTCCTTGAAATCTTAATGTATAAGGCGGCGGATACAATTGTCACTGTCGGTGACGGCTATAAGGATCAACTGACCGCGAAAAAAGTCCATGCTGGAAAAATCGCGGTGATCACCAACGGAGCTGATACGGCAATCTTTAAGCCATCCCCTAGAAACCAGGCTGTAATCTCCCAATATGGCTTGATGGACAAGTTTGTCTGCTCATACGTGGGAACCATAGGCATGGCCTGCGGACTTGACATCGTCATAGATGCAGCTGAAAAACTGAGGGCCGGAAACAACGGCAGAATTGCCTTTCTGCTGGTCGGTGACGGAGCGAGACGCCATGAACTGGAACAATTGGCAAAGGACAGGAAATTAAATAATGTTATTTTCACCGGCCGGCTTCCCAAGGAGGATATTCCGAGTATTTTGTCTGCCAGCGATGCAAATCTTATCCATTTGATAAAGAATGATCTTTTTAAATCGGTACTGCCATCCAAGATATTCGAGGCAGCAGCCATGAAGAATCCGATCATAATCGGGGTCCAGGGATATGCCGCCGATTTTGTCAGGACAATCGAAGCTGGGATATGCATTGAACCCGGAAATTCGGACGAATTACTGGATGCCCTGGAAAAGATCTCGGGAGACGGGGAACTGGCGGAGCGAATGGGGCAGAAAGGCTATGAGAATATCATCCGCCACTATACCAGGGAAAGCCTGGCGAAAAAATATCTGGAGATTATAAACCAATGAAAATCATCAATGTAGTTGGCGCCAGGCCTAATTTCATGAAAATTGCACCGTTGATGGAAGCCTACAAGGTTCATCCGGAAATCGAGCCTGTGCTGGTGCATACCGGCCAGCATTATGATGATAAGATGAGCGATATGTTCTTCCGGGAGCTTGGAATTCCAAAACCTGATGTGAATCTAGGCGTGGGTTCTGCATCGCACACAGTGCAGACGGCTGAAATAATGAAGGCTTTTGAAGAAGTATGCATCAAATACAAACCCGATATTGTACTGGTTGTCGGAGATGTCAACAGCACCCTCGCCTGTTCAATTGTGGCAAAGCAGCTTCATATATACGTCATACACTATGAAGCCGGCATACGCAGCTTTGACCGCTCCATGCCCGAAGAAATCAACAGGCTCGCCACTGATTCAATTGCCGACTGCTTCATGGTTACGGAACAGTCCGCAATAGATAATCTGAAAAATGAGGGGCATGTTGAAGAAAGGATACATTTTGTCGGTAATTTAATGATAGATACGCTGGTGGCGAATAAGGACAGGGCCATGCAGAAGAAGACATATCAGGACTATAATCTCAGCAGGAATAATTATGCCCTGCTGACCATGCACCGGCCATCAAACGTCGACCATCCTGCTACGCTCAAGAAACTTGTCGATGCATTTGAACAGATATCTTCATGGATGCCGATAATCTATCCGGTTCATCCACGTACTGAAAAAAATCTCAGGCAGTTTGATTTATGGCAGCGCATTTCTTCAATGAAAAACATCATCCTGACAGGACCGGCCGGTTATCACGACATGCTGAATCTCCAGATGAACTGCAGGTTCATCATGACCGACTCCGGCGGACTCCAGGAAGAGAGCTCCGTATTGAATAAGCCATGCATTACGCTCCGGTCCGCCACTGAGCGCCCGGTGACTGTAAGCAAAGGTTCATCCGTTCTTGCAGGGAACAGCCCCGTCAAGCTTCTGCAATATGCGGAGATGATAAGGAACAACGCCTTCAAGAAAGCGGGGAGGATTCCACTATGGGACGGGAATGCCGCCCGGAGGATAGTCGAGAGGCTCGGGAAGCTCCCCTGCGGCCGACAAGGAGAAAAATGATGGGAAAGGCCCTTTCATGGTTATTATAATTATAAAATATATGGCGTACCTGATATTCCCGATGATCGGGTTCATGCTGTCGCTGTTTTTGACCAAGCTGTGCATCAAGCTGCTGCCAGCTGTCGGCCTGATAGACCGGGTTGTGGGAGGAAGGCATATCCACAAGAACGATGTGCCCAAGGGCGGAGGGCTGGCGATTGCCGTCGCGTTTTTCGCAACCTGGCTCTGCTTCCTCTATAGCGGCTGGGGATATTTCCAGGGTACTTTCAAGATTGAGATGTTCCAGAAGATCGGCCTCTTGTCGTGCCTTATAATCATCCTTGGGATCTTCGATGACAGGTTTGAGCTGAAAGCCAGGGTAAAGCTCCTGGGACAGATCTTCGTGGCGGCAGTCGCCTGGTTTTGCGGCGTCAAGCTCAAATATATTTTTGGACTTGAGCTGCCTGACGTAGTTTCCCTGCTGCTGACGGTATTCTGGATAGTCAGTTTTGTAAATGCATTCAACCTGATAGACGGGATGGATGGTCTGGCGGCTGGACTGGGAGCCATATCTGCATTCTGCATGGCTGCCGTCTTTGCCTTCAGCCACGCCCCCAACGACACTGTCCTGATCCTGTGCCTTGCCGCATGCTGCTCTGGATTCCTGATCTGCAACTTCCATCCTGCAAAAATATTCATGGGTGATACTGGCAGCATGTTCCTCGGATTTGTATTTGCAGTAATAGGTATTGTCTCATCCAACATTTCTACTGCGGCAACATCCGTCTTGATTCCTGTGCTTGCTGCTGGCGTGCCCATTCTGGATGTCCTGCTCGCAATCTGGCGGCGCTTTACAAGAAAGCTGATAAGCAGTCCGCACCAACAGGGAAAGGAAATGTCCATTTCCGAGGGTGACAAGGAACATATACATCACAGGATGCTGGAGAAGGAGCACCATGACCAGAAGGCCACGGCGTTTAAAATATACCTCCTGTCCGCAGTCTTCGCCGCAGCAGCAGTCTTGAACCTGATGAAGGAGGATGTGCTGGTCGGCCTTTCCTATGTGCTGATGCTGGTACTGGTGTATACCCTTGTCAGCACGATCGCCCATATCGAACTGTGGAATACGAGCAAGGCGATATTGACCGGGCTCTCCATACCCCGGAAAAGTGCGATTGCAAGCGCGGTCCAGCCCCTTTTTGATATTGCAGGAGTAGCGGTCATCTATCTCTTCTGCAGGCTCCTCTTCATTGATTCGACATACAATGAGTGCGCAGCAATGCCGTGGCACGTCAGCACCATTTTTACCATGGCCCCGATTGTGCTGGCGCTGAACCTCAGCGGGTGCTACAGGAGGAACTGGCTGCACGGCAGCGCTCCGGACTACATCTATTTCATAAAGTGCCTGTCCGCCGGGTTCCTGCTCCTTATCGTGCTCAACCTGCTCTTTGGAATCGAAGGCTGGCGTGGCTTTGCCGCCGAACGCCTCCTCTTCTTCGCCCTGACCACTCTGGCGCTGCTGGGTGAAAGGCTGTTCCTGCGCTATCTCAAACATCATCTGATCAATGTGCTCTTCATGAGGAAGAACCATGGCATTGCGGTGCAGAGGATACTGCTCTGCGGAGTCGGCGACAACTGCAGGTATTTCATCGCAAACCAGGGCAGGATACTGGAGGATAATCCCAACATGATAATAGGCATCATCGAGGAGGAGCTGATGTTCCAGGGGCAGTATGTCTTCGGCCTGGAGGTGCTCGGACGTTCTGTAGATCTTAAAAAAATATATGCAAACTCAAAATTTGATAAAATCACCATCACGAAGACAATCAACGAGCCAGCAAGGGAAATACTTGTTGATTTCTGCAGGACAAATAAAATCATCCTGACAGAATGGAAGGGAGAAGAATCGCTAATACTGGATTTCCAACCCGTATCATCTCATGAGGCTATTGCAAAAGGAGTCGGAATTCAGGATACAGGAGTCAGGAGACAGCAGACAGCAGACGGCAGCCAGCAGCCAGTGGTCAGTGGTCAGCAGTCAGTGGTCAGCAGACAGTGACATCGCGCCTTTATCTCCAGATCTCCTCCATCAAACGACAGATTGAACCACGCAACCAAAGAGTCGCCCCCTACTCATTTACCTGATCTTTCCATGGGCTGGCCCGATTTCCGCACACTGGCACAGGCGGCTGGGGATTTGCACACGCTGGAAAACTACCGCGGCGGATCGACAAGAACGATGGCAAACTCCACCTGGGGAAGGACGAATATCGAATGACGAACAGTCCGCCGAGGCGGATTTGCGCGTTCTTGAAGTAGGTACGTCCTTTAGGGTGTACCATTCTTGAATTCATGGGACGGGCTTCAGCCTGTCCCATTCCTAAATTAAGATGCTACATGCTTCCTTCGACAGCTACTTCAACTAAGCTCGGTACAGGACAGGAAAGCACGTACCTACTTAACGCTCAGATCCTCCGAAGGAGGACTGCTGCAAGCGAAAAACCTTAAGTCCGACAGGCTCAAGGGGCGGCATGATGAAGCCGACGCGTGGGCGCAGGGTGTCAATAAAAGAAAAAGAGGCCGGAAAAACCGGCCTCTTTTTGTTCATTCAATCAACCTTCAGGATTTATTCCTCCTGGGTAATCGCTGCAAACGCTGATGTAATCACATTGATCTGCCTGTCACCGATAGTGACAGTGAACTTCCTTGTGAGGACATCCGAATATTTACCGTCCTCGACAAATACCACTGACATGTCCTTGTCCGTAATGCTCGAAAGGAGATTCAGCTGTTCATATGCGCGCAGTGAAATGTCCTTGTTGGCATCAGCACTGTCCAAGGAGGCAATCGCGATTACTCCGGTTCTTCCCAAGTCAATTCCGGCCTTGGTCGAAGCGTCAATGATACCCATGTCCAGCAGATTGCCGAGTACGGTATCTTTTTTCGACGTCGTCACGTGGACGACAAAAGGAACAGGTGACAGTCCGGATACAGGAACACCGGAAACTGCGTCCGTACCATTGCCTGCGCCAGCGCCTTCAACTCCGTAGAATACCATATACAGTCCGCCGTCAAGCTTCCCGAGAAGTGCATCGTCGCTCTGGACCTTTCCAATCGTCTCGTCAATCCACATTCTCGTGTAAGTTGCACTTACAGCCGCGTCATCCCAGCCGTTGCTTGTATTGAGGAATGCCTTCATTCCTGCAAGATCGTCCGGAGCGCCTGTGAGTGCAACAGGAGCTGCCTTCAGATAGGCCGAGAAGTCAAAGTCCGCCGTTTTCAGGCTTGTGTTCTTTGTAAACACCGTATGGCTTGCCGTTCCCGTATCAGGCATATCAGTGAAGAAGAAGTCGTATGTGTGCTCCCCTTCGGTGCTGATGAGGTCGGAATACGTGAACACTCCGGAAGCGTTGGTCTTTATCAGATATGAACTAAGCCCGGTTATCGGACTCCTTGCCATGATGGCCAGGCCGGGTATGCCTTTCCCGGACGCATCAACAACCACGCCTTTGAATGTCGCCCTGAACGGAGGATTCATATCGTTGGCTGGAACCACTGTCAGATAAATATTCGCAGCGGAATAGCAGGCGACTGTCAAATCCCTTCCAGTATATCCACTGATCCCCGCTCCGTACAGCATGAAATACCATGTGCCGGCTGCAGGATTCTTGACAGCCAGTATTTCATCTGTTCCATCTGTCCTGTTCTCGACACCCTTCGCATTATATGAGGCGGTTGTCGGATAACATCCCAGCTTCGCATACATATCACAGTCATCGCCGGCCGTAGCTGCGCCTGACAGCGTCGCTACAAGACGTGTCGTGCCGGCCGGTACCACTATTGAGTAATACGTGCATGATCCCTTGTCCGCGCCTGCGACTGCTATCATCTGGCCGTCCGGATAGTCTGCCGGATCAGCAAAGCTGTCGGCCAGTACCGCTGCAGCCATGCCTGTCTTTGATGCGCTAGGCTTGCTTTCCACAGTATCGATCACAGCTGTTACCCAGTAGTAGTATTTCACGCCGGCGCCTACATGGTCTTCATAGGTCAGACTGTCTATGACATCTGCAATCCCTCCGTCATTGGGGAATACATTTGTCCCGGATCTGTAAATCCTGTATGCCTTGGCCTTCGCAACCGCTCCCCAGGTGATGAGGACGTATTCATACAGATTCGTGCTGGCGCTTTTCAGGACCGGAGCACCTAATGTGCTTGGCGCGTCTCCCGCATAACCGGAAGCTACAGGACTGAAAGCGCTCTCATAGCCGCCATATATCGCCTTGATGGCGAACGTATGGGAATTAGTATCCCCCGGCATGTCTTCATAAGTTGCTGATGGTACATTTTCAGGAGCTTCGCTGTCCTTATAGACATCGTAGGATGTGGCGCCTGATACGGCTGTCCAGGTCACAATTATCTTCCCGTCGGCAAGCGTTCCCTTTGTGGCGATAACCTTGGAAGGCCCCCTGTTCGAGACATATCCGGAATTAGGCCTGATGCTGAGCACTGACTTATCATTGTCACTGTTTATCGCCTTGATCCAGTAATAGTATTTCGTCGCAGGCAGTGTGTTCAGCGGAACATTGAAATCATCAAACACGTATGAGGCCAGACTGCTCGCGTCAACTCCGCCGACAAGCGTCTCTCCGGCGAAAAGCGGACCTTCAGTCCTGTAAACCTCATAACTTGTGACATTCGTCTTCCTGCCCCAGGTCACACGAACCTTGTCAAAATATGTCCCGTCGGATGCTGCAAGCGTCCCGGCTGCCAGTGGCAATGGCATGATATGGCCCTTCACAGCTGCTGTTTCCTTGCTCGAACCGGCCGAATTCACAGCCTTCAGCCAATAATAATAGATATTGGTTGCATCTCCGGCTCCGAAGACCACGTCCGTATCTTCATACTCGGTGCCGGCTACTGTGGCTATCTTGACTGCATCGGCGAATTTAGGCACGGCTGTTCCAACTTTCAGTGCCCTGTAGACATCATAGCTTGTCGCCCCGCAGCTCGCCGTCCAGGTGAGGACAATCCTGTCCGAAAATGTCCCTTGCGTAGCGGCAAGCCTAGTCGGCGCAACAGGTGAGCCCAGCATGTATTTAGCCATTAGCTTTACGTCTGTATATGCCGTCTTTCCATAGATGTTGATGTAGTAGTTGCCATCAACAGGATTTGCATATTGTATGTTTTCCGAGGTTGTGCTCCGGATCGAATATCTCCTGCTTCCGGTCTCCCCGAGCCCTACGTTGATGTCGCAGTCCCCTGTCCCGCCCGAAACTGTTATATCAAGGACAGCCTGCCCGGCAGGCACGTTAAGCCTGAAGGTCCTCATGGAACCAATTGATCCGGAGATCCCCGTCTTCGCAACCCCGTTCCTCAGGTCCACCACGGAATTGTCCGCGATTGTCGTTCCGTATGCATAGTCGCTGAAGCCGCCGGTATAACTGGCGTTCAGGGCCCTGACCCAGTAATAACACTTGAACGAGCTCTTGGCTGGCAGCATATCCTCATAAGACACAGCTGGAGCTTCGACGGCTGCGATATTCACCGCAAGTTCGACGTTGTTCACGTCTGAACGCCAGACTTCATATTTTGTAGCTCCGCTTACACCTGCCCAAGTGAGACTTATCTTATCCGCATAGGCTCCCTGTGTCGCATCGAGCGACAGAACTTTGGCCGGCGCATCAGCGGTATATGTGACAACAAGTGTCACTCCGGAAAAATCCTTGTACGCATTGAGCATCACGTACCAGTTGCCGGATTCCGGATCATGGATCGTTATCAGTTCTGCATTCCCTTCAGTTGCACTTTTCGCATCGTAGTCGGAAAGAGTCGGCATCTCACCGCGTCTTATATACAGGTCGCAGTCGCCGGAAAATCCTGCGGTAGTCTCGACCGTAAGCAGAGTCTGACCAGCAGGCAATGTGACCTTGAAAATCCTTACACTTCCTTCGTCCCCGCCGATTCCAAGAATAGAAACCCCGTTTTCCAGTGGTTCCCCAATAGCAAAAGTCGTGGAAATAGTGTGAGATGCCGTGACATTCGTGAAATCGTAGCTTGTAACTGCTCCGACACTAACTCCATCAACAAGGACATCGACAACATCATAATTGATATCTGGTGTTACAAAGAAAGTCGTGTCTGTTCCGTAATTAACAGTGGAACTAGGTGTTATTGATCCGTTTGCACCGTTTGAAGACGTCAGCGTGAACGTATCTATCGCAAAGGTCGCCGTCACTGCGATATCCGCAACTACGTTAGCATCGGTCCTCGCCGCGGTCATAACATCATCGCTCCACTTCACAAAATGGTGGTTGGCAGAAGGTGTCGCCGTGACAAGCGAACCGGACGCAGCATGGTTGACCGTCTGCGGACTTGTCCCAGCTATGGATCCGTCGGGTCCGGCAGTGTAGGTAAGCGTAAAGGTGTCGATCGCGAAGGTAGCCGTGACTGCGATATCCGCAACTACGTTAGCATCGGTCCTCGCCGCGGTCATCACATCGTCGCTCCACTTCACGAAATGGTGGTTGGCAGAAGGTGTCGCCGTGACAAGCGAACCGGACGCGCCATGGTTGACGGTCTGGGGACTTGTCCCAGCTATGGATCCGTCGGGTCCGGCAGTATAGGTAAGCGTAAAGGTGTCGATCGCAAAAGTTGCCGTGACTGCGATATCCGCAACAACGTTAGCATCGGTCCTGGCCGCTGTCATAACATCGTCGCTCCACTTCACAAAATGGTAGTTCGCCGATGGTGTCGCCGTCACAAGCGAACCGGAAGCGCCATGGTCGACCGTCTGCGGACTTGTCCCACCTATGGACCCGTCGGGTCCGGCAGTATAGGTAAGCGTAAAGGTGTCGATCGCAAAAGTTGCCGTGACTGCGATGTTAGCAACAACGTTAGTATCGGTCCTAGCCGCGGTCATAACATCATCGCTCCACTTCACGAAATGGTGGTTCGCCGAAGGTGTCGCCGTCACAAGCGAACCGGAAGCGCCATGGTCGACCGTCTGGGGACTCGTTCCAACGATTGACCCGTCGGATCCGGCAGTATAGGTAAGCGTAAAGGTGTCGATCGCAAAAGTTGCCGTGACTGCGATGTTAGCAACAACGTTAGTATCGGTCCTAGCCGCGGTCATAACATCATCGCTCCACTTCACAAAATGGTAGTTCGCCGATGGTGTCGCCGTCACAAGCGAACCGGAAGCGCCATGGTTGACCGTCTGCGGACTTGTCCCAGCTATGGACCCGTCGGATCCTGCCGTATAGGTAAGCGTAAAGGTGTCGATCGCGAAGGTCGCCGTCACTGCGATATCCGCAACAACGTTAGCATCGGTCCTGGCCGCGGTCATCACATCATCGCTCCACTTCACAAAGTGGTGGTTGGCAGAAGGTGTCGCCGTCACAAGCGAACCGGACGCGCCATGGTTGACCGTCTGCGGACTTGTCCCACCTATGGACCCGTCGGGTCCTGCCGTATAGGTCAGCGTAAAGGTGTCTATCGCGAAGGTCGCCGTCACTGCGATATCCGCAACAACGTTAGCATCGGTCCTCGCCGCGGTCATCACATCGTCGCTCCACTTCACAAAATGGTGGTTCGCCGAAGGTGTCGCCGTGACAAGTGCACCGGATGCTCCATGGTTGACCGTCTGGGGACTCGTTCCAACAATCGATCCGTCGGGTCCTGCCGTATAGGTAAGCGTAAAGGTGTCGATCGCGAAGGTAGCTGTCACTGCGATGTTAGCAACAACGTTAGCATCGGTCCTCACAGCTGTCATAACATCATCGCTCCACTTAACGAAATGGTGGTTGGCAGAAGGTGTCGCCGTTACAAGCGAACCGGACGCGCCATGGTTGACCGTCTGGGGACTCGTTCCAACGATCGACCCGTCGGGTCCGGAAGTATAGGTAAGCGTGAACGTATCTATCGCGAAGGTCGCCGTCACTGCGATATCCGCAACTACGTTAGCATCGGTCCTCGCCGCGGTCATCACATCATCGCTCCACTTCACAAAATGGTGGTTCGCCGAAGGTGTCGCCGTGACAAGTGTACCGGACTCAGCATGGTTGACCGTCTGCGGACTTGTCCCACCTATGGACCCGTCGGGTCCGGCAGTATAGGTCAGCGTGAACGTATCTATCGCGAAGGTCGCCGTCACTGCGATATCCGCAACTACGTTAGCATCGGTCCTGGCCGCGGTCATCACATCGTCGCTCCACTTCACGAAGTGGTAGTTCGCTGAAGGCGTAGCCGTGACAAGTGAACCGGACGCAGCATGGTTGACCGTCTGGGGACTCGTTCCAACGATTGACCCGTCGGATCCGGCAGTATAGGTAAGCGTAAAGGTGTCGATCGCAAAGGTCGCCG